>ENA-OPDF01002345-OPDF01002345.1-human-gut-metagenome-genome-assembly--contig:-NODE-2345-length-9834-cov-7.663565_pt1 | contig 9834 bp, 5 predicted proteins | sample MGYA00241575_ERZ501501 | MGnify/ENA primary metagenome ERZ501501 (study PRJEB25962, sample SAMEA1972229) | human gut metagenome | biome: human gut; feature: human-associated habitat; material: faeces... | reverse complement strand
CAATCCCATAACCGGTATATCAAACACATTAAACCCTAATACCCCATGCGAAACAAGTTATTGTTCCTCGCCTTGCCCCTGCTATTCGGCTTACAGGCAAGCGCACAACACACACAAGCCTTTCAAGATACCACGCTCACCGACGAACAGCGCGTGGAACATCTCCTTTCCATCCTGACATTGGATGAAAAGATAAACCTTCTTTCCACCGACCTCGGTGTCCCCCGCCTCAACATTCCCCGTTGCGGACACTACGAAGGACTGCACGGGCTGACCCTCGGCGGGCCTGCCATGTGGGGCGGACGCCAAAGAACGGAAGACGGGAAAGTAGTCCCCACAGACTGCCCCACCACCATATTCCCCCAATCCTACGGTCTGGGCTCCACATGGGACACCGATTTGGTGCAGAAAGTAGCGGAACAAGCCGCTGAAGAAGCCCGCTACTACATGCAGACCACCGGTAACAAGCGTCATGCCCTCGTGATGCGCGCTCCGAATGCCGACCTTGCCCGCGACCCGCGCTGGGGACGTACCGAGGAGAGTTTCGGAGAAGATGCTTTCCTCACCGCCCAACTCACCATTGCCAGCGTACGCGGCCTGCAAGGCAATCATCCCCGCTACTGGAAAACTGCCTCTCTGATGAAACACTTCCTTGCTAATAGTAACGAGGACGGACGGGACAGCACTTCCTCCGACTTCGACACGCGGCTGTTCCATGAATACTACGCTTATCCTTTCTATAAAGGTATCACTGAGGGAGGCAGCCGTGCCTTCATGGCCGCCTACAACAGTTGGAACGGCATCCCCATGTCCATCCATCCCTGCCTCGAAGAGATTACCCGCAAGCAGTGGGGCAACAACGGTATCATCTGTACGGACGGCGGTGCCCTGAAACTGCTGATTGAAGCGCACAAGAGTTTTCCGAGCTTTGCGGAGGGTGCTGCTGCCGTAGTAAAAGCCACCACAGGACAATTTCTCGACGCATACGTTCCTTACGTCAAGGAAGCTCTGGAAAAGGGATTACTGACCGAAGTCGACATCGACAAGGCTATCCGCGGGAACATCTTCGTCGCCCTCAAGCTCGGCTTGCTGGACGGGGACAACTCCCGTAACCCTTATCTCTCTATCGGAAAGAACAGTACGGAGACACCGCCTTTCATGACAGCAGAAGCCCGCAGGCTGGCACGGGAAGTCACCGCCAAGTCCGTGGTGTTATTGAAAAACAAAAAACTCCTGCCACTCGATGCCGGAAAGCTGCGTAAAATAGCCGTTATAGGCCCGTATTCGGACAAAATCGTGCAAGATTGGTATAGTGGTACCCCGCCTTACGAAACAACGATTCTGAGTGGCATACGCAATGCTGTGAAAGAAGGAACCGAAATCATCCACGCCGAAGACAACCGCATGGGCCAGGCAGAAAAGGCTGCTGCAGCCGCCGACGTTGCCATCGTGTGTGTAGGAAACCATCCTTACGGCACGCGTGCGGACTGGAAGTTCTCTCCCGTCCCCAGTGACGGCCGCGAAGCCGTGGACCGCAAATCGCTGATGCTGCCCGATGAAGACTTGGTGAAGCTGGTGCTCAAGGCCAATCCCAATACCATACTGGTGCTCGTCAGCAGCTTCCCCTACACCATCAACTGGAGCCAGGAGCACGTGCCTGCCATCGTCCACATCACCCACTGCAGTCAGGAGCAGGGCAACGGACTGGCCGACGTACTCTTCGGCAAGGTGAATCCAGCCGGACGTACCGTACAGACGTGGGTGAAAGACATCACTGACCTACCCGACATAATGGACTACGACATCCGCAACGGACGCACGTATATGTACCACCAGGGCCCGGTGCTCTATCCTTTCGGCTATGGTCTGAGCTATTCCGACTTTGCATACGAGAAGATTGAATCCGTCAAGCAAGACAAGAAGAACATCCGCGTGACGGTATCAGTGAAGAATACCAGCGGACGCGACGGGGAAGAAGTCGTGCAGCTCTATGCCAGCTATCCGGAATCCAAAGTGGAACGTCCTTCCAAGCAGTTGCGCGCCTTCAAGCGTATCCCCATCAAGGCTGGTGAAAGCCGGGAAGTGACGCTTACCGTTCCCAAGGAGGAGCTCGGCTATTGGAACGAAGAAAAGCAGATGTTCGTTGTAGAACCCGGAACGGTGAAGCTGCTGATAGGGGCTTCATCGGAAGATATACGGTTGGAGGGAAAGATCAGGCTATAAGAATGAAAAAGCCATCCCTTAACATACCGACTATAAAAATTAGCGAGTTATGCCACAACAACGTGGCAAACCCGCTAATTACATATTTGCAAGCATAAATGAAAAGTACAGGGTCACTTTACAATAAACTCATATCTTCCTGCCGCCAGTTCCACCACCCGTACATTCTCGGCCTTGTCAGGTAAAGTGAGTGTAGCTGTACTGTTAGCGGGCACTGTAACTTCATAATGCACACATTTCCCTTTCCATTCCCAGCGAGAAACAATTTCACCGTAAGGCGACCGATGACGAGCTTCAAACCGTTTCAATCCCTTTATGAAATGGGGACGGAGCAGAATGTTTTGAAAACCAGGTTGCACGGGATCAGGGAAAATACCTCCCAGCCCCTTGTAGAACCAAGCACCTATTTCACCGAACATCATATGATTGTCCGAGATGTCACGAGTAGCCTGCAAATCCCAGTTCTCGAGCAGCGTAGTGGCACCGTTCACCATCCACCAACCCCATGAAGGATAAGTGTCCTGTACAGCCACCTTATAAGCTGTTTCAGCATAACCATTTTCGCTGAGTGCATTCAGAATAGCTTTAGCTCCTAATACACCCACATCCAAGTGAAAACCGTCCTCCTCTACCTTATGTGCCAAGTTAGCTGCCACTTTTCCTATCAACTCTTCGGGCACAATCTTCCATTGCAAGGGAACACTCAATTCGGTTTGTGAACCTTCGGCATAGATGCCTGTTTCTCGATTCAGGAACTTATCATTGACAGCTTGCTTTATCTCCTCCGACAAGGCATTATAATATTCGTAATCGGCCTGTTTGCCGAAGAGTTTGGCAGCAGCGGCCAAAATCTTGGTATCTACATAAAAGTAGACCGAGGAAGTCAGCTCTTTATTGGATTTTGACTTCACCGGCACCCAGTCTCCGCGCCCCCACGTAGTGAGATGATTGTTAGAGATACGCTCCACATAATCCACATAACGTTTGATGCTCTCGTAACAATCGCTCAAGGGCTTGCTATCACCGTAGAAGAGGTAGATATTCCAAGGGATGATGGCAATAGTACTAGTCCAGTCCAGCCCGTTGTCTGTACCATATCCCCATCCACCAGTTGGAATAATATCGGGCAGCACTCCGTTGGGCTGCTGTTCGTCACGATGGTCGGCCAACCATTTTTCGTAAACGGTAATTCCATCAAAGTTATAAAATGCTGCCTCAATGGCAAAATGACCGTCACCAGTCCAACCGTTCTTCTCTCGCTGAGGGCAATCGGTGGGGTAGCCCATCAGATTGGAAAGGTAAGAGTGATTGGCAGCATGGAGCAGCTTGCCTATCAGTGGGCTCGAAGATTCCAAGCTACCTACTGCCGGCACATCACTGTGCATGAAGTAAGCAATCAAGCTGTTTTGGTCAAGCTCAATAGGCTTATCTGCCACTACCTCCACATAACGAAATCCCTTGTAATTAAATCGGGGCATGAACTCATCCTCTTCTCCACTCAGAATGAGAATGTCCGTCTGAAAAGGGTCTTTCTCCTTATCGCCTCGAAAGTAGACATCAATGTTCGAGAGATCGAGGCGGCCATTTGGATGTAAGCGTTCGCCATGTTTGATTCTGACCTCCGTTCCCCGTTCACCCGAAACATGAATACAAGTCACACCGGACATATTTTGCCCGAAATCATAGATGTATGTTTTCTCGTCCACTTTGCGGAAAGAGACGGCGGGGAAAATCTTTACATTACGGATGGGATGTACTTGCTGGGCAGTGACATTGGAAGAAGGTACACTCCGATAGGCTACTCCGCGCCACTTGGAATCATCGAATTCCGGAGTGCTCCATCCTTTCTGCTCCAGACGTGCATCGTAGTGCTCGCCAGTATAGATACTATTAAAAGTGATTGCACCCGACGCTGTCCGCCAACTGAGATCGGTGGGAATAGTCTCCACGCTTCCATCGGTGTAGGTAATGCGCAAGTCCAGACAGAAAGTGGGACGGTTGCGCCAAGGGGCACGGTCGAAGTCCCACACTGCTTTGGATTGATGGTTATACCAGCCGTTACCCAAAAGTACGCCAATAGCGTTGTCACCATTCTGTAATTGTGAAGTCACATCATAAGCCACATACAAGTTGCGGCGATCAAAGCGGGTATAGAGAGGGGCAAGGCAGTGGTCTCCTATCTTCTCGCCATTGATGTAAAGCTCATATAGTCCAGCAGCGGCAATATAAGCACGCGCTGACTTTACCTTTTTGCCGGTCTTGAACTCTTTTCGGAAGTAAGGGGCAGGCCCATAATGAATATCCTTGCCATCGCCAATCCAAGCACCTTGCCAATGTTGCATCCCCATCATGCCCGTTTCAAAGTAAGAGACAGGAGAAGCAGTCTCCTTATATTCCATGTCGCTGCAGATTACTTTCCAATAATATCTAGTGAAAGGCTGCAGTTTTTTGCCCGCATAGGCCACAAGCTGATTACGGGAATCGTTCTTTCCACTATCCCACATCCTGCCACAGCCATTGACCACATTCAACGAGTCTTCGTCTACCACAATCCGCCAGGAAGTCTGCACAGCTCCCTGCCTACCATCTTCCATCCGCCAAGAAAGGCGTGGAACGGGATTATCCAAACCTATAGGTCTGTCAAGATGTTCGCTCCTCAGATCAACCAAACGAACCGGAGTCTGCCCTTGTACAGTAATGCAAGCAAAGAATGTGAATAGAAGCAGTATATTTCTTTTCATAACTCCATTGTTTATCTATTCCGTAGTAATCACCAGTTCCTTGCCCTCCCTCAGTTGGTCATGGGTGATAAAGTAACCGTCAATCTTTTTACCGTCATAAGTAATGTCAATAATCTTCTTGCCGCTTCCTTTCTTCACAATCGTAAAGGGACGACCATTCAGATTGAACGTCACTTTATCGAACAAGGGAACAGTAACAATATATTCAGGATCGGCAGGCGAATAAGTGTAAAGTCCAATAGCATTGAGCACATACCACGAAGACATCTCGCCGGCATCATCCATCCCTGCATAAGCCAGCTTGTCGGCACCCATGTCATAGTAGTGGTTCATCAGGCTGTCGAGAATGCATTGGGCTTTCTCTTGTTTGTCTATGAAATAATAGGTGTAAGGAATGCTGTGTCCCGGCTGGTTTCCGTGACAATAGTTTCCGATGAATCCGGTCAGGTTGTGGGCCTCGTAACCTCTCCACGGTTCGCTGAATAAGGAATCCAGTTTAGCCTCCACCGCCTCTTTACTGGGATAGAGCTTAATCATGCCTTCGGGGTCGTGGGGGGCGAAGAAGAGGGCGTTCCATGCATTGGCCTCACGGTACATGTACTGGTAATAGGGATAATACGGATCGAAATCCTGAATCCAGCTACCATCGTCAATCTTACCTCTCCAAAAGCCGGTAGAGGGGTCGAATAGCGTCTTGTAGTTGTTGGAGCGTTCCATCATCAGCTTGTAGTTGGCTTCATCTCCCAGCTCCTTGGCTACCAAGGCTACGGCATAGTCATCGTAAGCATATTCCTGGGTCTTGGTCACAGCCCCTTTGTATTCGTCCCATGTGGGTACATTCACTGTGTCTTTTTCAGCAATCCAACCTCGCTCCATATACTCATCCAAATAGCGACGTCCTCCTTTACCGGGCACCGTAGCATTTTTCAGAATCAACTTATAAGCACGCTCCAGATCGAAATCATGCAAACCACGCAACCAAGAACCAGAAATAAAAGTGGAAGCGTGATCACCATGGAAGAAGGTGGGCATGTAGCCGTCACGCTTCTCACCTTTGTCAATAAGAGACCTAATGATGTCAGTAGTCACATCGGGAGAAATCATACCTATGAGTACCAGTTTGTTGCGATAATCGTCCCAAAAAGAAGGGTCAGTGTAATAGTGGAAGCCGTTATTCACTACTTCGCCACGGACATCAGTATATTCATGATTCACATCGCTACGCAAAGCCGGCCATTTAAAAGCATGGAAGAAAGTAGAATAAAACAATCTCTTTTCACGTTCCGTGCCACCTGCAACTTGAATCTTGGAGAGGAGTGCTTCCCAAGCCGCATCAGCTTCTTCTGCCACTTGTGCAAAACTTTTGTTCAACATTTCGGCCTTCAAATTCATTTGAGCATTCTCTATACTCACAAACGAGAAACCAGCCTTCACTTCCAAAGGTTCAACACCTTTGCTGTCGATAAAACGCAGCACAGCCACCTCATGTTTGTCGTCTTTTACCATTTCCACTTGGCCTATTTTATAGTTGGTCTTAGCGTAAAAGTAGATTTTACCATCGCCATCTTGATAACCCGTGAACGTATTATCGTCAACCTTCTCAATCTTCCAATCACGGACATCATTATTAGAACGGCGGATGTCTACCAATAATGACTTATCGTCGCCCTTGCCGAAAGTATATTTATGGTAGGCACAACGCAAGGTACTGGTCAACTCGGCGTTCACTTTATAGCGTTCCAGATAAACTTGGTAATACCCCGGATGCGCAGATTCCTTCTCGTGACTAAACCCGGAGCAATAATTACCCGGAGCGATAGTTCCCACCACTGGCAACATGGGGACATGCAACAAGTTCCAATGCCCTTTAGCAGTATGTGAAAAACCATAAATCACAGTGTCCTCATATTGATAGCCCGCACCGCTACGAAACTGTGTAACGGGGCTGAGCTGCACCATTGCGTTGGGCAAGGTAGCACCCGGATAAGTTTCCGCACCCCATGTACGTGACTTTATTTTGCGCGTATACCCTAAGTCCTCAGGCTCCCACAAAGTAGCCGTACCCAAGAAAGGATTGACATATTCGGTTAATTTCTTCTGCGTACCGCCACAGCCCGTCAGAACAATCAGGGCGAACAGTAGAAATAAATATTGATTCTGTTTCATCTTTTGTGTTTATTTTATATAAAAAACTGTTGTCTCTAAAAACATTATTTCCAAAATAACTGCCAATTAAAACTGGCTCTAAAAAAAAATGTGCCGAAACCCAATAACCAGATTGAGTTTCGACACACTTTTAATTGCTAACTTATTTCAGGCTCTTTTCAAAGAGAGCTTTGGCTTCAATCAAAGTACAACCACTTGTCTGCGTAGTCAAATGGTTGTTACCGCTATTGTTCATTGCCCAGTTAGTATTATACAGCAAATCAAGTTTATTGATTCCCTTTCGCCACAAGATTTCAGCATTATTGTTAAAGAAAGTGATGAATTTCTTCTTATATATGGGGTCCAAATTCGGTTCCATAATCAACTGCACATAATAACGCATGAAAATACCCTTAAACAAACCTCCGTCACCATCGCCTTCATCACGAAGTAAATTGTTTCCAGTATCTATCATGCTGCTATTACTGATACCGAAATTGGCAGCCTTACGAGCATCTTTCAAATAGGACTCTTCTCCTGTGATCTTATACAGTTCGTAAGCAGCACCCAAGAATGTACCTTGGTTATAAGAAAGAGAAAGTGTACTCAACTCACCCGTTTCACCGTTCACATTATCATAGATGGCGCCGGTAGCAGGGTTAAATAAATTTTCACGCTCCCATTTATAAATATTGACAGCCCAATCCAAATCCTCCTGATTCCCGTTAATACGGTAAAGACGAGCAGCAATCAAAGCAGCAGGACCGTTGGAACAAGCATTTTTGCTCCATAGCCGGTCGTGAGTCCAAGCAATGCCACCACCTGCGTAATCGTTCCAACCGGTCTTGATTTCATTCCACATCTCTTGAGAAGTTTCCAGATACTTGTTTTCATCAGTAACTTCGTACAAGCGAATCATGGTGAGAGCAATCCACTCCATATCATCATAAAAGTTGTTCCAATAACTGCCACCGTTCTTTGCCTTGATACCGACATACCATTTGTCGAACAAGTCGCTGTACTTGCTATCTCCGGTACGATTGTAAGCATCTATCATCACATCCATAGCATGAGCCTGCGGCCAATAATGGAAATCCTTGATTGAACCGTCATTCCCGTAGTTGAAATAATTCTCTTCCGTATTCCAGAAACGATCTATCAGGGTCACAGAACTGCTGTCGGCAGCCGCATCCCAATCTATGGTGTAAAGCCCCTTATCATACATATACTCATCTTCTATCTCGCACGATTGAAGTGCCAAAAGAAGCAGGGGCAGACAAAATAATATTTTTTTCATAATCTCTCCTTAAATTAGTTGGCCAATTCCACTTTATGAGTATAGTTCTCCACATTGAATATCACACTAATCTTGGTGATGGCACCCGGATTGTGGCCATCGGCCGCACCATCGAATTCATTGTTCAGTTTCCACTTCTGATCCCATTGGTTATCAGGAGTCTCCATAATGTAGAAATAAGGATCTTCGGGAGTAGCCGCACCAGGATTAGAGTCTGTAGTATTCTTGGTTCCCCAATACTGTATACTACCATCAGCATAAGTCATCAAGAACTTATAGCGTTGGTCGCGCCCCCATCCTTCTTGCTTGAACTCAATTTTATCCTGACCGCAGAACACACCGTTTCCAACATAAGGCAATTCAAAAGTTGCGGCACCACTCGGACAGAAGTAGAATTCCATCTTACTTACTTCCCTGACGGTTACAGATGCAATGGAGAAATCCATCTCAATGCGGTAAACTCCCGTCTTTTCTACGGTTGTCTCGCCTTCGCCTTCCATAATCTTATTGCCATTGATATAAAACACCTTGGCACCTTCGGCTGCTCTATCTACCAGTTTGTAAGTCTTTCCGCCTTCCAACTTCGTAAAGACTTCGAACTTATCCTTTTCGGGTGAAGCACACGCCACAGCCTTAGAAGCATCCATACCACCTTCAGTAGCACTTCCGGTCAAGTAAAGCTGTGCCGGAATCTCTTCAAATCCCACCAAGCGAGTGATGGTGAGCTTCTTGCTTTCCTTTGCCATTACAGAATTCAAACCTCTGGAAGCCATTACTGTCCAAACAAGTGTACCCGTCTCACCACTGTTCAATCCGGCAGCCGCACCAACCTTGTTCAATGTCTTGTGGCTGATGGTAGCATAGCTCAAAGAACCGCCATTGTCAGAAAGCACTTTGTAAATAGGCTTAGAAAAATCTCCACCTTCTTTATCGAATACCACTTCATAAAGAGGGGCACCGCTATCTTCAGCCTTGGCCGACTCCCATTCAAAGAACAGGCTGGCGCTGGCCGACGATTGCAAGACTACTTCCTTGCCGTCAGTGGGTTCATACAACTGATTTACTGAGGAAACTTTGGAATCCTTGTATTCCATGTCTTCCGTACAAGACGTAGCAAAGAGGACTGCCGAAAAAAGAGCTATTGTTGAGAATATTGTTTTCATTGTTCTATTGTTTTTAATGAGTTTAGATACACGTTAATTTCCATATCCCGGATTGTTAGGCGCCAGATTGGGATTCAAATTGATTTCACTGATAGGAACTGCCCAAAGATAATCTCTTGCCTCTTCGAACTTGCGAGTGTCAAGCTTGTTCTCGTCCACGAAGCTTGCACCGCGCACCTTGCCCGACAAGTATTCGTTACCAGCCTTCCAACGCTTAATATCATACCAGCGCAAACCTTCCATCGCCATTTCTACAAGATCGGAA
>ENA-OPDF01002333-OPDF01002333.1-human-gut-metagenome-genome-assembly--contig:-NODE-2333-length-9873-cov-2.578224_pt1 | contig 9873 bp, 7 predicted proteins | sample MGYA00241575_ERZ501501 | MGnify/ENA primary metagenome ERZ501501 (study PRJEB25962, sample SAMEA1972229) | human gut metagenome | biome: human gut; feature: human-associated habitat; material: faeces... | reverse complement strand
CAGGTGCGCAGGAGACAGGATGGAGAGCGTCGCAGACCGGATGACCGGATGCGCAGAGAGAATGCAGAAAACCGCAGATCCGAGGAGAGACGCAGGCGTAAGCAAGATCAGGCGGTTGCTGCAAGAAAGAAGAACAAGAAAAAACGCAAAAAAGAGGGCAGAAAGCTTACCCCGGAGGAGATAGAGAGAAAGAAGAAGCTGCAGGCGGAGAAACTTGCCAGAAGAAAGGCGAGACGTGAGAAGGCGGCAAGGATATTCAAGATAGTTCTCAAGATACTTCTCATTCTGGTGGTGCTGTGTGCTATAGCGTTTGTATACATACGTACATGTTACAAATTGAAGTCCATAAAAGTGACCGGAACTGATCACTACACTGACCAACAGATGGTCGATATCGTGACCGGCGGTAAGGATTATGGCAATACGCTGCTGTTTATACTTGAGAGCAGACTGAATCCTGCCCAGGATGTAACCTTTATAGATAAGATAGACGTCACATATGTGAACAGGAATTCAGTAGAGATCACGGTGTACGAGAAGGCCATGGCGGGCTGCATAAAGTACAACGATCAGTATGCATATTTTGATGGCGATGGTATCGTGCTCGAGATATCCGATGCAAAGCTTGATGATGTTCCTTGTATAGAGGGACTTACAAGTGACAGCGTGGAGCAGGGAAAGAAGCTTGATGTCGGTGATTCGGGGTTCTTCCAGGAGATACTGACTATGACACAGCTCATTTACAAGAGCGGAATACAGATAGACAAGATTACTTATGACACAGATCAGAATCTCATACTTCACAAGGATGGAATAAAGATCAGGATCGGCGACGGTGAAAACCTGGAGACGAAATTCATGAATCTTGAGAGCATACTTGAGAGCGTGAAGGGTAAAAAGGGAACTCTTGATATGTCGAATTACAGTGAATCGCAGAGGAACGTTATCTTTAAAGAAAATAAATAAAAAATTTCTTGCGTAATGATATAAAAAATCGTATTATATAGGTACTAATGCGATAAAACGGTCAGCTTTTGAGCAGATGACAATGATTGATGGATAAAGAATAAGTATATAAGGAGGATGCAACCGTGCTTGAGATAAAATCAAATGACGAGAGAACACCGGCAAGGATTCTTGTAATTGGTGTCGGCGGTGCAGGTAACAATGCTGTTAACAGAATGATCGATGAGAATGTTGAGGGAGTGGAACTTATCGCTATCAATACAGATAAGCAGGCTCTTTCACTCAGCAGAGCTACAACAAAGATCCAGATAGGTGAGAAACTTACCAAGGGTCTTGGTGCTGGTGCAAAGCCTGAGATCGGTGCCAGCGCTGTAGAGGAGAATAGAGAAGAGATCGTAGACATCATCAAGGACGCCAACATGGTATTCGTAACATGTGGTATGGGTGGTGGAACAGGAACAGGCGCTGCCCCTGTCGTTGCAGAGATGGCACGTAACCTTGGCATCCTCACAGTCGGAGTTGTCACAAAGCCATTTGGTTTTGAGGGCAAGCCTCGTATGAGAAACGCGATCGAAGGTATAGAGAGACTTAAGGAGAATGTGGATACACTTATTGTTATCCCTAACGACAAGCTTCTTCAGATCTGTGATAAGAGAACAAGTATTCCTGATGCGCTGAAGAAGGCAGATCAGGTACTTCAGCAGGGTGTTCAGGGTGTTACAGACCTTATCAATAAGCCGGGTCTTATCAACCTTGACTTTGCAGATATACAGACAGTTATGAGAGATAAGGGTATCGCTCATATCGGTATAGGTTCAGCAAGCGGAGAGAACAAGGCTGTTGACGCCATCAAGGAGGCTATGGATTCACCACTTCTTGAGACAACCGTTTCAGGTGCAACAGATATCATCGTAAACTTCTCAGGTAACATTGGTATCGTTGAGGCTTATGATGCTGTTACATATCTTACAGAGCAGGCTGGAGATGGAGTCAACATCATCTTCGGTACAGTTGACAATGACAACATGGGTGAGGATATAAGCATCACGATCATTGCTACAGGTCTTGAGAGATCAGGCGAGAGCGATGTCACCGCAAGATATGCAGGTACTGCATCTCCTATGGGAACAATGACCACACCTAAGCCAGCAGTTACAACAACACCTGCTGCAGAGCCAAAGACTGCTACATATGCAGGCCAGAGCCTTGGAACACACAGCACTCAGACAAGCACAAGACCATCGTTCCTCGGCGGTCAGACAACTGAGACTGCTCCGGCAGCAAAGCCAGCATACACAGCACCTGTGACACCAGCACAGCAGACACCTGTAACATCAACACCAGTTGAGCCGGCACATGTGTCAAGACCAAAGACAGAGAGTATCAAGATTCCTGATTTCCTCAAGAAGAGATAAGGAAGAGATCGGAAGATTTTATAGGTAAGTATAAAACGGGTAATTTCGAGAGAAATTATCCGTTTTCTTCAATAAGGAGGCAGAAATATGTTTTATGTTGCAGACCGAACAGAGATGCAGGAGATAGACAGGCTGACCATAGAGGAAAAGGGTGTGCCAGGGATCCTGCTTATGGAGAGAGCTGCGATCACCGTGCTGGAGGAGATAAATTCCAGACTGAAGTCTATAAACGCGGACAGAAAATTAAAGTGCCTTGTGGTTGTTGAAGGCGGCAATAACGGCGGGGACGGACTGGCTCTTGCGAGACTCCTGTACCAGCAGGGAGATATTGTCCATGTCTGTTATATAAATGGAATATCGAGAGTAAGCGACAGCTTTTCATATCAGCTTGAAATAGCGAAAAAAATCGGCATACAGGTGACGAATCACATCATTGACAGTGATTACGATGTGGTTGTGGACGGAATATTTGGCGTCGGACTCAAGCGTGATGTGGCGGGAATATGGAGAGAGACCATAGAGACGATGAACGGACTTGGCGGCTTTAAGGTTGCCATAGATACCCCGTCAGGTGTGGATGCCAGCACGGGGCAGATCATGGGATGTGCATTCAAGGCAGGTATGACGGTCACATTTGGACTGAATAAAAGAGGGCTGATATTTTATCCCGGCTGCGAGATAAGCGGAGAGGTAGTTGTGAGAGACATAGGATTTGCACAGGCTGAAGTGGACAGAGTACACCCGGTGGCATATTCCTACAACAGAGACGATCTGTGCATGCTTCCGGGACGGAGTGATTCATCAAATAAGGGAACATATGGAAAGCTTGCGGTGATAGCTGGAAGCAGAGACATGTCCGGTGCCATGGCATTTGCGGCGGAGGCTGCATACAGGATGGGAACAGGGCTTGTGAAGATATACACACATATCGACAACAAGGAGATAGCAGGAGTAAGAATTCCTGAGGCAGTGATTATGTGCTATAGCAACAAAGATGAAGCGGAGCAGTGTGCAAGGGATGCCGTGGAGTGGTCGGATGCCATACTGATCGGTCCTGGTATAGGAAAAGGCGATGCGGCAAGAAGCATGGTGGAATATATTATGTGCGAGGCCGTGCAGACCGTGATAGCGGATGCGGATGCCTTGAACATAATATCCGAAAAGCCCGATATTCTTGGAAGACACAGAGGACCGGTGATCGTAACGCCACATATAGGAGAGATGTCAAGACTTACAGGCGTCGCCATACCGGATATAAAAAAGAATATATTAGAGGTGTGCAAAGACTTTTCGATGGAGTATAATGTTGTAAGTGCGCTGAAAGATGCCAGAACATGCGTAAGTGACGGCAGGGATGTGTACATAAACACATCCGGTAATAACGGTATGTCAACTGCGGGGGCAGGGGATGTGCTTGCCGGGATAATAGCTGGGCTTGTCTGCACCGGACTTGGTGCGTATGAGGCTGCGAAGCTGGGAGTATATATACATGGGTTGGCAGGAGATATGGCGGCAGAGCACAGAGGAAGAAATGCAATGATAGCCAGGGATATAGTGAGCGCTATATCGGAGGTTATAAAAGGAGCAGAACATGATGGACAACAGTAACTTTAACAGAGTGCAGGCTGTGATAAATCTTGACAATATAAGGGATAATATCACGGCTATGAAGAGGCTTATAGACGGTGATAAGAAGATGCTGGCGGTCATAAAGGCAGACGCCTATGGACACGGCGCTGTCGAGGTGGCAGAGGCACTTGATGATCTGGTGGATTTTTTTGCAGTGGCATTCATCGATGAGGCTTTGGAGCTCAGAAGAGCAAATATAGATAAGCCCATATTGATACTGGGCTACACAGATCCCTCGGATTACGAACTGATTCTCAGATATGATGTTAGACCTGCCATGTATGAGGTGGACGATGCACAGAAGCTCTCGGATCTGGCGGTGAGCATGAATACAAAGGCAAAGATCCATATCAAGGTCGATACAGGCATGGGAAGAATCGGATTCACATGTGATGAAGATGGCGTGAAGAACATAGAAAAGATCAGTCAGATGCCGGGCATAGAGATAGAGGGGATATTTACCCATTACGCAAAGGCTGATGAACTCGACAAGACCGCTGCAAATGGTCAGCTTGAGAAGTTCAGGTGGATAAACAGCCAGCTTGAGGCACTTGGAATACACATACCTGTAAGGCATATATCTAACAGTGCGGGTATCATGGAGATGGACAATTCGGATTTTGATATGGTCAGATCGGGAATAGTCACATACGGACTTTATCCATCAGATGAGGTAGATAAGAATATAGCGGCTTTGAAACCTGCTATGAGACTTATGTCCAAGGTTATATTTGTGAAGGACGTAAAAGCCGGAACAGGTATAGGATATGGATGGTCCTATATAGCGGATCATGATATAAAGGTTGCGACGGTGTCGGCAGGATATGCCGATGGATACCCAAGAGCACAGTCCAATATAGGCCGAGTTATCATCCATGGAGAGTATGCTCCGATCATCGGAAGGGTGTGCATGGATCAGTTCATGGTTGACGTGAGCCACATTGATGGTGTAAAAGTAAGAGATGACGTAACTCTCATCGGACAGGATGGAGACAGAGAGGTAACTGTCGAGGAGGTGGCAGCGCCTGCCAACAGCTTTAATTACGAGCTGGTATGTAACATATCAAGACGAGTTCCGAGAACATACATAAGGGACGGCAGAGAGCTTGGACAGGTAAACTATCTTCTGGATTAACGAATAACCGGTACTGTCATGGGCAATACTTTTTTTAGAGTGGAATACATACTATATAAGTATATAGCCACATTCAATGAAAGTATTTGTGGGGTGAACAGAATTGGTGATCAGACGTGGGGATATTTATTACGCGGATCTAAGACCGGTGGTTGGATCGGAGCAGGGAGGCATACGACCTGTTATAGTAGTTCAGAATGAGGCTGGGAACAGACACAGTTCCACGGTCATAATAGCTGCGATAACCAGCAAGATGAAGAGGCCAAAACTTCCAACACATATCATGCTTGATTCTTCAAGCTGTGATATAGCGAAGGATTCCGTCATATTGTTGGAACAGCTCAGGACTATAGACAAACAGCGCCTGAAAGAAAAGGTGTGTCACGTTGACGCTGATGTGCTGAGGCGCGTTGATGAAGCTCTGAAGATAAGTCTTGAACTGGCATAAAATAATATATGAGGTGATACAGACTATTATATGAAGATTTTTAACAAAAAATCAGAAGAGGAAAAGGTAGAAGAAGAGATCATATCCATGGTGAACGAGGGAAATGAGCAGGGACTTATAGAGGACTCTGAGGCCCAGTTTATTACAAACATATTTGAGTTCACTGACAAGGAGAGCAGAGATGTGATGACGGCCAGATTGAACGTCATGGCTATAGACAAGAACTCTGATCTGGACGAAGTCATGGAGATAATGATAGAGAATAACTATTCAAGATATCCGGTTTATGACGGTGATCTTGACAACATAGTTGGAATAATCTATTTCAAGGATTTTGTGAAGGAATATCTGCGCGATAAGACGAAATCACTGGCTGAGATCATGGTTGAGGCTACATTTGTACATCCTACGTACAACATAGCAAAATTGTTCCGCAGGATGCAGACAGCAAAGATACATATGGTCATAGTTGTGGATGAGTATGGTCAGACAGAGGGAATCGTGACCATGGAGGATATTCTGGAAGAGATAGTCGGCAACATACTTGACGAGTACGATGACGCCAGCGAGGATATCAAGAAGCGTGGCGATATGTATATAGTCAGTGGTAAGGCTGAACTGGATGAGCTGAGTGACGTTCTGGGGATAGAATTCCCGGACGAGGACTTCCAGACGCTGAACGGATTTCTGCTGTATGAGCTGGGGAGACTTCCATATGCGGATGAGGAGATAGAGATAGTGTATCAGAACTACAGATTCACTTCCCTGTCGGTAAATAACAACATGATCGATGAGGTAAAGATCACAAAGGTTGAAAAAACACCGCAATAGTGTTAATATACGTAACTAGTAATCAAGAGAAAGAGGAGAATTAACGATGTCAGGACATTCAAAATTTGCGAACATCAAGCACAAGAAGGAAAAGAACGATGCAGCAAAGGGTAAGATCTTCACAATCATTGGTAAGGAGATCGTGGTAGCAGTAAAGGAAGGCGGAGCAAATCCTGAGAACAACAGTAAGCTTCGTGATGTAATCGCCAAGGCAAAGGCAAACAACATGCCTAACGATACTATCAAGCGTGGTATCGAGAGAGCGGCAGGAGATGCAAACTCAGTAAACTATGTAGTGAATACATATGAAGGCTACGGTCCTAACGGTACCGCCATCATAGTAGACACTCTTACGGACAATAAGAACAGAACAGCAGCCAATGTGCGTAACTGCTTCACAAAGGGTGGCGGTAACGTAGGTACAACAGGCTGTGTATCATATATGTTTGATCACAAGGGACAGATCATCATTGCAAAGGAAGACTGTGATATAGATGCAGACGACCTCATGATGATGGCACTGGATGCAGGAGCTGAGGATTTCTCAGACGAGGATGACAGCTACGAGATCATCACAGCACCTGAAGATTTCTCGCAGGTAAGAGAGAGCCTTGAGAAGGAAGGCATAAAGATGGCTGAGGCTGAGCTCACAATGATACCTCAGAACTATGTTGATATAGACGATCCTGAGGTTGTCAAGAAGTTCACAAGGATTATAGATATGCTTGAGGAGGACGATGACGTTCAGGCAGTATATCACAATGCAAATCTTCCGGAAGAGGACGATGAGGACTGATATATAATTGCAAGGGATATGATAACATTGGTAACAGACAATTACTCAGATAATCAGCGCCATTGCAGCATAGCTTGAAATAGAACTTCCGCACCTTATATATGGTGTGGAAGTTCTATTTGAGTAATGACGACATGGATGGTATCTGTGTCTGTTATATACGGAATGAGTATTGTTAGGAGAAGAGATGAAGGGAATACTTAGATATCTTAAGGGCTATAAGAAAGAGTCCATACTTGCCCCGCTTTTTAAGATGTTGGAGGCAACATTTGAATTGCTTATCCCGATCGTCATGGCAAATGTAATCGATGTCGGTATAGCAGGGCGTGACATAAGCTACGTTGTGAAGATGTGTCTCGTCATGATACTTTTGGGAATTATCGGTCTGGTGTGTTCTATCACCGCCCAGTATTTTTCGGCAAAGGCTGCTACAGGATTTGGAACAGCACTTCGAAATGATCTGTTCAGGCATATTACATCACTTTCATACACAGAGATCGACAGCATAGGAACATCCACACTGCTCACGAGAATGACCAGTGACACGAACCAGGTACAGACAGGAGTCAACATGGTGCTCAGACTGTTCCTCCGTTCGCCGTTCATAGTGTTCGGTGCCATGATCATGTCATTCACCATCGACGTGAAGTCGGCCATGACATTTGTGGTGACCATACCGGCACTTTCAATTGTTGTGTTCGGTGTTATGGCACTCAGCATACCTCTGTTCAAGAAGGTGCAGAACAGACTGGACAGAGTCACACTGCTCACCCGTGAGGGACTTGAGGGCGCGAGAGTTATCAGAGCCTTTAACAGACAGGACAAGGAATTTGAGGAGTTTGACAAGTCCACGGATGACCTGATGAAGTTCCAGCTCCTTGCAGGACGTATATCAGCGTTCATGAATCCTGTTACTTATGTGATAATCAATCTCTCAACCGCAGCTATAATCTGGATCGCAGCGGGACAGACAGATGCGGGAATCATCACACAGGGAAAGGTCGTCGCACTTGTCAACTATATGTCACAGATACTCGTCGAGCTCATCAAGCTCGCAAACCTTATCGTGACGATCACCAAGGCTGTTGCCTGCGCAAAGAGAATAAATGCGGTCATGGATCAGCAGCCATCCATAACGGATGGATCAGGCAAGGCAGCAGGATCACCGGCAAATGCTGTAAAGGTAAGCTTCAGGGATGCAAATCTCAGATATGCTGGGGCCGGAGCAGATTCCCTGTCAGATATAACATTTGACGTGGCACCGGGCGAGACTGTGGGAATCATAGGCGGTACGGGTTCAGGAAAGAGTTCTCTTGTAAACATGATCCCAAGATTTTACGATGCCAGCCAGGGAAGCGTGTGCATAGACGGAGTTGACGTAAAGGACTACACCCTGGACGAGCTCAGGCATAAGGTCGGAGTGGTACCGCAGAAGGCTGTATTGTTTGCCGGAACAATAGCAGACAATATCAGGTGGGGCAAGCAGGATGCGACTGAAGCAGAGATAGACGAGGCGCTTGAGATAGCCCAGGCCAAGGAGTTTGTAGACGGCAAGGAGAATGGAATATACTTCAAGATCACCCAGGGGGGCAAGAACCTGTCGGGTGGACAGAAGCAGAGGCTTACCATAGCCAGAGCGGTCGTCAGAAAGCCTGAGATACTGATACTGGATGACAGCGCATCGGCGCTAGATTTTGCAACTGATGCGGCTCTCAGAAAAGCGATCAGGGAGAAGACAAAGGGCATGACTGTATTCCTTGTGTCACAGAGAGCGTCGACCATCATGAATTCGGATAAGATCATCGTCATGGAGAAAGGGCACTTAGTCGAAGAAGGAAATCATGACGAGCTGGTGGCTGCAGGCGGGCGCTATGCACAGATGTGGAACCACTATACAGAAGCGATTGGCTGGAAAATCAGCGGAAAGGCGGTGTAACTATGAGCAGATTACAAAAAGCTCTCTTTTTGTCAGACAAGGGTTACACAGATCTGAAAAAAGCAATCTTCGCCTGCACATTGACAAACCTCGCTATGCTTCTGCCGTTCTGTGTAACTGTTATGATCTTCAGTGAAATCCTGACGCCCTTTGTCAGTGGTGGCTCCATCCAGTGGAACCATATCTGGATGCTGTGGGGCGCGGGTATTGTTTCGGCCATTCTGGTATTTCTGGCTGCCAAAAACGATTACCGCAAAACCTATATTGCCTCGTATAAGGAGTCGAACACGACCCGGCTGCGGATTGCGGAACATCTTCGGAAACTCCCTATGAATTTCTTTAACACCAAGGACCTTTCCGAACTGACCACGAATATGATGGCAGATTGCAGCAGCATGGAGTCCTTGCTCAGCAGCACGATCCCTCCGCTGATTGCAAACGGCATCACGGTGACCCTGACCTGCATCCTGCTGGCCTTCTTTGACTGGCGGCTTGCTTTGTGCGTATTCATCACGGTTCCGATTGCCTTCCTCATTATCTGGCTCAGCCGGAACCATCAAAAGAAGCTGTTTGAAAAACAGGTTGACGCAAAGCTGGATGCTTCTGACCAGGTACAGGAATACCTGGAAGGCATGAAAATCATCAAGTCCTGCGGGCTGTCCGGTTCTCATTTCAGCGCGCTGGATAAAGCTCTGTTAGCAATGAAAAAAATCGCCA
>ENA-OPDF01002329-OPDF01002329.1-human-gut-metagenome-genome-assembly--contig:-NODE-2329-length-9882-cov-3.720668_pt1 | contig 9882 bp, 9 predicted proteins | sample MGYA00241575_ERZ501501 | MGnify/ENA primary metagenome ERZ501501 (study PRJEB25962, sample SAMEA1972229) | human gut metagenome | biome: human gut; feature: human-associated habitat; material: faeces... | reverse complement strand
CGAAATTTTCGCGTTGCGCGGGCAGGCATATTGGCAAATTTCACATCCGATAAAAGTTTTCTGCATGGCGCGAACGCTGTCCGGATGCTGCGCGGTTTCCATTTGCAGCCGCATACAGCGTTCGGTCGTCAATCCGTTTTCGGATATTGCACCGGTGGGGCACGCTTTCATGCAGAGGGAGCAATTGCCGCATTCGCTTTGCCGAGTGTTCAACGAGGGAAGGACGGTCAGCAATTCGGAAAGTGTTTCGGGCGGAATTTCACGAACCGCAAACGTAAGAAGAACGATCCGCGTTCCGAATTCGGGCAGTGCAATCAATGAGTTGCGGCATTTAATGCCGATGCCTTCCGCTTCAAGCTGCATTTTGACGGGAATATCGGTTTTTTCGACGTGAATTCCCGCAGCGGTCAGGGCTTCCGCCAGTTTTTTTGCACTGTGATAAGCGCGGTTGGATGCAATGTAGTATGCAGGTATACGTTCGTCAGCCGTAAACGGCGCATAGGGGTACACAAGCACCGCAATGCTGTTTGCCCATGGATATGCTGTCGGAGCATCGGCGATAAGATTGAACCGATTGCGGCCGAGGTCAAATTTGCGCGGCGTTGTAAAAAACACCTGTAAGAATCCGTAATCGGCGGCTGTCGTTCGGAAAACAGTCCGCAAATCGCAGGGGGAAACAGCGTGGGGAGTGGGTGCTGACTGCATACGGTGCGCTCCTTTCTGTTCGATTTAATCCGTTTTGCGGTCGGTTCAATATGCGGACGGATTCCTCTTTCGTCCGTAAATTGCAGCAGTCAAACGCGCAGACGGGCGGATGAAGAATATATGTCAATTGTACCATACGATACCAATATCGGCAAGAGGGAACGGAAAACGAAGAATGAAACAGAAAGCGAAACCTGTTCAAATTGAACATAATAATATATTTAACGGAAAACGGCAAAAGCGCGGGATAATCGGGTCATTTCACGATAACACAAGTGAAAGAAAAAATAAGGAGATACAACCATGGACACGAAAGAAATCAATGCAGCCGTTAAATGCGCAGTGGAAACAACGCAGCAGCCGCCCTCTTTTTTCATTCACGGTTCATCCGTGTTTGCACTGGAAACCGAGGCAGTTAAAACCGCAGAGACGCTGAAAAGATGCGAAAACATGCTTTTTCGCGGAATCGTTAAGTATTTTTCAATCAAAATGCCCTATTTTTCGGATACGGCAGGTTCGGAAAATTTCCTTGCGCGGCTTGACGAGAGCATGAACACAGCGGCGGACTTTTACAGCGAGTTCAAAGGCGTTGTGATAATTGAACTTTCGGAGGAATGGGCAAAGAAAGGCATCAACGATGCGTTCTCATGCCTGCCGGGCTATATCGGAATGCATAAATGCATTTCGTACATTGTCATTATTGAAGCGGAAAAAGAGTCGGCATCGATTGACGATATGAGGAGAGCTTTGAACGGAAGCACGATTTGGATCGATATACGCATGAAAACGGCAGAAATAGGACAGTGCATAAATCTTTTCTTCAAAACGGCGAAGGAAGTCGGAATGACCGTTTCGGATGCCGCTTCAAAAGAACTTAAAAAAACACTTGAAAATGCCGATGTTTCCGTTTTGCCGCTTGATCAGGTTGTTCTTCGAACGGTGCAGCAAATAAAGCTGAACAAACAAGTCAAGAACGCCAACCCTGTTATTGAAGCGGGCGATTTGGATATAATGCCTCAAAAAAGGACGTGTGAAAGGCGAGGCCGCATCGGATTTTCTGCAAAGGAATAAGGAGGAACACAATATGCTGAGTGATGGATTGAAGTATCAGGATTCAAGGATGGCGACTTGCGAAGAGATGAAGCAGGATCTTGCGCCGTTCGCATTGCATGATGCGGCTGCAAAGTCCAAGGGCGGGCCGGTGCTGCTGCGCGACGGCGACACGGTTTATACGGATCCGAGTGATTCGCATTCGCTGATAGTCGGGGACACGGGTTCAATGAAGACGCTGCGATTCGTGCTTCCTCTCATTTATTCCTGTGCGGCGGCGGATGAATCAATGGTTATTGTTGACCCGAAGGGCGAGCTTGCGCGGAAATCCGAAAGTTTTCTTTCCGCGAAGGGCTATAAAACAGTTATCATCAACATGAGGGATCCGCAGCGTTCGCCCGACACATGGAACCCGATGGGGGTTATAGAGAGGGCGTACAAAAGCGGGGAAGAGGGGCAGCAAAAGGCCGTTTTGCAGCTTAATGATATGCTGAACGACATTTTCTTTCGAAGAGTCGATACAAAGGATCCCTATTGGAACGAGTCCGCAGGGCAGCTTGCTCTGGGCATATGCCTGCTGCTTCTTGCATTGGGCGAAAAGTTGAACATGAAGAATCTGCTGAAATGGCGATATGAAAAGCTTGCCGACGGAACGCTTGATAAATGCTTCCGAAATCTGCCGACGGACGGCGAGATCTACCAAAACCTTGCGGGTTATTTGGGTATGACGGCCGAGAGCACAAAGTCCTGCATAAGGTCAACCTTTGATCAGCTTGTGCGCGTGTTCAAGTCCGCACCTGCACTGACTGAGATGCTGAATGATACGTCATTTGATATTGAACGGATCGGGGAGGCAAAAGCGGCGGTTTTTGTCGTTATCCCGGATGAAAAAACAACCTTTCATTTTCTGGCGACGCTCTTTATCAGCCAGTGTTACACAACCTTGCTTGAAACAGCGGAAAGGCACGGCGGGTCGCTGCCGCGAAGGACGAATATCATACTTGAGGAGTTTTGCAACCTGCCCGCGCTCGGCGATATCGTGCCGATGATCACGGCGGCAAGGAGCCGCAATATTCGGCTGCACATGGTCATTCAGTCGTACGGACAGCTTGTTGAAAAGTACGGCGAAAACGTGAGCCGCGCCATTCTCGACAACTGCGGAAACATGATCTATCTTCACACGCGGGAAATGGATTTTTTGACGTATATCAGCAGACTTGCGGGGAACAACGAGTACGGAAGACCGTTGATTTCAACATCACGTCTGCAAAGGCTGCAAAAAAACGAAACCATTATCTTCCACGGCAGATGCTGCCCGTATCTTGCAGAGGATGTTCCGCTGATTTTTGATTATCCGATAAAATTGGGGACGGAGCTGCGCTCTGCGCCGCAAAAACCGAAGAAAGAAAAAAAGCGCAGGCGAATCGGGGACGTATTGAAGCCGCCCGAACTGAGCGGAGACACCGATGTATGGGACTGATCGAAAAAGCGGTGCAGCGGATATTGAAAATATATTAGCCGTTGCTGCCGGGAAAAAGCAATTTTTCCCGATAAATAAAGTGTAAGGGAAAAACGAATGCACATGCGTTTGATGCGCGGACGGCTGACGCCAAAGTGTGCAGCGCATGAGCGTTTGAAACACTCCCGAACGGATAAGCAGGTTTTCTTCCCGCGGGCGATGAAAATATATCATTGAAAACCGTGGGGAAAAAACAAAAAAGCCCGATAAAGTAAATGAAGAGTGAGCAGAACTGAAAATTCACTAAAAACACAGAAACCGAAAGGAGAAAACTAAAATGGCAAGAACAGGACAAGCTTATTCAACAGCAATTGCGGACAGCATCAACACCTTCCTTAAGGAGGACGAATGGCGTTTCGACTTTGACAGCGAGTGCGGCAGGTTCATTTTCAACCTCGGCCTGAGCTGCAAGCTCAAATCGGTTCGGTACATTGTTGATGTGCGCGAGAAAGACTATCTTATCTACGTTTTTTCACCTCTGGGCCCGGATAAAGGCGATGCCGCAACGATGAAGCGCACGGCAGAGTTCCTGACACGAGCGAACTACGGACTTGTTTTCGGCAACTTCGAAATGGACATGCACGACGGCGAAATTCGCTACAAAACCTTCGTTCCGTGCGGCGGAGAAGCCCCTTGCGCCGATGTTATTCGCCGCAGCATATATGTGCCGGCAATGATGCTTGACAGGTACGGCGACGGCTTGCTGAAGGTGCTGTATTCGGACATTGACCCCGAAAAAGCTTGCAGCATGTGTGAAAATGACCTGAGAGACAGCGCGGACGACGACACCGAAGAATCGGGCAGCACGAACGACAGTACGGCAGACATCCTGTCGAGGCTTTCGGCACATTTTTCAAGCGATACAAGCGATACAGAGGATGAATAATCCGTTTCGAACAGAACCTTTATCAGCGTCGCCTTAAAATGATGCCTGCAATGATACCGAGCAGCGCAATGCCGGCGCAGATAAGCACAAGCGTCCCGAAACTTGTCGTTTTGGCGGAGCTTGCTCCTTCCGCAAATGCCGTTGCACAGCACAGCGCGGAAATGACGGCCGCAAAGCAGCCGATGAATGAAAAGAAATTGCGTTTCCTCATGTTTGTTTCTCTCCTTGTACTCCCAACCCGCATGTTCAACTTCATTCATCGTCTGCGAGCGGCAATTAACAGATTCAGCTTTGCTGAAAGCAGAACCCGAGCTTAAACAGCTTCATATGCATTATAACACTTAACCGACACATAATCCACAGCAAGTTTAATAAACACTTCAAACAGCATACCGATTCAAAGTTCATATCAGCCGATGCCCCCTTGCCGAATGCGCAGGGGGTATTTTTATGTAATCGTCCGGCAGGAAAGAATTGTTGACAGGAAATGCGCCCGCGTATTATATATTTATTTGATTTGTTGAACAGCGGTTGACTTTTTAATAAAATTTTTATATTATTGACCTGCACATGCAGCGCGCGGGTTCGATACGCGCTGATGAATGTGTGGGGGAATTTCATAAAACAGACTGCATCTTTTTGCGGTCGGTATGTGCCGACTGCAAATCAGGTGTTTTTTGTGTATCGAATTATGAAATATGAAAGGGACTTGCGGGACTCCGTAAGTCAACGGTTCTTAATGTCATGAACGAATTTGTCCTCACTTGCTGTTCAACTGCAGACCTTCCCAAGGAACGATTCGAACAGCTCAAAGTTTCCTATGTTTGCTTCAACTACACGATTGACGGAGTTACGTATCCGGATGATCTCGGGCAGAGCATCCCGTTCGATGAGTTCTACCGCCGCATGGCGGAAGGCGCAATGACGTCCACTTCGCAGGTGAACATGGATCAGTATTTGCAATTTTTTGAACCCTTCCTTGCAGAAGGAAAGGATGTTTTGCATGTTACTCTGTCCTCCGGAATTTCGGGTTCGTTTAATTCCGCATGCGCGGCAGCACAGGTTTTGCGCGAAAAATATCCCGAAAGAAAGCTTTATATCGTCGATTCTCTCGGTGCATCATCGGGGTACGGACTTATAATCGATAAGATGGCGGAGCTTCGCGATTCCGGCATGAATATAGACGCGCTTCATGACTGGGTGGAGGAACACAAGCTTAACATGCATCATTGGTTCTTCTCAACCGACTTGACATATTATGTGCGCGGGGGAAGAATTTCGAAATCTGCCGGGTTCATCGGCTCGATTCTGCATATTTGCCCGCTGCTGAACTGCGATGATTTGGGCAGGCTTACTCCGCGCGCCAAGATACGCACGAAAAAGCGCGCAATTAACGAAATCGTTCAAAAAATGGTCGAGAATGCGGAGAACGGACTTGATTATTCCGAAAAGTGCTTCATTTGCAATTCAGCTTGCTATGACGATGCACGTGCGGTTGCGGATCTTGTTGAAGCGACTTTCCCGAAGCTTAACGGCAAGGTGCTGATAACTTCGATCGGAACAACCATCGGAAGCCACACGGGTCCCGGAACCGTTGCGCTGTTTTTCTGGGGAAAGAAGCGCGTTGACTGAATTTGATAACGGCTTTAAAAACAAAACGCATTGCCGCAAACAGGGGCAATGCGTTTTATCTTTTTCGTCAATAATTTTATGCAGCAAAAAAATGCGTTATGCACAAGGGCTTCGACTTTTATGACAGGAGCAGCTCCTTCACGCGAACTGCGGCTGCCACGTTGAATTCACATCTTGTATCCACCTGGTAATCAACGCATGCGCTTCGGATTATTTCGGGCGCTGCGTCAACGTTTTCGGCAGCAAGCAAAGCCGTTACAATACGAACGAATTCGTTAAGCTGCAAAACGGGCAGGTCAACGACTACTTCAAAAAGACTCGGGAGCACGGGTGATTTTGAACAGGCCGCAAGCAAAACATTCATCGGCAGCAAAGGTTCTGTCACCGTTTCGCATGTATCCTCCCGCAGCTCATCGCAGAGGAGCATGAATTTGAGCGGCTGACAACGCAATTTTGCAAGCAAATCAATGCAATTCAGGTTGCCGTTGAGTGTGTAAACAAGGCGGAGCTGGGGCAATTCGTCCGTCAGCTCAAGCATCATGGTCGTTTTGCCCATTCCCTGCTGCCCGCAAAGAAGCATCGGATGTGCGCTTTCGTCCCGCATAAATGCAATCGCATTGTTCAACAGTATACGGTATTCCGCGTCCATCAGCGGAACAAAATCGCCCGCCCGCAGCTCGTGAAGCGGTTTCAGCGCACCGTCAAAGATGAAGTTTCGGTATTTGAGGAAGATTCCGCTTCCGTACGAAGAGTGAAAATTCCAAAGGTCGTTCACAAGCTCGGACCAATCATCAGACTCGAGAAAACGCCGATACATGCCTTCAAGAGCAACGTCCGCATAATAACTGTCGCGAATGCCGAACTCACCGTATTGCCACACGGGCGGCGGGAATTCGGTTTTTGCAGGCGGCTGTTTGGGTTTGAATTCACGGGGCATGGGTGCAACGGGGGCACCGCCCCACGCAGCGGAGGCAATCACGGAGGCGGCATCCTTTGAATTCTTTTTTTGCTTTTGTTCCGTGCAATTGCAAATTATGGAGTGCAAAACGTTTTCATCTGCCTCCGAAAGAGTTTTCAGCGCGGAAAGCTCAAGCTGCATTGCGTGAATGACGGCATCGTCCGCCTTTCCGGAAGCAGCGGCACATGAAAACACGTTGTCGGTCAGCAACACCGTATCAAGAATGTAATCGTGCCAGATATTGCCGCTTACTCTGCGTGCGCCGCAGCAAACAAGCTCCGAAGTCAAAGCGGAAAGTGCGTCCGCAGCGTTTTGCACGTTGCCGATATCGGCAAAGCGAAGAAGCTCGGAAAGTTTTCCGAGGGGACGAGTGAGCAGTTCGTTTCGGAAAATTGCAAGCCGGGCAATTGCAGCGGACAGCGTGCGAATGTTTTCCTCAGTTTGTGTGCAATCCATTTTTTGCTGCCTTTCTGTAAAAAATGAAGCGTTTGCGCCGCAGACTTACCAAGCGATAAGGTGCAGAATATTTTGATCAAGCACGATGAAAGCTCCGAGAATCGCCGTGTAAATCGCAAAACCCCAGAGTGAATGCTTTGTGATGAGTTTTATCATGAAACGCACCGCAAAATAGCCCGAAACGGCGGCAGCGGCAACGCCGAGCACGACCGAAAGCCAGTTTATGTTTGCTGCGCCTGCGCTGACCGCACCGGGAATTTCAAGCACCGCACCGCCGAGAATTGCAGGAATTGAGAGCAGAAAACTGAATTCCGCAGCGTCTTCTTTTTTCATGCTGCAAAGCGTTGCGCCCGTGATGGTTGAACCCGATCTTGAAATGCCGGGCAGAATGGCAACGCCTTGAACAAAACCGATAAACACCGCATGATACCACTTCATTGAAGGAACGGTAAGTTTGCATTCGACTTTCTGACGTATAAAATCGCAGAGCACAAGCAGCGCCGCCGTGAAAAGGAAACAGAAGCCGAGCAGACCGCCTTCGTTCGCCGCATCGATGATATCTTTGAATACGAGTGCCATAACCGCGGTTACGAGTGTCGCAACGATCATCCAGATCCAATACTTTGCCTGCTTTACCGGGTGGAGCAGCATTTCAATGATGCGTTTGCGGTAAACAACAAGCACCGCTGCCAAAGTGCCGAGATGCAGCATGACGGTGAAGAAAAGTCCGCCGTCCGATATACCGAAGATTTTTTGAAGCAGTAGGAGATGACCGCTGCTTGAAATCGGAAGAAATTCGCAAAGTCCCTGAACAAGGCCCAGGATAATTGCAATAAAAGCGTTCATTTTTTGTTAGCCCCCGAACAGCGGAGGCTCTCCCTTCGATTTTGTTTGCAGACCCGCGAAACCTGTCGAATTGCCGAATCGGAAAAAACGGCTTAATCAACACAGGCTGCAATGAAATTATATTTGTTTTTTTCGAAACGATTCGATTTACTGCGAAAAAAGGTTGAATCTTCATCCTTTTTCGCGAAAATAAGCTTAAACCGGCGTTTTCATCGGAAGGCTGTCAATCTGACAGGAACTCCCGATTTTTATGTTTGACGGTTGAAAACCGTGAAATCAATAATAGCGGGGTCCGGAATTCCATGCGTTGTCAAACGCGTTGTCGAACGCAAGAATAAGACCGGCGTACGTTAAAATCATAAGAAGTGTCAGAACTGCACCGATTACAATTCCCGCAATTGCAAGGCCGCGTCCTTTTTCCGAACGTTTATTGCATTGACAAAGTCCGATAATGGACAGAATAAGTCCCACGATGCCGGGCAGGCCGAAAAAGAAGTTAAAAAGAATTGCAGCGCAGGAAATCGAGAAGCCTGCAATGCTGAGTCCGTTATAATTTGCGGAAGGCGCGCACGGCGTGCAGTCCTGCTGCGGCGGGGTGTAGTTGAATTGATTGTACCACGACTGCTGCGAATCCTGCTGCGAATTCTGCTGTGAGTCCTGCTGCGAGTCCTGCTGAAAATCCTGCTGCGAATTCTGCTGAAAATCCTGCTGCGAACCCTGCTGTGAATCCTGCTGAAAATCCTGCTGAGCAGAACTTTGATCATTGCCTTGGGTGAAGCTGTTCAACTGAGCACCGCAGTTGGGGCAGAACGATGCGTTTGCATCAAGGATGCGGTTTCCGCAATTTGGGCAAAACATTTTTTGTTCCTCCGTGTTTGAATTGAATTCGAGTCACATGCAATGTGCTTTAAATTCAATAATATTATACAGCACACACAGGGGATTTTCAAGGGGGCGGGGCATTTGTGCAAATGAAAGGGGCTTTTAAACGAACCCCGTTTCGACGCGGCCTCTTGACAACCGTATATTACGGATTTAGAATATCCCTGCGGGGTAACCACAGTTTCCGAAATCGCAATTTTTCGGACAAAAGGAACATCGGCTTCCGCTTTTGCTGACAAAATTTTTGGGAGGATTTTGCGGTATCGCGGCGGCATTGCTGCTGACGGGAAAAGCAGAGCGGCGGAGAAAAGGTCAACGTTCCCGAATCGGCAATTAATCTGTTGTCGAAGACAAAACAAACATTAAGTAGCGTTTGAATTTTTCGCTTGAAGAAGGGCTTTTGCTTTTTCATACTTTTTGCGCCGCGCGGCAAGCTGCTCCGCATCGATTTCGGAACAGCCCGCATAACGTGTTTCGTCCGAATTATGCGCAATGTCCGCAAGTTTGACGCGGACTGCTGTCGGATTGCTGCGGATTGCCCGGATGTAATCGAAATAGTCAATGCCGTCTTTATGCGTCAGCAGTTTTAACACATCGATAACAGCCGACGGAAATTCGGATTCAAGTTCAGAGAGTGTTATGTCCGTGTCCTCTGCAACGTCGTGAAGAAGTGCTGCGCAGACCGAAATTTCATCGGGCATTTGTTCCGCAAGATGAATGGGGTGAAAAATATAAGGCACGCCGCATTTGTCAACCTGCCCGGCATGGGCAGCGTATGCAGTACGCATTGCCTTATTGGTGAGGAGGGTGTAAATCACGGTTCGAACGATCCTTTCGGATTTCAGTGTAACTCAGCATATTCAAGCTGAACATGAGTGCAAAAACACAAAAAACTCTCGAAACCTTCGAGAGTTTGGAGCGGGAAACGGGGCTCGAACCCGCCACCTC
>ENA-OPDF01002328-OPDF01002328.1-human-gut-metagenome-genome-assembly--contig:-NODE-2328-length-9887-cov-3.804312_pt1 | contig 9887 bp, 8 predicted proteins | sample MGYA00241575_ERZ501501 | MGnify/ENA primary metagenome ERZ501501 (study PRJEB25962, sample SAMEA1972229) | human gut metagenome | biome: human gut; feature: human-associated habitat; material: faeces... | reverse complement strand
AAGAAAAATCAGACTGTGCCCAGCCTGCGGGAAGCCCTTGGAGGTCATGAGCATTACCGACAACCAGCATTCACCCGGCGGATTTGATGTAATTGCCCACTGCCAAAATTGCCACTCTGATTACGAGTGGTTCTGCGATAAGGATGGCGGTGTCTCAGATATAAAGCAGTATTTCTTCGGGTAAGTCGATTGCAAACAGCGACGCTCATATGGACAAGTGCATTTTCGTATTTCAATATACTTTCCCTTAAAATGACCTTCAAATTACGGGAATGCGATAGTTATTGAGGGAAAGCGAGTTTCACCTTTAGAGAGCGAAGGCGTGATGCTATTCTTTGTCTATAGCGCCGCAGTTGCTGAGCTGCCACCCTCGCAGAAACCACTTGCATAACGCCCGCCTCAGAGTTACAATGCAGCCAACAGCAACACAAAACGCTTCCCATCCGGCATCGGTGAACATTCACCGGAAACCGAGCGGGAAGCGTTTTTGACCACATAGATTACCACATACGGCTCCGGAACACTCGGAAACAGTGGAGATAATAGCGCCAAAGAGTAAATGAAACAAATAGAAAACGACTAAAAACCGCTATAAACGAGCGAAAAAAGTGTTCCCGATAAGTTTGGGAGCAGGAGGCCCGGGGTTCGAGTCCCCGCACTCCGACCAAAAAACTTTGAAAAGCCGCTTTTTTAGGCGGTTTTTCTGCGTTAAAAGTTCAGTTTTTTATTTTGCGTTGACCGCATAAGTTGCTGAAAAATATGGGTCAAAGTGCGAAAACAGTAATGCGGCGGCAAGTTCAATTTGCCGCCGTTTTCTCATTTGACCCACAACCTGACCCACACAGGCAAAACTGAGACAACCACACGGAATTTGGGGGCAAAAAACGCCTTAAGATGTTCAGATTGAAAATGCAGTCGAAATAGGGTATTATTGGATAAGGGTAGGCCTTGTGCCTGCAAAGCCAGCCGTACGGTGTTCCCGTGCGGCTTTTTGTATTTCGCATTCCACATGCAAAACGGAGAGATGCTTTAAAGCAGTATCTCCGGTGATGAAACGGCCCCGTGCGTCCTTGGGTATCTGTTCGGCGGCAGCTGACAGCGGACCGCTTTAAGATGAATATCGTCAACTGTGCCCTGCTTGGCGCACTCGTCCTGTCCATGCCAGAACGGCCGGACGTGGAACGGCTGACGGACTTTTACGAATACCCGGGCGGCAGCGGCTATGAAGGGCGGTTTACCCGGTGCGGTATCTGCACACTGATGCAAGAACTGGGATCGTACGACCTGACGCTGGCTCTGTGTCATCCGGACTATACCATGAGTGAGACCGGCGGCGCGACAAGCTTTGTGCGGACGTATACCCTGGCCTCCGGCGGACCGTACTGTGACTGCGGCTATAAAAAAATGTGTGAAAAAAGTGCCCCTAGGCTTTCTTGGTGTCCTTGCTGCCCAGGACCTTAATGCCGGTGGTGCCGAACAGCACACCGGCGGCAAACATGGCAAATCTCTTCATGGCAGATCGCTCCTCTATATTTTGCAGCAGTTAGATGTGACTAACCGTCGCCTATAAGATAGCACAGCACAGGAAAAAAGTAATACTTTTCCGAAATAAAATTGCCAAAAATACTGCGGAATGCAGCGTGCTTTGCAGGGAAAACGGCAAGGGCGCCCCGCATAGCCGCAAAGCCCACAGGCTGTCGGAGGCGTCAATGACACCTCCGACGGCCTGAAGCAAAGGCAGCGAGATAAAGGAAGGAAGTTTTTTATAAGGAAGGTTTGGTGGGTGGGAGTAGCGCCCGTGAAAAAGTTTCTTGCCCGCTGCCCGGGGAAAAGGCAAGGTCATGCCCGCGCCGGCGCGTCACGGCGTATGGCCAGCAGCACCGCCGCCGACAGCGGCAGGCAGGCCGTCAGGCCCCACAGGGGGATGCCGTAGCCTACCTGCTCGATGAGCCGCCCCAGCACCGTGGGCGCGATCAGTGCTGACAGAGATACGCCCAGCACGATGATGGATGAGGCCGAAGCCGTCCGAGTGGGGAACGTCTCGCAGCAAAGGATCACCAGGGCCGGGACCTCCGCGCCCTGCAGCAGGCCCAGCAGCACCAAAAGCACCCGCTGGACGGCCAAAGACGGCGTCAGCAGCAAAACCGCAAACACGCCAGCCGACAAAAAACAGGTAAGCAGATAGAAAGTCCGCACCGGCATACGCTTATACACCAGCGGCGAGAGCATACGGACCACCAGTGCGCCCAGGAAAAACAGGGTGAGCATGGCGTTGGCCGCACCGCCTGCCATGTGGTGCACGGTCTTGTAGTAGTTGGGCAGCCAGACGGCGATGCCGTTCTGGAAGCACAGATACAGGAAACAGCACAGCAGATAGAGCCATGCGCGCTTGTCACGAAAGATCTCCGCCGGGTTGGCCACGGACCTGTCCCGCAGGGCCGTCATATCGGCGTAGGGCGTGTGGGGCGTGGCGCGGCGGGACACCGCCCAGAATACCGCGCCCAACACCAACGCCGCCGCGCCCAGCACCAGATACGGTACGGCAAAGGTGGCGGGGCGGCCGCTGTCGGTAAGCCATGTCACCAGCAGGGGTGCCAGCATGGCGCCCAGGCCGTAGAAGCCGTGAACGATGGGCAGCAGCGTGCTCTTCTTCTCGGGAAACACGTCGGCGATGACGCCGTTCATCAGTAGGTCGATCGTGATATAGCCCACACCGCCGATCAGCGCAAACACCAGCAGCAGCCCGTAGCTGTCATTGCCGTACAGGGGCATGGTGCCGATGGTCACACCGGCCACGCCCACCAGCACCGCGCCGGCCAACAGGCCGTACAGCTTGTGGAGCCGTTCGCCGAACAGGCCCAGCAGCACCGTCATCACGATGCCGCCCAGGGACTGAATGGTCATCACGAAGCCCTGACGGCTTTCGGTGATGTCGAAAAAGGCCATCATGGACTCGGCGTTGGCGCCGAAGGCGTTGAAATAGACGCCATACAGCAGAAACAGAGCGAAGCACAGGGCCGCCAGCAGCGGCAGGATACGCTTTGCGCCGCTCATGCCCGGCTCCTCATGGCGGCCAGGGCATGGAAGGTCTCCCGCAGCGCGGGATATTGCCGCAGATAGAGCTGGTAGTAGGGCTCATAGGCGCGGCCACATTCCGCATCGGGGTACAGAACGGTATCCGGCTTGACGATGGCATCGCAGGCGCTCTCCACGGAGGGATACACACCGGTGCCAACACCGGCCAGAATAGCCACGCCCAGCGCCGGGCCCTCCAGCGCCGCCTTGGCGGTCTGGATGGGGCAGCCGTACACATCGGCCAGCATTTGACGCCAGAATGCGCTCCGCGCGCCGCCGCCGCAGGCCATCATTTCCTCCGTAGGCACATTCATGCCACGGAGCACATCCACGCACTGACGCTGGGAGTAGGTAACGCCCTCCAGCACGGCGCGGATCAGGTGGCCGCGGCCATGGCCGCCGGACAGGCCGATAAACGCGCCCCGGGCCTTCTCGTCCAACAGCGGGGATCGCTCGCCCATCAGATAGGGCAGGAACAACAGGCCGTCGGCGCCGATGGGGGTTTTCTCGGCCAGGGCCGTCATCAGCTCGTAGGGGTCCACGCCCTGTTTGGCCGCCTCGGCCACCTCGCCGGCACAGCAGGTATCCCGCAGCCAACGCAGGGACTGACCCGCCGCCAGCGTGCAGCTCATTACCGCCCACTTGCCGGGAACGGCGGAGCAGAAGGTGTGTACGCGGCCCGCCGGGTCGATGGAAACGCTGTCCGCATGGGCAAAGACCACGCCGGAGGTGCCCAGCGTCGTAAAGGCCTTTCCGTAGCGGACAGTACCGGTGCCCACAGCCGCGGCGGCGTTGTCGCCCGCGCCGCCCACCACGGGCGTACCCTCGGCCAGGCCGGTCAGGGCGGCGGCTTCCGCCGTCACCGTTCCGGTCACGTCCACAGACTCGTACATCCGGCCCAGCAGCGCCGGGTCGATGTCCAGCTTGTTCAGTATCTCGTCGGACCACTGCCGCCGGGGCACGTCCAGCAGGTTCATGCCGGAGGCGTCGGATACCTCGGTGGCAAACTGGCCGGTGAGGCAGTAGCGAATGTAATCCTTGGGCAGCAGGATATGACGGCAGGCCTTGTAGACCTCCGGCAGATGCTTCCGCACCCACAGGATCTTCCCAGCGGTAAAGCCCGCCAGGGCGGGGTTCGCGGTGATGGCGATGAGTTTCTCCGCGCCCACAGTCTCGGTGATCTCACGGCACTCCTCGCCGGTGCGGCCATCGCACCACAGGATGCTGCGGTGCAGCACCTCTCCCCTCTCGTCCAGCATCACCAGACCGTGCATCTGCCCGGAGATGCCTACACCGGCAATATCGGCGGCGGCCACGCCCCGGATGTCCGCCGGGTCCACGCCGCTCTTGGCCAGCACGGCCTGCACCGTCTCCTGCACGGCACGCCACCAGTCGGACGGCTCCTGCTCAGCCCAGCCGTTCTGGGGCTGGTAGAGGGGGTATTCCACCGTGTGGGCGGCCATGGCCGTACCATCACTGCGGAACAGCACCGTCTTGGTACCGGAGGTGCCCAGGTCGATACCCAGCAAATATTCCTTCATAGCCTTGCGCCTCCTTTAGGCAGGGCCGCCCTTCCGGGCGGCCCGCAATATGTCATTTCTCAGTGGAACAGCACCCGGTTGACCACAGATTCCAGATACTCCTGACGGCCGCTGGGCACATCGAAGTTCTTGAGGCCCTCGGCGTAATCCGCCAGGGACTCCAGGGTCATCTCACCATCCACGATCTTCTTGCCCACGCCGCTGTCATAGCTGCTGTAGCGCTCCTTGACGAACTGGTCCAGACGGCCATCCGCTTTTAGCTCCAGCGCCTTGCGGAGGCCCAGAGCGAAGGTGTCCATACCGGAGATATAGGCCAGCAGGATATCCTCGAAGGTGTTGGACTGGCGTCTGGCTTTGGCGTCAAAGTTCAGGCCGCCGTTGGTAAAGCCGCCGGCGCGGAGGACCTCCATCATGCAGTAGGTGGCGCTGTACACGTTGGCGGGGAACTGGTCGGTATCCCATCCCAGCAGATAGTCGCCCTCGTTGGCGTCGATGGAGCCAAAGCTGCCGTTGACGATGGCAGTACGCAGCTCATGCTCGAAGGTATGGCCCGCCAGGGTGGCGTGGTTGGCCTCGATGTTCATCTTGAAATCCGCCGTCAGGTCGTACTTCCGCAGGAAGTTCATGCAGGTAGCCACATCGAAGTCGTACTGGTGCTTGGTGGGCTCCTTCGGCTTGGGCTCCAGATAGAAATCGCCGGTAAAGCCGATCTTGCGGCCGTAGTCACGGGCCATACGCAGGAAGCGGGCCATGTTGTCAAGCTCCAGCCCCATGTCGGTGTTCAGCAGGGTGTCGTAGCCCTCGCGGCCGCCCCAGAATACATAGCCGGTGGCGCCCAGCTTCACCGCGGCATCCAGGCAGGCCCGGACTTTAGCGGCGGCGGCGGCAAACACATCGGCGCAGCAGGAGGTGGCTGCACCGGCCATAAACTTCTTGTCGCCGAAGTTGTTGGCCGTTACCCACAGGCACTTCTTGCCGGTCTTCTTCTGCAGCTCGTACAGATAATCCACCATCACGCGGAAGTTGGCGATGCTCTCGGCCAGGGTAGCGCCCTCCGGGGCGATGTCCACGTCATGGAAGCAGTAGTAGTCGATGTCCAGCTTTTCCATCAGCTCGAAGGCGAAGTCCGCCTTGGCGCGGAACTTGGCCATGGGGTCCGTCTGGCCCATGGACTTATCCATGGTACCGGAGCCGAACATATCCACGCCCTCGGCGTCGATGGTATGCCAATAGCTCAACGCGAACTTCAGGTGCTCACGCATTTTCTTGCCGGCGATGACCTCGTCCGGGTCATACCAACGGAAGGTAAAGGGGTCGGTCCCCTTGGGATCGTAGACGACCTTACTCACATCAGCGTACTTTTTCATGTTATTACACCTCCGAAGTATGTTTCGTTTTTACGCGGGAACGGATCATGGGCACCACCAGCTGGATGATAACGGCCACCAGCAAAATCGAGCCCTTGATGGTATCGTTGATCAGAGCGTCCACCTGCAGGGAGGCGATGATCTTGTCGATGATGGTATAGCTCATGGCGCCGAACAGAACACCCAGAAGCTTGCCCTTGCCGCCACTCATACTGATACCGCCGATGACCACCGCGGCGATGGCGTACATCTCGTTGCTCTTACCGAGGGTGGCCGGGTCGACGGAGCCGTTCATAGCCAGCCACAGGAAAGCGCTCAGGCCGGTGAGTATGCCGGTGATGACATAGACCGCCACACGGGTACGGTTGACGTTGATACCGGCCAGGGCGGCAGCGCGTTCATTGCTGCCCAGGGCATAGACGGTCTTGCCAAACTTTGTGCAGGTGGATATGAACACCATGATGACCGTGACCACCAGCAGCACGATGCCCACCACGGGAACGGTGGCGATCTTCAGTTGGCCGAAGCCGTAGAAGCTGGCATAGTGGTCCAGCGTGCCGGTCATGTTGAAGATGGAAGATCCGGTGGTACGCAGATAATACTGTGCCACAGAACGGAAGATCAGCATTGTGGCCAGCGTCACGATGAACGCGGGCATTTTCACCAGGCCGATGAGCACACCGTTGAACAGGCCGCACAAGCCGCCGGCCACCAGGGCGAACAGCAATGTGAGGAACACGCTGTCCGTGGCATTGAACACCACCACGGAGAAGCTGCCCACCAGCGCCAGCATGGAGCCCACGGACAGGTCGATGCCGCCGGTGATGATGACCAGGCCCATGCCGAAGGCCATGATGCCCACCACGGCGGAGTGCCGCAGGATGTTCATCACGCCACTCCATGTGGTCGCGCCGTGGTTGATAAACAGATAGGCGATGAAGATCGCCAGTGCGATGAGGATAAAGCTGTAATTATTGATCCAGGCGGCAATGCCCTTCTTGTTCAGCCCCGGTTTTTTGGCCTGGGCCTTCAGTTCCGTGTTCTGACTCATACGTTTACCTCTCCCTCCGTTGCGTGTATCACATTGGTCGCATACAGCATGACTCTCTCCTCCGTGATCTCCTCACGGGGCAGGATCGTCTGGATATGCCCGTGGTAGAACACCACACAGCGATCCGCGATCTTCTGTATCTCCGGTATCTCCAGGGTGTTGACCAAGATGGTCTTGCCCTTCTCGGCCAGCTCCAGGATCAGCTTGTAGATCTCCGCCTTGGCGCCCACGTCGATACCCTGGGTGGGGTTATCCATGATAAGGATATCCGCCTCGGTGGTGAGCCACCGGCCCAGGATCACCTTCTGCTGGTTGCCACCGGACAGTGACAGGATCAGGTCGTCATGGCTGTTGGCCTTGATGTTCAGCATATCCCGCATCCTGTTGTACTGCGCCACCTCTTTCCGCCCGCGGATCAGCTGGTGATTGGCAGAAAGCGTGTGCTCGGAGATGTAGTTGTTCTCCAGCAGCGTGAAATCCGGGATGACGGAGTTTTCCTTGCGGTTGGCGGGGATCATGCCGATCTTGTGGCGCATGGCGTTATGTATGCCGCCGTGGTGCAGCGGCTCTCCGTTGACATACACCGTGCCCGAGCTGATGGGAATCGCGCCGAAGATCGCCTGCATCATCTCGCTGACGCCGGCACCCTTCAGGCCCGTCAGGCCGATGATCTCGCCCTTATGCACCTCCAGATCCACGTTCTCGAACCCTTCGCCGCTGAGGTGCTCCAGCTTCAGCGCCACATCACCCAGCTGGCGGGGCTGGTACACCGAGGCCTCGGAGTAGCTGCTGCCCACCATAAGACGGGTGACGGCCTCCGGCGTGGTGTCGGCAATATTGCCGGACTGAATAAAGCATCCATTCCGCAGGACCGTGTAGCGGTCCGCGATGGTAAATATCTCGTTCATTTTGTGGGAGATGAAGATGAAGGACTTACCCTGCTCCTTCAATCGCCGCACGATACTGAACAGGTGCTCGATCTCCGCGTTGTTCAGCGCGGTGGTCGGCTCGTCCAGAATAAAGAGCTTCGCATTGGCGTGAAGCGCCTTTGCGATCTCCAGCAGCTGTTTTTTGCTGGTCTCCAGCTCATCTACCAGGGCGTTGGGGTCGATATCCACGCCCAGGTCGCTCATCAGCTGGCGCGTCTGCTCCAGCATGGCCCGCTTATCCAGCGTGCCCAGCTTGGTCAGCAGTTCCTTGCGAAGAAAAATGTTCTCGTACACCTTCAGATCGTTAAACAGGTTCAACTCCTGGTGTACAAAGGCGATACCTGCCTGTTCTGTCCGCTTGACGGAAATGTCGTGCATTTGCTCTCCGTCAAACTCGATCTCGCCCTCATCCCGCTGATGCACACCCGCCAGGATGTTCATCAATGTGGACTTACCGGCGCCGTTCTCTCCCAGCAGCGCGTGTACTTCCCCGCGCTCCACGGAAAAATCAACGTGCGAAAGCACTTCCACACCGGAGAATGATTTGGTGATATTGGTCATTTTCAGCAATTCCATGCCGCACGCCTCTCTTTGCTGTTTGATAAGATCCCTTCTGCGAAGGGGGAGGTGCCCCGCGGGCGCCGAAGCGCCCGCGAAGCCCTCGGAAACGACTTTACTTACTTGGAGACAGCGTCACCGAAGCCCTGGAAGTCGTTGACGTTGGTAGCATCCACCACGGACACGGCGATGACGTGATCCTGGGTGACGGTACCGCCCTCGATGTGGGTGATCATGTCATCCACGGCAGCCTTGATCATCGCGGGATCGTAAGTAACGGAGAACAGATCGGCCAGCTTGGCGACCTCAGCGGTGTAATCCTTCTGATGGATGCCCTTCAGCACGGAGTAGATCTCGTTCAGACCGGAGGAGGTGCCCAGATGCACACCGGCGTTCAGGAAGGCATCCTTCTTCTCGGCGTCGATCTCGGAGCTCTTCAGCGCCTCCAGGATGCCCATGGCGATCTCGTCGTCGTGGGTGAAGATCCACTTGGTGGCGGTGATGTCCTCAACAGTGCTGGCATCCAGCCAGTTGATGAACAGCTCCTTGCCCTTGCTGCGGCTCCAGCCGGTGTAGTCGGTGGACTGGATGGCAGCGATCTGCTCCTCGGTCCAGCCATTCTCCTTCAGCACGCTGAAGAAGCCGTCGTTACGCATGGTGGGAACGGAAGAGTTGTCACCGGGCATGATGAGGACCTTGTCGCCAGCCTTCATGCCGTCGGCGATGAAGCGCTTGGCGGTCTCGGCGCCGATGCCGTTGTTATCGCCCTTGACGCAGGCAACAGCAGTGGAAGCAGCGGAGTCGATGATACGGTCGAACATCACATAGGGGATGCCGCTGGTGGCCAGCTTGGCCATGGTGTTCTCCAGGGTGTTGTCCTGAGGCAGAATGACCACATAGTCAGCGGTCTTGTTCTCGATCAGGTCCTCCACCTGCTGGATCTGGTTGGCGGCGTCGGAAGAGGTGATGACGGTGGCAGCATACTTGCCGGCGTCATTCAGCTCCTGCGCCTTCTCCTGCGCATAGGTCATCACAGCGCCGGTCCAGCCGTGGTCGGCATTGGGGACCAGGATCGCGATGCGATTACCCGTGGCAGCATCGTTGTCCTTGTTGGCGTCATCGTCCTTCTTCTCGCCGCAGGCGACAAGAGACAGGGCCATGACCAGCGCAAGGATCAGTGCCAGTACTTTCTTCATGGTTGTTTCCTCCTAAAAATTTTTTATAGATACGGACAAAGTCCGCCTATAACGTGTTCTTACAGCTCCACCCAGGCAGAGTCCTTGGCTGCGGAGTCGATGACCGCGTGAATGAACTTCACGCCGTTGAGGCCGTCGGTGACGGTGGGATAGTCGAAAGAGCCGGCGTT
>ENA-OPDF01002319-OPDF01002319.1-human-gut-metagenome-genome-assembly--contig:-NODE-2319-length-9912-cov-2.928274_pt1 | contig 9912 bp, 7 predicted proteins | sample MGYA00241575_ERZ501501 | MGnify/ENA primary metagenome ERZ501501 (study PRJEB25962, sample SAMEA1972229) | human gut metagenome | biome: human gut; feature: human-associated habitat; material: faeces... | reverse complement strand
GCGGTGCCGTTTTTCTCACGCAGCTCGTTCATGAGCTTCAGGATCTGCGCCTGAATGGTCACGTCGAGCGCCGTGGTCGGCTCGTCCGCGATCAGCAGCTTCGGACGGCAGGCCAGCGCCATGGCGATCATGACACGCTGCCGCATACCGCCGGAGAGCTGGTGCGGGTACTGCTTTGCGACGACCTCCGGGTTCGGGATCTTGACGTCGGACAGCAGCTCGACCGCTTTCGCAGCGGCCTGCTTCTTGTTCATGCCCTGATGGATCATGAGCGGCTCGGAGATCTGACGGCTGACGGTAAAGACCGGGTTCAGACTCGTCATCGGCTCCTGGAAGATCACGGAGATTTCGTTGCCGCGGATCTTGTACATTTCGTTCATCGACAGCTTGGTCAGATCCTCTCCGTTGAAGAGGATCTCGCCGGAGTCGATATAGCCGTTGCCGTCAAGCAGGCGGAGAATGCTCATGGCCGAGACGCTCTTGCCGGAACCGGATTCGCCGACGACGCCGAGCACCTTGCCTGCGTCCAGCGAATAGCTGACGCCGTTGACCGCCTTGACCGTGCCGCGTTTGGTCGCGAAGAAAGTCTTCAGATTCTTTAATTCTAGTAATGCCACAACAACCCCTCCTTATCGCTCAGCGGACTTGGGATCGACCGCATCGCGCAGCGCATCACCGACGAGGTTGATGCAGATCGTGCAGATGCCGAAGATCGCAGCCGGGAATACCCAGCGCCACCAGTACTGCTGGATGACGATGGAGTTGTTTGCGCCGGTGAGCATGTTGCCCCACGTCGGCGTAGGAGGTGCAATGCCGAAGCCCATGTAGGACAGAGACGACTCGGTGAGCATGCAGGTTGCGAAACTCAGCGTCGCGTTGACCAGAATGAGGCTCATGACATTGGGGATGATGTGATGGAAGATGATCGACTTTTCGCGCACGCCGAGAGCCTTAGCAGCGGTAACATACTCCTGCTCGCGCTGCGAGAAGATCTGCGCGCGGATCAGATGGCAGATGCCCGGCCAAGACAGAACGCCAAGCACGACCATGATGAGGTACATACGCTGCTCAGCCGTGATACGGGTGCCGATGATGGCGGATAGGATCATGGCGAAGGGCAGGAACGGCAGGCCGCCGACAACCTCAGAGATACGCATGATGATGTTGTCGACCCAGCCGCCGAAATAACCGGCCAGTCCGCCGAGGATGATGCCAATAATGAGCTGGATGATGACGGAGATGGCGCCGACGGTCATGGTGACCTTGCCGCCGTTGATGATGCGGTTGAACACGTCGCGTCCCAGATCATCCGTACCGCAGACATAACCCTTCAGGCCCCACGTTTCAACGTCGCCGTCAACTGTGACTGCATAGTTCTGATAGAATCCCGCATAAACGGTGACGATCTCCTTGTCATTGAAAGAGGCCGGAACGGATGCCTGACCATGGGTGTTGTCGCCCCAGGAGATGACCTCGCCGTCGTCCATCAGAGCCGTAAAGTGATAGCGGCCGCCGTAGAGTTCGACAGGCTTGCTCTCAAATGCAGGAACGTTTTTTTCGCCGTTGGTGCAGGTGCCCCAGACGACGACGGTGCCGTCTTCCTTGACCGCCGCAACCGCGTTGCTGGACGCTGCGATGTCAACGACGCCGGAATCCAGTCCGTCCGGGATGCGGACAAGGGCATTGTCCTTCTGGAAGCCAGAATAGACAACTGCGCCGTCCTTCGTCAGAGCGATGTACGCGCGGGCCGTCAGGGCGACCTTTTCAATGTTGCCCTGATACTCTTTTTTGACCTTGATGTCGGCCTGATTGCCGTTGCCCCAGAGGAACAGTTCACCGTCTTCGGTGACAGCCGCGGAGAACTGGTTGCTGGCCTCGATCTGCTTGATGCCGAGGTTCTTGCCGTAGGCGGCGGCCATCTGGAGCTTGTCGGGAAGCATATCCTGGCCGAGACGGCGGTTGCCCCAGACATAGACCCCGCCGTTTTCGTCGAGCGCGACGATATGGTCATAGCCTGCCGCGACGTTGACGATCTTGGCGTTCTGAACTTCCTCGGGGATGTTCTTCAGATCGATGGTTTCTGTAATCTTGGTATAGCCCCAGGTATAGACGTTGCCGTCGGTGTCAACGCCGACGCCGTAGGTCGTGCCGGGAGAGATATCTGCGACCTTATGCTTCATACCGTCGGGAATGGACATCATGTTCATTCCGGGCGGAACATTCAGCTGCGTATTGTCCTGATAGGACAGATCAAGCGTATAGAACTTCGGGCCGATCATGACCAGCAGGAAAATCAGAAGGAACACGATCAGACCGATCATGCCGAGCCGGTTATGCAGGAAATTCTTGAGGATCAGACGGCCGGGGCTTTGCAGCTGTTCTTCCGTCATGAAGTCGGTGACCTTGTTGCGGTTGCCGAACAGACGGGTAAAGAGGGTCGATTTTTTCTTCTTATCCATGTTTCTCCTCCCCCTTTACTTATTGACACGCACGCGCGGGTCGACGATACCGTAGCTGAGGTCGGTGATCAGCTGGCCGACGAGCGCGATGAGCACATAGAACATCTGAATCGCCAGTGCAAGTTCAAAGTCGTTGTTCATCAGGCCCTGATAGTACAGCTGGCCCATACCGTTGAGCGCGAACATCTGCTCAATGATCAGAGAACCGGAGAAGATGCTGATGAACCAGCCGATGAGAACGGTAATGACCGGCAGCAGCGCGTTGCGCCATGCGTGGGAATAGACGACGACCTTTTCGCGCAGGCCCTTGGCGCGGGCGGTGCGGATATAGTCCATGCCGAGCGCTTCGATCATGGCGGCGCGGACGTAGCGGGTCATGCCGCCGAGCGAGCCGACCGTCATAACGAGCACCGGCAGCGTCATATAGTAGACCTTGTCGAGGAACGCACGGAAGCCGGTAAAGTTATTGCCCGGCGTCTGCATTCCGAAAACCGGCAGCCAGCGGAGCGTGACCGCGAACAGCCAGATAAAAATCAGTGCAATGATGTAGACTGGAATCGAGTAGCCCACAATGGACAGCACCTGCACGGCGTTGTCTGATTTGCTGCGCTTATGCACGGCACAGTAGATGCCAAGCGGGATCGTGATGGCCAGCGCGACAAGCGTTGAGAAAATGTTGATGTAGATCGTGTTGAGCATTCTTGACGGCAGAACATTGGCAACATCCGTCTTGTAGATCTGGGAGTAGCCGAAGTTGCCCTGCAGCATACCGTTGAGTTCGCCGTTGACGTCTGGCCAGAAGCCGATCCAGCGCAGATAGCGCACGATCAGCGGGTCGTCGAGGCCCATCTGCTGGCGCAGCATCTGATAGCGCTGCTCATATTCTTCCGGCTTGAGCGTCGTTTTCATCGGCTCGAGCTGGGCGCGGGCCGGGTCGGTCGGGATCAGGTTGTAGATGGAATACATCAGAAGCGAAACAAGCAGAAATACAATTACCATGTATACAAGTCGCTTGAGTACATATTTCGTCATCCGCATACCCTCCTTTTCTCTTGTATTTGCTCAAAAAGAGCGCAGGAATCTGTATATAAAACCAAAACGGTCTTTTTCCGTAGATATATAATACGCTAAAGAAAAAAAGATTCGCCAAAGATACCGGAAGCGACGGGGCGGTTTGTGCCGCCCCGTCGCTGGGAAACATGGGGAAGGATCGCTATTATTCGGCGCCCTCGATGGAAGCGTAGACAATCGCCTTCTGGAAATCCCACAGGCTGGACTCGTTGTAGTTCTTCAGCCAGGACGGGAAGAAGGTGTGATAGTCGTTGCAGTACAGAGGAATCTCAGGCAGCAGCGCATTCCAGCGGACGATGAACTTCTGGAAGTAATCCAGGTAGGTCGCGTCGTCGCCAGGAGCGGACTTGTAAACCATGTCCATGGACAGGTCGTCGAGTTCCTTGTCGAAGATGTAGTTCTGGTTGTAGCCCATCTTGACGTAGTCGGACTCAGGATCGGAAGCGAAGTTGTAGGCATAGTCATAGACATCGGCAAAACCGGTGGCCAGGTTGAACATGCCATAGGTGAACACGCCGTACTGATCGCCGACGGAGGTATCGCGGTAGATCCAGTTCAGCAGTTCGGAGAAGGTCATGGTCGTCTGCTCGATCTGCATGCCGGCGTCAGCAGTCTGCTTGCCGTTGGCGAGCATGGTAGCCAGCAGAGCGGAAACGGGGTTGTTCTCGGAGGAAGCCCACATGATGTGCAGAGGCATCAGGATGCGGCCGTCAGCCAGCGTAACGTTCAGAGCGTAGTCGCCGGCTTCTTCAGCGGTGACTTCCTTGTAACGCAGGCCGGTGCCGGAATACTCGTTGCCTTCGGCATCCAGCGTCCAGCCGTCAGCCTCGAGGACTTCAACAGCCTTAGCCGGGTCATAGGAGTAGGTGTTGAGGTTGTCGTTGAAGAATTCTTCGGAATCCTGATACATCCACTGTGCGGTGGAGTACGGGCCATGAACGACAGAGCCGTAGCCGCCGGTGAAGGTGGTAGCGAACTCTTCGCGGTCAAGCAGGTATGCAACAGCCTGACGGACAGCAGCGAACTGCGTGGGGCCGCCGTCGCACTGGAACATGATCTTGCCGTAGCCGTTACGGGTGTAGTGGCAGTAGTCGAATTCGCCGGTTTCAGCCATGTCGAGTGCAGCGTTGATCTGGTCACCTTCGGACAGCTGGGACAGGAAGTTAATTTCGCCCGTCTTGAAGGCGTCCATCATGGTGTCGTCTTCAGCCTTGACGACAACAATCGTCTGGATGGAAGGCTTCTGGCCCTCGAAGTTGCCTGCGTAGTTGGGGTTGATCTCAAGCGTAGCAGTCAGAGCGCCGGTGTCGAGGCTCTTGACCATGTACGGGCCGGCGGAGACGCGGTCAGCGTACACATAACGGGAAGCGTTGATCTCATCGGCAACCAGCTCGCCGCCGTCGAGGTATGCGCCGTTGCCGTCATCCTTAACGGTCAGAGCAGCGGAAGCATACATCGGCAGGTACAGAGGAGACAGGGAAGCGTAGCTGAACGCATAGTAATAATTGGCGTAGTCAGCTGCGATCTGGATGGAGTAGGTATAGGGATCCAGCAGGCGGACGCCGGCCAGCTCCTTGGTCTCGCCGTTCTGGTATTCGGGGCCGCCGAAAACGGAGTTGGCGGTGACGGTCGCGCCGGCTTCCTTCGTGGCCGGGGACAGCTGGACCAGAGCGTAGGCGACATAGTCAGCAGCGGTGATGGGCTCGCCGTTGTTGTAGGTCAGGCCTTCGTTGATCTTGACGGTGAAGGTGATGGTGCCGTCGTCGTTCTTGGTCTCGTCGATGGAGGCAGCCGTGGTCTGGTTCATGACCATCTGACCGAACTGATCGAAAACAACGGTGTCATAGTCGTTGATCAGGTCGCGGACGGCCTTGTCGCTGGCGTTGTTGGTCCACCATGCGTTGCCGAGGTCGCCGGAGATCTCGGTGGAGCTGCCGTAGATGACCTTGTTCTCACGGGTCTCGACGGGAGTCGCATCTTCAGCCGGGGTGGTGTCTTCGGCGGGAGTGTTAGTGTCTTCAGCGGGGGTGTTGGTGTCTTCGCTGGGAGTTACGGTCTCAGCGGGCTTTTCGGCGTTGTTTGCACAGCCGGCGAACATGGCAGCGACCATGACGACGACGAGAAGCAGCGCGAAGAGCTTTTTCAGATTCTTTTTCATCTTAATCCTCCTGTTTTAATTTATAATTTACTGTGTTTGATCCACAGAAAATTATCGCTGGTTTTGATATCCGTCCGCCGCGCACGGCCATCTGACCGCGTGACGAATACTATGAGATATCTGTAAGTTATTATAGCATATTCACCGTCCAGAATCAACTAAAATGATTTTTTTCCACCTGAAAAATTGTCTTTTCCCGTACATTTCCCGACAGCGCCCGGTTCGCTTCCCGCGCCGTATCTTTTTCCTGCGCGCGTTCCGATTTCGTCCAAAAACGGCGATCTTTCCGTGTCTTTTTGAACAAAAATCAGCATTTTTCACAGTTTTTACCGCTTGTTTTTGTGCGTTCATCCAGTCCTCCTCGCCAGTGCGCACAGAATTTCCTCTGTATTCTGTACAAAACAGCAGAAAATCCGCCCGTCATTTTTTATCGATGCACCGCACTAAAGCCCTGCATTTTTCCATGCGCAGGCGTAACAAAAAGGCTCCCCTTTGCGTGCAAAGAGGAGCCTTAGGCGAATTCGTACTGCTTCGCAGATTTTGAATGCAAAGCTGATTTACCGCAGCCATTCAAAGACAGCCGCTATCAAGCTCGATATCCCGTAACAGGCAGCTCCTGACAGATCCGATCAGAACGCCCAGGTTCCGTTGCGGAAGATGGCAACGGTCTTGCCGTCCTCGCAGACAGCGTCGATCGAGAGATCTGCCGAGCCGATCATGAAATCCTCGTGGATCATGGAGTCGTTCACGCCAAGCTTGCGGCATTCGTCCAGCGTCTTGTTCTGGAAGTCCCTGATGGTGTCCGCAAAGCCCATGCCGAGCGCCAGATGGCAGCAGGCGTTCTCGTCGAACAGTGTGTTGTAGAACAGCAGGCCGGTCTGGTTGATGGGCGAATCGAACGGCACGAGCGCGCATTCGCCGAGATACCGGCTGCCCTCGTCCATTTCGATGAGCTTCGTCAGAAGCTCGTTGTTTTCCTCGGCGTGCCATTCGACGGCCTTGCCCTCATGGAAGCGGATCCAGAAGCCGCTTATCAGCTGGCCCTGATAGCTCAGCGGCTTCGTCGCGTAGACGATGCCCTCGGCCACGCCGCGCATCGGGGAGATGAAGCATTCCTCAGTGGGGATGTTGGGGTTGAAGAAAATGCCCTGCAGGCTCGTCTCTCCGCCGCCGCAGAACTGCGCCTCGGGGATCATGCCGACGGTGAAGTCGGTGCCGTTGGAGGATTTATAGCGCAGCTCGCGGATATGCAGCTTGTTGAGATATTCGCAGCGGTCATGCAGATCCCGGTTGTGGTCTTCCCACGCCTTGATGGGATCGTCGGTCACGCGGGAGGTCTTCAGAATGGCGTCCCACAGCTTTTCCACGGCCTGCGACGCGCGCAGCTCCGGGAAGAGCTTCTTGGCCCACTTTTCACCCGGCACAGCGGCGATGCACCACTGATATTTGTTCTCGATCTGGTCGCGGTAGCCCTTGATGATGGGGTACTTGGCCTGCTGGGACTTTGCCATCTTCTCCTGGTTCACGCCGCGCAGGCCGTCGGGGTCCTCGCTGATGAGATAAATGCGGCAGGGAATGGTGTCCACATAGTGCTGCCAGCGGGCCTCTTCATAGTTGTCGAGCGTGGACAGAGTCTTGACGGAGCGGTAGCGCACGTGCAGCTTCGTAAGCGGCTGATAGCTCCAGTCGACAACGACCTTCTTCGCCTTCAGCTTATAGCACTCGTCGACCACCATCGCGACGAATTCCGGCTGGTCAAGCTCGGCCGTGATAAAGACCTCCTGTCCCTTCTGGACATTCGCTCCGGCCTTGGCGATCAGCTTTGCGTATTCCCGCAGGACTGTTTTTTTCATAAAAAAGCCTCCATTGCTTTATTTTTTCTATAGTTTAGCACAATTTCCCCGTATTGAAAAGGGCCGCGCGAAAATTCGCCCTTGCGGGTCTGCGCCGGGCGCGGTATACTGAAAGAAAACGACACATGGAGGGTTCTTTCATGCTTACCGAACAGCTTTTCGACTTTCTTGCCGCCAGCCCCAGCTGCTACCACGCCGTGCAGGCGCTCGCGGAGCGGCTGGAAAGAAACGGCTATGCGCAGCTGCGGGAGCAGGACGCATGGGCGCTGACGCCGGGCGGGAAATACTTCGTCACGCGCAACGGCTCGTCGCTCCTGTCCTTCCGCATCCCGCAGAGTGCGCCCGCAGGCTTCCTGATGGCCGCCGCGCATACCGACTCCCCCACCTTCAAGATCAAGCACAACCCGGAGAAAAAGTCCGGCCCGTATGTGCAGCTGTCGACGGAGAAATACGGCGGCATGCTCATGGGCACCTGGTTTGATCGGCCGCTTTCCGTCGCAGGCCGCGTCGTGACGGCGAAGGACGGAAAGCTGGAGACAAAGTTGGTCGATGTAGACCGCGATCTGGCTGTGATCCCCTCCGTCGCCATCCACATGAACCGCGCCGCAAACGACGGCTTTAAGCTCATGGCAAATGTCGACACGCTCCCGCTCTACGGGATGCAGGAGGCCTCCGGCAGCTTCCGCAGCGTCGCGGCCAAGGCTGCGGGCGTGCAGGAGGACGAGGTGCTGGGCGAGGATCTGAGCCTGTATGTGCGCACGCGCGGCACGTGCTTCGGCGCGAAAAACGAGTTTATTCTCGCCCCGCGGCTGGACGATCTCGGCTGCGTGTTTGGTCTGCTCGAGGGCTTTCTGGCCGCGAAGGCCTCCGGCAGCGTGCCGGTCTTCTGCGCGTTCGACAATGAGGAGGTCGGCAGCGAGACGAAGCAGGGCGCGGCGTCGAGCCTGCTTTCCGATACGCTCCGGCGCATCGCGCTTGCGCTGGGGCTGAATGAGGAAGGGTATCTGCGAATGCTTGCGCAGAGCTTCCTTGTCTCGGCGGACAACGCCCACGGCGTCCACCCGAACCATCCGGAATACGCCGACATGACCAACACGCCGCGTCTGAACGGCGGCGTCGTCATCAAGTTCAACGCCAACCAGCGCTACACGACCGACGGCGTCTCCTGCGCGCTGTTCACGGCAGTCTGCCGCGAGGCGGGCGCGCCCGTGCAGGTCTACGCGAACCGCTCCGATATGCCGGGCGGCTCGACCCTTGGCTCCATCGCCACAACGAAGGTCTCCGTTCCAAGCGTAGACATCGGCCTTGCACAGCTGGCCATGCACTCCTGCGTGGAAACGGCAGGCGCGGAGGATCTCGACGCGCTGGTTAAAGCCATGACGTGCTATTACGGCAAGACCTTGACACGAAGCGGGGAACAGATCACGTTCTGAGTACGCCTAAAGGCTCCCTCTCATACGGGTGTAGGGGCCGATGCCCACATCGGCCCGGCAGAATGTACCGCTTTTTACGGAAATCTGTGGCGAATTCGTAACTTCCCAGTGGGCCGATGTGGGCATCGGCCCCTACAGGGCACTGTGCAGATTTGCAGCTGCCCAGCGGGCGGAGCAGGGCCCCGCCTCTACCAACCGCATTTGATTTTTTGTTACTATATAATAGAAAAAAAGGAGGCAGATCCATCATGGGCATGATCCTGACGGACGAACAGCAGGCCATTCTGGACGGCGCCAAGGGTGAAACCATGGCGAAGGTCATGAAAACGCTTGTCATGTTCGGCGAAGCATTCCACGCGGAGAAAATGGTTCCGGTCACGAGCCGGTACAACCATCTTGTCACATCCTTCGGCCTCGGCGTTCTGCAGCCGGTGTACGATCTCATGCAGCAGCTGATCGACGCGGCCTCCGGCCTGCCGGGCGCGCTGCCGCTGGGGAAGCTGGCGTGGATCACGGGCGGGTTTATCCTGCTGTGCGCCGCGCTGATGCTGCTCAAATACGCGTCGGAGCCGCGCTTTATCGAAAAGGCTCCCCTTGCGCGCAAGGGAGAGCCTTTTCGTGTGTTCAGACTGACTCCGGTCATCTCAAACCGTTTCGGAATAGCTGCCGAGGTAGCAGACGTGTTCGCAGACGGATTCCAGCTCGCCGAGGAGCTTCGGCAGCTCCGGTGAGTAGACGGAGGCTTCGAGATCGAAGTAGAGCCGGAACGTGTCGTCCGAGCCTGGAATGGGGCGGCTTTCCAGCTTTGTCAGGTTGATGCCCCGGCCATAGATGCGGGCCAGCACCTGATAGAGGCTGCCGGGTTCGTTGGAGAGCGTGACGAGCATAGAAACAGACGGAAAAGCCGTACAAAGCGGTGAAATGGATTTCCCGGTTAT
>ENA-OPDF01002310-OPDF01002310.1-human-gut-metagenome-genome-assembly--contig:-NODE-2310-length-9960-cov-2.987380_pt1 | contig 9960 bp, 10 predicted proteins | sample MGYA00241575_ERZ501501 | MGnify/ENA primary metagenome ERZ501501 (study PRJEB25962, sample SAMEA1972229) | human gut metagenome | biome: human gut; feature: human-associated habitat; material: faeces... | reverse complement strand
GGTGTTCGGCCCGTAAATGCCGTCCGGTACGAGCTTTAAAAGCGTCTCGTCCACGTGCGCGATGGTGCGGAGCATCGTCTGTAAGCTCCGGATGGGCTGGCCGACGTAACTTAACGGTGTGTTCATACGCTGCGCACCTCCCTGTCCTGCATACCCGACTTGAGCGTTATCCCCGGAAACTGCACGAAGCGCGTGGACTGCGCGTGCTGCAATAAAAACTGCATCCCCGCCAGATCGGACGCGCTCTGCGCGTCCGGTGTGCCGGTCGGAGCGCTTCCGGTCAGACGCTGGAAGACCGCGAGACTTTTTTTCGTCTGGGCGTCCAGCTTCCCGGTCTTTTTCGGCGCGTCCAGCTCCGGGAAGGCCGCCGCTGCGGCGATCAGCTGCTCCTGCAAATCAGCCTCCGTCACGGCCATCGGCGGACGCGTGAACGGGAAGAGCGCTTCGTTTCCGAAAACGGTCGTCTCGATGCCCGCAAACTGCGAATAGATGCTGTCCCACGTCGCGCGGTCGACTGTGCCGGTTTCCGGCAGGCCGTAGGCACGCTGGAACGTTGTGACGGCCTGCGTGGTTGTGTCGCCAAACACACCGCTGACCGGCGGCTCCTGTACGGCGGAATTGAACTGGGAAACAACGGACAGCATATATTGCAGGTGCGTCACCTTCGCGCCCTGTTCGCCGGGCAGGATCTGCTCGGGGTATTCCCACGAATAGCCGTAGAACGTCTGCCCCAGCGATTGCAGCTCGCCCAGCTTCAGAACCGCCGTATAGAGCATCACGATTGTGTACCACGTCGCGCGGCCCACAATGCTGTCGACTTTCAGAGAAAAAATGGACTGGAACGCGCGCACGGCGTTTTCCGTCGCCTCGCCGAAGATGGCGTCGACAGGAACCTTGGGAATGGCGGGGTAGTTCTGCGAAATGCGGTTGAGCGCGACCTGCAAAAACGACACGTTCACGCCGATATCGCCCCGCCGCACGGGGCTGCCGGGGTAGGACTCCTGCAAATTCTGCACGGGCGCGTTCGTCACAAACTCCACGTCCTCCCCGTAATAGGTGCGCAGAATGTCGATGGAGTTTGCGCCGTCCTGCGCCAGATACTGCGACCCCCACTGGCTCAGGCCCGAACACGTGACCGTCACGCCGTTGCAGAATTTTGCCGCCAGCGGCTCGACAAAGCCCTGCTTCCGCAGATAATCCGTGAACAGCTCGTCGACCAGCTCGGAGATATTTTCATAGATGTTGCGGCCATTGATAAATTTCTGGTCAATGGCCGTCGAGGACGTGATATCGAAGGAATACCCCCGGCTGCGGTAATACTCGGTGTAGATCCGATTGAGCGCGAACGAGATGATCGCCAGCGCGTTGGCCCGCAGCGCGGCAGGCTCCCACGTCGGGTAGACCTCGCTGGACAGGACGTTTTTCACATAGTCGGAAAACGACACGGTAACATTTTCCGCGTTCGAATCCGGCGAACCGAGATGAACGGTGATGCTTTCGGGGATGTACGGGGCGATCGTCGCCAAAAAGCTCCCTCCTTTACAGATCCTGCGCCTGCGATGGGATGTCGAATTCCTGCGTCTGCGCGTAGCTGTCCGGCAGCGTCGGCGTCGGGATAAGCACGATCTGCTGTAGCGTCTGGATACCGGGGAAGATCTGCGCGTTGTGGATGAACACGCGGTCATAGCCCGCACGCTCTCCGCGCAGGTCGACAAGGGCATAGGGCATCTCGGCGGTCTGCCGCGTCTGGCTGTCGGACGCCGGGGGCGTGGGAACGTCAAAGGGTTCGGTAAAGCCGTCATAATTTGTCATGCGCACGGCCAGCAGCTCCTGCCTGCCGTCCGGCAGCTCCTGCGTGATGGTGAGCGTCGCGCCCGGAATGGGGATCTGCGCGGCGGATGTCACGATCTGCGCGGTCACGGTTCCGTATTCCTGCATTATACCGCCTCCTTTTTGCTTTCAGCCGTTAGCATATGCGGCAAACACAAAGTTTGTGCATGAACAGAGGCTGTCCTGCGGATAGATAAAAAAGCAAGGGAGCGGAGCAGTATGAACATGACCCCGAAGGAATATAACCGCTATGTGGCGCGGCTGGCTAAAAAATCGCCGCTGGGAAAGGATCTGCTGAACAGCTTTCTCATCGGCGGCCTGATCTGCGTGGTCGGCCAGCTGATTCTGAACGGCTACACCGCGCTGGAGCTTTCTGAGCAGGACGCGGCGGCGGCCACCTCGGTCAGCCTCGTGTTTTTGAGCGCTGTCCTGACGGCCCTGAGCGTCTATGACGATCTGGCGAAGATCGCGGGCGCGGGAACACTCGTGCCGATCACGGGCTTTGCCAACGCGGTCGTCTCGCCGGCAATTGAATTCAAGGCCGAAGTTCGCTGTATAATTGGGATAGTCAGAGAAAACCGCAATCGGTGAGTATCAGGACTGAATCCGACAAAATATGCTGGGAAGGAGGTACTTGAAGCGGCTATTATCCCGCATGATTTCAGCCTGCCACAGAGCCAGATGGATGTAGCTGATCCGTCTGGCTCATTTTATTTTCCGATACTTTTATAACACGGGAGGAAGTACCATGCAACAGGGCGTATTATACTTTGAGGGGCAAACAGAACGTATGGATATCCGTTTTGAGAATAAGGAAATCTATGGCGGCCTGCACTGCGGAACTACAATGGAGGTCTTGATAAATGACGAATGGGTACCCACTCGCATAGAGTACGGAAACGACTGGTATCTCGTAGGGGTGCAGAAGGAATCGTTACCCGGACTTCAAGTAAGAATATAGTAACCACATACTGCAAGGGCAGTCTCTTGATTAAAGGGGCTGCCTTGTTTTTATATCCAGTCGCAGAAAGGAGGAACCCGTCATGCCGAAATGCCTGTTCAGATACCAATGGGTTAAGCTGCCCAGGGCTCATTTGCCGGTCGGTAAGGGAATCATGGGTTATTGGGCAAAGCTGGCCTCGCGGGCGGCATTTCGCAAGGGTCGGGCAAAATACTGCGGATACACAAACGATGTAATGCCCGGGATGTGGTCCGGTGGCGTGGTCGGCTTGAAGAGCATTCTGGGCGTCAAAAGCCGCACGGAGGCTCTGGAAATCATGGATACGCTCAGCCGGTTCGGGTATATCCGTTACACGCTTGACGAGAAAACAAAGAAGCTGGAATATTTCGTCACCGATTGGGTTGTAAAATGCTCCGGCGCCGAATGCATGAGTGGAGCAGTCTACGCAACAGACGGCTATGGCTTTCTCTGCCTTCCCCGCAACATCACGCAGCGCCTTGCAGATCAGTATTATATATTCGGCGAATCAGATGCATGGCTGGACCTCTGGTGCCACACGGTTTGGCAGGAGACCGGCAATGCGTTTTCTTATCTGGCGCCTGCCGTTCAATTCGGGAGACTTGGCGCCGCTTTGACATTGGAAGCCTTGGGACGGCGCTGGGGCTGGGAAAAGACAAAGGTGTGGAGATTTTTTCAGAAGAATGGGGATGCCTTCGCTCTGCACCGTCTGCCGGGCTCCTACGGCTGCCTCATTTTCAATAGACTGTATCCGCTGGATACAGAGGCTTCCCTGCCCACCTGCGCAGAAATTGAACGCATTATTGAGAAAATGCGTATTTGCGCCGGAAATGCGCATATTGGAGGCTCGGACAATGCACGCCTGAACAAGATGATCCTTTGGTATAGCCGCAGGATCATTATCATGAGAACCACTGATTATGCCGAACAGGCATCAGAAAATCGCGTTGCACTTTCGTCCCCTATAATACGCGCGTATACTTCTCTGTGTTGGAATTGTCAGAACTGTATCTATGACTGCAGAGGTGTAAGTAGTAGACTACGCCGCATAGATGCGAACCACATCCGCGGGCCATGTGCTTACGCGGATTTTTTCTTGCACTCACGAAATCGGAAAGGAGAATCAACATGAGCAAAATCGAAAGCAGTGCCGGAAAGGCGCTTTATGAACAGCAGGAAACCAAGCTGTCGCAGCAATCTGCCGCATTTATTGAGCTTCTAACAAAGCGCGGCATTCTGGGAGATTCGTCTATCGATGATGACAGAGTCCGCCAAGCCAAAAAGGAGAAAAAGAAAAGCATGTATCATAACACGCTTCTCCTGCTGCAGCACTACCGAACCATTCTCTGGACGCTGGAATGCTTCCCGTCCAGCGTAGCAGAGGAGCTGGATCGCCCGCTGAAGGATCTGGATACGCTGCTGGATCGGATCGACCTGGAACTTGGGATGAACAATCGAAAGCTGGAAGGCCGGATGGAGAGTGTACGCCGCTCCCGCCTGCTGGTTGACCGGCTCAACGATGCGGTCAGTATATTGAAAGCCAAACCGGTCAACGGGCACAAGATGTACGACATCATCTACATGACCTTTCTCGGACCGGACAAGCTGATGCACGAAGAGCTTCTGTACCGTCTGGACATCTCTGCCCGGCACTATTACCGGCTCCGCACGCAGGCAATCAATATCATCGCCCTGCGCCTATGGTCTGCCCCTGCCGGCGAGGTGGATTCCTGGCTGGAGGTTCTTTCTATTTTGGAAAACTGGTAAGGTTAAAGGCCTCGATTATTGCATTGCTTCTACAGGAGTGGGACAAATGATACCGCACAGGAGCATCGGCATGGCAGCTGTTTGATTATGTGCAGATTGTTTGGAGATAATGTAGATAAGGATCGCAAATCCGGTTGAAATTCTGTCCCGAATATTATATAATATTCGGGACAGAACAAAGGAGGAAAACAGGATGAAAACTGGATATTCCAAGCAGATACAGGAGCGAATCAACGGTGCGGACGACGGCACAATTTTCGTGAATTCGGATTTCGCGGATATTGCTGATTCGGAAACAACCAGGCGCAATCTGAACAGATTAACGCAAATCGGTATGCTTCGCCGGATATTAAAGGGTGTTTACGAAAAGCCGAAGTACAGCAAGTTGCTTGATGAATACGTAGCGGCCGACCCGGACGCAGTTGCAAAAGCATTGGCGCGAAGTTACCATTGGACCATCGTTCCATGTGGGAATACAGCCCTGAACCTTTTGGGGCTCTCCACACAGGTAACGGCGGTCTGGTCCTATATCAGCGACGGCCCGTATAAGACCTATGAGTGGAACTCCACAAAGCTGGAATTTAAGCATAGGACCAACAAGGAAATCACCGGTCTGTCTTACATGACGAGCTTGGTGATCCAGGCGCTGAAAACTTTGGGAAGGACCAATGTGACGGCGGAGATCAGACAGACACTTTCTGAAAAGCTGTCCGAGGACGAAAAGCAAGCCTGCCTGAAAGAGGCGACGGAATCTACGGATTGGGTTTATGATACGATACGGAAAATGTGTGGAGGCGACACACAATGAGAAATGTAGCACGATTGCCGGACAATGACCGGGGCGAACTGTTCCGAAATACAGCAGATAAAATGGGCTTGAATGATGCCATCGTAGAAAAAGATTTTTGGGTATGCTTTACGCTTGACCATCTGTTCCACCGATGCCCCTGGAAAGATGCTATTACCTTCAAAGGCGGTACCAGCCTTTCCAAAGCATTCAACCTGATCAGCCGCTTTTCCGAGGATATTGATCTGATTTTGGATTGGCGGGTGTTGGGATATGGTAAAGACGAGCCATGGGAAAAGCGCTCCAACACCAAGCAGGATGCATTCAACAAAGAAGCCAATGCTCGGGCGGAAGTTTTCCTCGCAGAACAGTTTTGCCCCACCGTTCAGGCAGAGTTCTCTCGGGAGCTTGGCTGTGAGGCGAACATTTACATAGACGAAAAGGACAAACAGACCGTCATCTTTGCCTATCCGCACCTGTTCACAAACCCTGCCACCTTGCAGGTCATTCGTTTGGAGATTGGCGCATTGGCTGCTTGGACGCCTGCAAAAATTGCGCAGATCGAGCCCTATGCAGCAACCTATTATCCAAAAGTTTTTTCACAAAAGGATACGGCAATTCTGACCGTTGCGCCGGAGCGGACCTTCTGGGAAAAGGCGACGATCCTGCACCATGAAGCTAACAGACCCGAAGGTTCGGAAATGCCGCAGCGTTATTCCCGGCATTACTATGACCTATATCGGATGTCTATGACGCCTGTGAAAGAGGCCGCTTTTGCACGGGTGGACCTGCTGAAAACGGTAGTAGACTTCAAAATGAAGTTCTATCCGAGAGTCTGGGCAAAGTACCAGGAGGCTGTCCCGGGCACCTTGAAGCTGGTTCCCCCGGAGTATCGCTTTTCAGCGCTGGCTGCGGATTACGAAGCCATGAAGGATATGCTCTATGGTGATGTTCCTTCTTTTTACACAGTGATGGATGCACTCAGAAATCTGGAAAGAGGTATCCATTTGCTGTAGCGGCTTCATAATTCACGACGCTGATTGTCTTACCGGTTGTAAAGTTGCCGGTTTCTCCGCAACAGAACAAACGCCATTCCCTTCTGGCATAGTGGATGGCACAGAAAAAGGCGGAGAAAATGGCACGGTTCGCGCCGATGACATGTAAATGCAAACATGCTATACTGTTAGCGTCCGATAGTAGGAGCACACCATAAAGGCGCCGTTTCTGCGAGGCAATTCAGCCTCCGAGAGCGGCGCCTTTTTATGTGCCGAATTGAAAAACAGGAGGTAAAAGCATGTCAAAGCAACTTGTATCAGGTAAGCATCGGCTCAGAAATACCTACTGGTCGTTAGTGGGCGCCGCGTCGGCAACGATCCTCTCCGTCCAGCCCGTAATGGCTGAAACGATCTGGGATCGCTTTTCCACGATCATGCGGGATATCTACGGACAACTGGTCGGGATCAGTACCATTGTCGCCGTGACCGTGGCAGCCATTGCGTTGTTGGTGCGGATGGTCAGCCGGAACCAGCGTGCGGTGGACGAGGCTACCAGCTGGCTCAAACGAGTCGTTGTGACCTGGATTATTCTTAACACACTCGGCTTTATCGTAGCATACCTGCAGCCGTTGATCGCCGGCGGGCAGTACACAGGTTAATGATCAACAGTTCGGGATCAGACAGGAGGTGAACGACTATCTTAGACTGGATTTTTGAAGGGATCGTGACATGGATCTCCAGTATTGCCTCGCAGATCATGGACGCGGTTTCCGGCCTCTTTCTCAATGCGTTGGGAACAGACATGGTGACCATGGAGGAGTATTTCCCCTTCATCACCAAGGCCTTTGACGTCATGCAGTACACAGCCTGGGCAGTCCTTTTTCTCATTGTGGTCTGGCAGCTGTTCCGTGCGTTCGGAGGACCCATTACCGAAGCCGAAAACCCATGGCAATTAGTTGTGCGTGGCGCGATTTTCGCGCTGCTGATCGGATACGCAAAACCAATTTTCATGCTGGCGCTCGACATTGCCAGAGCGCCGTATACGGCACTGATGGATGTAAGCATGACGGCGGAGGAATTCACCTTTGCCGGTGTGGAGCAGGTGCTGAGCAACGGACTGCTGACAATCGTTTCAACCGTGACGGTTGTCGGGCCCATACTGGTTCTGATCCTGCTGATCGCGCTCGGATGGAATTACTTCAAGCTGCTGCTGGAGGCAGTCGAACGGTATATCGTGGTCGGTGTGCTGTGCTATACCTCCCCGCTGGCATTCTGCATGGGCGGCTCCAAGGCGACCAATCAGGTCTTTAAAAGCTGGTGCAGGATGGTAGGCTCGCAGCTTCTCCTGCTGGTCATGAACGTGTGGTTTATCCGGGGCTTTAACTCCTCGGTAGGCCAGTATATCGGAAACGGCGGCGCACTGAGTACAGGGCAGGGATCTATCTTTCTATGGCTGTTCTGCGCACTGGCATTCCTAAAGACCGCGCAGAAATTCGACAGCTATATGGCCGCTATGGGACTTAATGTAGCGCAGACCGGTTCCAGCATGGGCATGGAGCTGCTGATGGCCGCAAGGGTGATCAGCGGCGTGGGACACAGCGCAAAGAGCGCAGGCAGCGTGTTCGGCAGGGGCGGTTCGACTGCAACCGGAACCGGCGCCGCGGCCAGCGGCTTTGCATCCGGCTTTGCCAGCAGATTCAAGGGTAACAGCTATGTCCGTGACGCCGTCGTTGATGGCGGCACGCGCATGGGCATGGGCGGCGGCGTCGGCTTTGTCGGGCGCGTTTTTGGCGGTGTTGCTGCCAGAAACGGTGCGATGCTTACGGGAGAATCCATCTCCTCCGTAGCAGCGCGTCCCGCAGAAGCCGCCGGCACCATTGCCGGCGATATCGCCGACCGCAGCCTTGGCAACTACATGCCTCAGCTTGCGGACCATACACTCAAGGGAACCCAGATCAGCGGCGGACATATCAGTACGACGGCGACCGGCACAGACGGCAAGGTCAGCAGTGTGGAGATGTTCAATACGGCGCAGTTTGAAAAACCCGCCGCTCCGCACTCCGTTGTAACTGCCTCTGACGGCAGCACCTGGTATCAGATGGCCAGCGGCGAGGGCCGAAACGCCTTCTACGATGCGCCCGGGTTTACCGGCAGCCCCGCCGAATCCGAACAGGTTGCAGCAGCCTTCCCCGGCGCTGCTGAAGGTACAGTCCTTCGCAACACGGGCGACGGCATCATGGAAGCCAGCAGTGAGAGCGGAAACAGCCTGTGGTACAACAGCGCGTATTACAATGAGCCCGACGCACCGCACACTGTCATGCAGGCGGCAAACGGCGTAGACTGGTACGCTATGCAGCAGCACGCGGAAGCGCCTGCCTTTGAACAGGGAGAGGCCGCAGACGCATATAATCAGGCGGCCTTCCGCAACTTCATGCCCGGCTTTGAGCAGCAGGTGGCACATGTGGACGGCACGCATCGGGAGGACGGACACTTCGAGGTCCGCCATACCGATGGCTCCGGGACGGCTTTTTACGACACCGCCAGATTCGCCGCACCGCGCGGAGATTATCAGGTATATGAGGACGTCAGAGGGCAGCAGTGGATCGCCATCCATGGAGACCCCGCTGTGGAACGCAAGCCGGTGTTCGAGGACGGAAAGCCCGTCTACGACGGTGAAAACGTCCGCACGGTGTCCGTGGAGTCGGTTCGATACAAGAACACGCCCAGCCGCTTTAAGGAGCCGGAAAAGCGTCCGGACAGCGGCATAAAGGCGCCGAAGCGCAGGAAATAAATGCAGCGGGCAACAGCCGGAGCGGATGACATCCCTCCGGCTGTTTTGCCTGCCTGCGAATAAAGAAACCAGCCGCCACGCGCGGCTTCGGATACTCACCGGGGAGGTGTAAAAGAAAATGGCTGAGCCGGATAAACGGCAGATAGGCGACGGCAGCGATAATTACGGCGAAGCTGCCAAGCAGATGGCCAAAGCCGCAAAGGAAGCAGGAAAAGAGACGGCGAAGCAAGCCGCCGTGAAAGGCGCTGAAGCCGGCGCCAATGCCGACAAGATGCGCATTGCCCGCAATGCCAAAGAGCAGGGTCTGGACGCAATCCACGACACCGTTCACGAAATGGCAAAAGACGAGGCTCGCCACGGTCGCGGCTTCGCAGGCCTCTTCGAGCGTTATTTCGGCAACAAGAAATAATGTCTGACTGACAGCAACATTATGAGGCGGTGTGAGGCATTTGCCTTGCGCCGCCTTTCAGCTCTAATCAAACTCAATCAACCCCAATCAACCTCATCAACCCTAATCGTAAGTTATCTATGAAAAAACTGATTTTAACAGTCCTGCTGAGCCTAAGCGGCGTCGTTGCAGCCACAGCTCAGCCCATGTGCTGCTACAATCCTGTGCTCAACTGCATAGCCACGCGCACAAGCGTGCGGCAGTATGCGCCCACAGCCATTCCCGACAGCGTAACCACAACCTTGCTTCAGGCTGCCATGTGCGCGCCTTCGGCAGTCAACAAACAGCCGTGGGAGTTTATTACCGTTACCAATCCCGAAGTGCGCAACGCCATCAAGCAGGCCATCCCCAATTCACACGCTG
>ENA-OPDF01002306-OPDF01002306.1-human-gut-metagenome-genome-assembly--contig:-NODE-2306-length-9969-cov-2.653218_pt1 | contig 9969 bp, 6 predicted proteins | sample MGYA00241575_ERZ501501 | MGnify/ENA primary metagenome ERZ501501 (study PRJEB25962, sample SAMEA1972229) | human gut metagenome | biome: human gut; feature: human-associated habitat; material: faeces... | reverse complement strand
CCTGTTTGGTTGGCGGCACTGCGCAATTCTTTTACTGCACGGATATTGCCGAACTGTGCTTGCGGGTTGGTTTCGTCGAACTGGTTGAACAGCATGTCGATAGCGGGTACCTGATGCCAGGCGTACATTGCCATATTGTCCGGTCCGTCGTTCATTTGCGGCCAACCGTGTTCCCAATAGTGTCCGGTCCATTTCAGGTTGTTCGTCTCGCAGTAGTGGTGCCAAGGTTTGGACCAGCGGTCGACAAACATTTGCAACAGGGTTTCCATATAGTTATGACGTACCTGTTTCCAATTGCCCGTCTCTTCGTCCAGAAGGGGAAGTAGTGGTTTTAGATCGTATCCCCACTGTTTCCGGAATACTTCGAACAAGTCTGGTGTCCAGCGCAAGCCTCCGGGACTGCTGATGTTGGGCTCATCTGTGAAGATACCGAAAACAGATTTGCCAAATTCGTCCTTTATTGTTTTTTCGTATCCTTTCATCGTGAGGTCGATGAACTTTTCAGTCACACCGGGTACGAGCAGGTCTACGTAAGAATACCCTCCGTACCAGTCTGATTTGCCTAAATAGGTCTTTTTGTAGAGGTAATATTCTCCTTTTGCTTTTTTATGCTGGCTCAGGGCGTTCGTGATATCTGCCCATTTGTCCCCTTCTTTTTTAAGGATGATGAAATATTCGTCTGTTTTGTCAGGCAGAAGATCTGTTTTTGTCAACTCAAGTCCTTGTCCTTGGTTGTAGGATTCGGGCATATCTTCGGGAACATGTCCTCCGGCAAAGCCGCTGGGATAGGAGTTTTCATCGTAAATCCAGATGTCCAGTCCCATCTCTTTTCCTTTATCGACGGCATAACGGTAGAGGGAATACCATTCGTCCGACATATATTCCGTGATCATGCCCGGACGGGGATGGATAAACGCACCTCCGCAGCCTGCATCTTTAAAGTCTTTCAGCATACGGTCGATTTCAATTTCTGTAACTTTTCCGTTCCAAACCATAAAAGGGGCTGTACGGTACTCGGATGAAGGGTTGGAAAACTGGGCTTCCAAAGTGGAAAAACTGTCTGTCGTTTCCGCTTTGTTGCCACTGCAACCAGTCGTTCCGAGAGACAGGATACCTCCTGCGACGGTATATATAAAGTTTTTGATAATACGTTGTGTATTCATGGTGCTAATAGTAAAAAGACCTCTACTACAAAAGTAAAGGTCTTTTTGTTAATATGATAATTAATAACCTGGATTTTGTTTGAGCTGGTCATTTAATTGCAACTCGTTATAAGGTATCGGATAAAGCAAATATTCCGGCTTTATCTGATAGGTACGTTCAGGAAGTTCCGTATCAATCGTTTTGATATATTTTCCGTAGGCAGTCATTACTTCAATAGCTTTTCCTGTTCTCAATAAATCATACCAACGATGGTTCTCAAATGCGAGTTCGTGACGTCGCTCATTGGCAACTACCTCGGCATTGATTGTTGTAACAGCAGGTAAACCTGCACGCGCACGTACTTGATTGACATAGGGTGCTGCGTCTCCTGCACGTCCTTGCTCCACCAGACATTCAGCTAACAATAACAGGCAGTCCGCATAGCGGTAAACAGGCCAGTTATCGTCTGTATTTTCTATTTTGGAGTGTGCGTGACGGTATTTATTGATAAATGGATAATTAACTTGATAATCATTGATCTTGGGATCACCGACTTTTAGTACATCAGCTACGACTAAGGCGTTTGCTGCATCCAGTGTACCGACTGCAACAGCGATAGATGGGTCGACACGCAGGTCTCCAGGTTCGTAAGAAGCGATCATTTCCGGTGTCGGAACATTCCAGCCTCCTGTCAGTAACGTACTACAATCCGGAACACCTGTAATAATTTCTGCATTCGTTGTTTTGGGAATAAAGTAGTATAACCAATCACTTTGCTGTCCCTGATCTCCCATTTGATACTGGATTTCGAAAATCGATTCTTTTCCGTTCTTTTTGGATGTGTCATATATATCGGCATAATTGGGAAGTAATTCATATCCCATATTCATGATATCTTTTAACTGCGTTTCCGCTGTTGCATAATCTCGATCTGGCTTTGTCATTAATACATAAGCGTAGAGCATTTTGGCAGCTCCTTTGGTTGCAGCACCATTTTGCGGGAATTTGACCGTAGGAAGTTTCTCTATGGCATCTTTCACATCATCAACGATGGCTGTATAGATATCGTTAACAGATGAACGAGGTAAGAATGCGTTGTCCGCTCCTGTCACTTCTTCCAGATGCAAAGGGACGTCTCCGTAGCATTGCACCAATTGGAAATACATGAAAGCACGGATGAATTTAGCTTCTCCGATCGTTTTATTTTTGAAATCATCGGGAAAAGTCGTCCCTTCAATGCGGTTCAGAATGGTGTTGGCTCTTGAAATGCCCGTATAACATGCATAATACATTTCATTTGTCCATTGGTTCTGGTCATCTACAACAAAATCCGCGATATTTTCACGATACAAGATGTGTAGACCACGGTCTGCTTTATAGCGGGTGTAATGTGTATTGTCGGAACGCATTTCTCCCATCAGGTATCCTTGTCTTGCCGATACTCCCCGTAGAGCGGAATAGGCTCCGTTCACTGCTTGAGTGAATTGCTCTTGAGTTTTAAAGAATGTCGCATCATTCGGATAATATTGAGGCGTCAGATTCAGAAAATCTTCCGAACAAGAAACCAAAGTCAACAATGCAACAACTAAACTAAATATCTTTTTCATGATCTTTCGCTTTAAATTTATAATTTGTTTTTCTGTCAGAATGAAATGTTACATCCGATACTGAATGTTCTTGGAACCGGGTAAGTTGTACGATCTACTCCTAAACCGTTCCATCCCATATCTTCATTCATGGCTATTTCCGGATTCATACCTGGGTATTTAGTGAATGTGACTAATTGCTGAGCTGTTACATATACCCGGAGTTTAGAGAGGTATTGACTCGGTTTAATCGGAATTGTATAGCCCAAAGTGATATTCTTTATGGTCAAATAAGAAGCATCATATACCCAACTGCTATTATTGAAGCGGAATAATTCCGTGGTACCGGCTTTTGTTCTCGGAACCTGTCCGTCACCCGGATTTTCCGGAGAGCGCCAACGATTGGCAACTTTTTTCAATACATTGAAACAACCGTCGATATTCAAGGTATGTTCGTAGTTTGAATTGATAATGTCACCACCTACTTGTCCACTGATCAGAATGCTCAGATCGAAGTTCTTCCAGGAAAATTCATTTGTCATACCATAAATAAAATCCGGATTCGGATCACCAATTTTTACACGGTCATTGTTGTCGATTATACCGTCAGGAACACCGTTAGGACCACTGACATCTTTCATGCGGACCGTTCCGATCTCAGATGAGGCGTGCTTTGGTTGGGAATTAAACTCTTCTTCGGTCATATATACGCCGTCAAATACATATCCCATGAATATACCGATAGGTTCTCCTACTGCTAAACGGTTGAAATCTTCCTGATTGGAATATCCACCTTTTGGGGTGTTGTTTGTTCCCATTTTGGTTATTTCATTCCGGTTGAAGGCTATATTCAAGTTGGTAGTCCATTTGAAATCACCGACAAGATTACGAGATTGCAAAGTGATTTCATGTCCCCATGCTTTGTAATCACCGATATTGGAATAAATGTTGGAAAAGCCGGAAGCTCTTGGAATATCGACTTGATACAAAAGTCCATCGACTTTTTTATTATAATAGTCATACATCAAATAGATACGATCGTTTAGGAAACCGATATCGACACCTAAGTCCAGTTGCTTTGTTTCTTCCCAAGTAAGAGCATTGTTCCCTAAATTACCTAATCCTTTTCCCGGAGCTAAAGAGCCACCTAAGACATAGTTATAAGTGCTAACTCCCGCAATATATCGGTAATTACCAATGTTGTAGTTACCAGTTAGTCCATAACTGGCCCTTATTTTCAGGTAGTTCATAACATTGGTTACTGGTTCCATGAAGGCTTCGTCAGATACAATCCATCCGGCGGATATGGAAGGAAAATTTGCATATTTATTGCCTGCCCCAAAACGGGAGCAACCATCTCGGCGGAATGTCGCCTGGAGTAAATAGCGGTCTTTGAAGCTATAATTCGCGCGTGCGATGACAGAGGCTAATGCCCATTGCTCGATGTTGTTGTCACCGTTTTTTGTAGCACCGGCACCCATCCAAGGAATATCATCACTTGGAAAGTCAGTTGCTGTTAGCTGGTTATATTCGTTGGAATATTTTTGTGCACTATAACCGACCAGTGCATCTATATTATGGTTTCCGAATTTATGGTTATACATCAACATATTTTCGATAGTCCAACTATAGTGGAAGTTGGTGTTGTATTGTCCACTTGCTTTTTGAGGGGGAGCAGTAAACATGGCTCCACCGGCTGTCGAAGGTGTAAAATCTCTATAGTTCTTGGCACCTAAATCGAAACCAGCCTGGAATTTATATTTGATACCGTTCCATATATCCAGTTCTGCAAAAGCATTGCTTAATAAGGCCAAATCCTGTGTTTTACTTGTTTTTTCATGTAAAACACGTATCCAGTTAGGTTGAGGGAACATCCCTGGAGAGTTTAGAGAAAGAATAGGTTCTCCATTTTCATCGTAAGGATTTACAGTTGGGTCAGCCAAGAACGCAGCACTTAATATCTGCCAACCTCCGTCTGTATTTTGGTTGTTTTTGATTTGCAAGGTGGGAGCTATGTTCAGTCCTAATTTTAAGCGGTCGTTTACTTGATAATCATTGTTTGCACGTAAAGAGTAACGTTCGAAATTAGAATTGTACATAACACCGTCTTGGCGGAAGTAGCCTAATACGATAGCTGTATTGAACTTGTCTTTATTGGCTGTCACACTGATACTGTAATTCTGTGTGGCGGCATTGCGTGTCAGTAAGTCATACCAATTGGTACCAGTACCGTATTGGGATGGATTTTGATATTGTTCTGGAACTCCTCCGGTATAACCTTCATATCTGGCAGCATCTTCGTAGTATTCTTTTTTGTATTGGGCAAATTCTTCCCCGTTCATAACATCCGGAGTCTTTAGTCCCTTTAAAGTCTGAATACCGAATGAAGCATTCACATCCACTTGAGTTTTACCTTGTTTTCCTCTTTTCGTTGTGATCAGTACGACACCGTTGGCGGCACGTGATCCATACAAAGAAGTGGCAGCGGCATCTTTCAAGATGGAAAAGGTTTCGATTTCATCCGGATTGATACTGCTTAGGTCCATATTGATAGGGATTCCATCGACCACGAATAAAGGTGAACTACCACCATTGATAGATGCTGCACCACGGATACGGAATCCCATACCTTTACCCGGCTGTCCTGTAGATTGGTTAATTTGTACACCTGCTACCTGTCCTTGAAGTTTTTGGGCAAATTGTCCTACAGGAAAACTTTCTAATTCTCCTGCATCTATCTTGGAAACAGATCCGGTCAAATCCCTTTTTTTCTGTGTACCGTAGCTAACGACAACAAGTTCGTCCAGTTGGTTTACAGTTTCTTGCAGAACGACATTTAATGTTTTCTGGTTGGAGACAGGGATTGTTTTTGTTTCATATCCGATAAAACTGATGGTGAGTATTTGATTGGGGTTAACATCAATGGAAAAATTACCGTCCATGTCTGTAATGGTACCGATGGTGGTGCCTTTGACGGAAATGTTTGCACCTGGTATAGGTTCTCCTTTTGCATCGATAACCCGTCCGGACAGTTTACCGTTCGTTTGTTCTATACCACTGATGGAATCTGTGTTTGCATGAGCTTTTGAAATCACATATCCGGGGCTTAAAAATACTGATAATAGTACAGCTTTAGGCAATAAGTTGCTGTATATCGATTTGATCATAATATTAAAATTTAATTTAACAGTTGAAATACTCTAATTTTCTCTACAAAAACTTTTTAGGTGTGTTATTTACTTCTCTCCATAGGCTAATGATTTAAGATTGCAATTGAATTTGTTCTGGTAGAACTATGAACTATACAGTACGGATAGTTGTAAAAAAGTAGGCTCGATTATCGGTTTTGGCTTATCTGTGGAGGTTATTGGAGTCTTCTGGAAGGGAAAAAGGAGAATATCTTTTTTGAAAGAATATCAATTTGACTAATTTTAATATCATTTTTGAAAACATCTAGTAGTTTTATATAGCTAATTTTGTCACGGTAGCAAACAACAGACAAGAATAGCCTTAGTTCTACCAGAACTAAGGTATTCACAAAAGCATAATTATCTTTTCGGGATATTTATACTTTTCCAGTTTTAGTTGTAACTGATCGTTACCTCTTTTTTATCGTTTTGGGAAAAACTTTTTGCCACTTCTTGTATATCCTCTAATGTGAATTTGCCTGTTATCCGGATGACCACATAGTCTGAATCTGTGTCGGCTAGCATGATCATTTCGTTGATTAGGTCACCGTTCTGGACGATGTAGAAAGAGGCGCGTGTATCGTTGTCCTTGACCCGCATCAGTTCTTCATGTGATTTGCTGATAAGGCTGCTGAATTCATTATCAGCAGCGCGTGATGAGTTTGACCGGACTTCCTGCTTGTCGGAAGTGACGATTTGAAGATTGTTTATTTTCCCTTTCAGATTCATCAGGTTGAGGCCACCACTTTCTACATTAGGGATCATGTCGAACATTTTCTTGGAGATGAAGACAGATGTTACATTATCCATATCGGCATATTTTTCGAACAGTTTATCCTGGGCAAAGCACAAGCTGGTGCAACAAAGAAACAGGATCAGGAATATATTCTTTAATTTCATAAGATTAATCGTTTAAATGTTTGTTTAAAATATTGTTTACTTTATCTATCTCCTGCCCGGCGTTATCCACCTGGCTGATGCCTTTGTTGAGGTTCTGCGAGAGTAGGAGTAAAGCCTTTTCGGCAGCGGCGGCGGCATCTTTCGGATTGGTGTAAGTGTCGCTGAGCCGGTCGTGAGCTTGATACGACGATTTGTATTGTAAAAAGCTGATGCACAACAGGATGGTGGCGGCAACTCCACTTAACCAATATAAAGTCCGTCTACGGGTCAATGAACGGGTCTTCTTTTCTTCCGTGGAAGCCCAGGTGTCGATCTGCTTTTCCAGTCTACGGGAAAGTCCTTCGGGTAAAGCTTGTTCCTCTTGGAGGGCTTTATTGATCAGTTCATCTATCTTTTTATCGTCCATATTCATATGTATAATATTTTTCAAGTTGTTCCCGGATTATTTTTCGTGCCCGGGAGAGTAGCACCCGTATGTTGACGGCACTCAGGCCGGTGATCTGTTCTATCTCGTCCATCGAACAGTCTTCGATCCCTCTCAACCGGAGAACTTGCCGCTGATTTTCCGGCAGGCGGTCGATCAGGTGGCGGATTTGCTGTACTTTGTCTTGTCTTTCTAACTCTTCGTCCGGTGAAGAAGCGGTAGAAAGAGTGACGGCTTCGGTGACATCTGTGTCGCGCCTGTTAGCACGAGGTGAGCGAAGGAAATCGAGGCAGAGGTTCTTGACCAGCGTCACGCAGAAAGCTTCCGGATTTTGGATATCGGTCAGTTCATTCCGCCGGCTCCATAACTTATAGTAGGCATCTTGCAGGATATCTTCGGCATCGGCCTTGTTTTCGACCAGCGCATAAGCAATCCGGAAGAGCTTGGGATGGAGGGGAAGGAACAGCCTTTTAAAGTTCTCAACATCCATCTTTGTGGTCGTTTATTACTTTTTCGATGTCAGATGGTTTGATCTTTCCTTTGATGCGGATCAGGGCATCGTCGCCTCCATCGGTTGTCAAGATTACCAGTTCGCGGATGATGTCTTTGTCAATACGTACCATTACTTTCGTGCGGTTGCCCTCTTCGTTGGCATTGACCATTGTTTCGTAATTCGGGTCTTTCAGTTTCTTGATGGCAGCGCGGAGATCGTCTTTGACGGTATTGCCGCATTCCTCGAAAGAAAGGACTTCGATGCTTTTTACACCCATCGTCTCGGTGAACAGGCTGCTTATTTTCATCAGGAACGGGCCGACCGTTACGTGGGTTACGTTTTTTTGCTTGGCAAAGTCGTTGAACAGTTTGTCCATGCTCTGGCTATATCCTGCTTGGCAGAATAGGATGAGGATCAGGATTGCGATGTATTTTTTCATCTTTCTAATGTATTAATCGTTACTTATTCCGTTAGTTCCGGCTCTTCAACGCGCGCTATTGGAGAGCGTTCATTAAGTAGACGGGAACGGAAAAGCTGTTGTTACAAAGAAAGAGAAAAATTTATGATTTTTCCTTACTTTCTGCTATTTCAACGAAATAAACGCTCGAACAAATCAGGAGGACAGCTATTAATTGGGACCAACTGAAGCGATCTTGTCCTAATGTCAGCGAGGTAATGGTTGCCACAATCAGGATCAGGTAACCATAGATGGCAACCAGTGTGGTTTTCAGATATTTTAGTCCGACCGGTATTAACAGGTAACTGATAACGGTCGGGAAAATCAGGACGAATGCCAAGACTGCCATCGGTTTCCAATGGATCGGGAACGTGAAAAGTGTTGCTTCAAATCCTGTAAATCCGGAAACGATGATGGCGGAGAAAGCCGCACCGGAAAAGGTGTACCGCAGCATTGTCATAACTCCTACATGCTTCAATATTCGGTTGCTTGCAATCAGATAGATTGCATAAGCCATGGAACTTAGCAGGCAAAGCAGATTTCCGGTGAAGGCATCGGAAGCCAGGTCATCGTTTTTCTGGGTCAGGATGCAGAGCAATGCGCCACCTAATCCGATCAGAATACCGGTTATTTTCATCTTTGTGATTGTTTCTTTAAAGAAGATGACAGAAAGAATGAATACCCAGATAGGTTGTAAACTGGAGAAAATGGAGCTTGACACAGGGGTCGTTTTGCTCAATCCCAGCAAGTAAAAGAACATAAAGCCATAAATGCCGAGCGCCCCCAACAGGAATAAGAGAATCTTTTCCTGGCGGGTGGAAGTCTCCGGTTGGGTGAACAAGCCGATAATCCAAAACGCGAGGGCGGCAAACGTACAGCGCAGGGTTACACCCGTCAGCGGACTTATCCATAATGGTAGGAGATATTTCAACGCATTCATATTCAAACCGCTGAAAGTTTTGGAAATAATCATGTAAATATTGGCTTCTCTTATTTTATTTTTCACGATGCTTGGGATTTTATGTTATACTTGTTTGATGCGGTCGTCGAACAAGAACGAATCTTGTTTCAGGTAGGCCCATGCGGCAGCTATCAGGGCAATGGCCATATTGAAGATGAAAGCGAACTGCTGTGTCTCGATATGGAGCATATCCTTGAGTATGTTTATAATGAAAGGGCAAAGAAGAATGGCCAGATAGTTCATGGCCATAACGAATGCCAGTGCAAGCGTCACTTTTTCAGGAATAGCCGTGCGGGTCGTTTTGTCGTAAGCTATCGGTTGTATGACACCATAGCCTAATCCGGCAAAGATACAACCCAGCCCGATCAACCATTCGGTGCGGGAAACGAGTATAAGCGCCATTCCGACAGAGATCGAGACCATACAGGCAAATTTGGTCTTTTTGCCGAAGAAGGAGACAATTTGATTCAGTATAAATCCCGGCGACATGATAGCCAAGAAAAACAGCGAGATCATAATACCCGAATTACCGCTGGTAAAATGATATTCTTTCATCAGGAAAGGAAGATTGAAGCTGATGATGATCACTAAGTAAGTAGCCAACCCATAGAACGACATGATCTGCATCAGGTGGGGAATCTGTATACCGAACTTCCCGAAATTGCTATCGGCAGGCCTTTCCGTTCTCCGGCTAGTAGTGTTTATACCTATACCGGGATACGGTGAAATATTCTTTTTCAGATAGAACGAGAGAACGATCGAGATCAGCGGAAACAGGTAGACGACAAACGGCAAATGCCAGTTCACTTCTGCCAGA
>ENA-OPDF01002304-OPDF01002304.1-human-gut-metagenome-genome-assembly--contig:-NODE-2304-length-9973-cov-2.235431_pt1 | contig 9973 bp, 6 predicted proteins | sample MGYA00241575_ERZ501501 | MGnify/ENA primary metagenome ERZ501501 (study PRJEB25962, sample SAMEA1972229) | human gut metagenome | biome: human gut; feature: human-associated habitat; material: faeces... | reverse complement strand
CCTGCTTATTGAACGCTCCGGCAGCCATACCAAAATTGACATCTACAAGAGGAATAATGATCGTGTCACCGACATACACAGGCTCTCCCACCACCGATTTCGATGATATGAAGCCATCCATTCCCTTAAACATAGAACCAAGTGTTCCCTCAATATTCATATTTGCCATATCAATTTCCTCCTGATATCTTTTTTAATCGAGCAATAGTTATCTTGACATTCTTGTTCCAGATCACCTTCAGCACGCTCCAGCCGATTGTTCCAAGTCTTATCCTGCCCTTCATGAACAGGTCTCCTTCCAGCCGGGCTTCAGAGAAATCCGGTGTTATATCTATATTATCATAGTATAGCGGGAAAAGCAGGCTCATATACCCCAGGCGCTCACCTGTTGTTGCCGGGTCATCCGCACCATATATGATCTGCCCCTTAAGCTTTGTGGGCTTAAGATGCTTTAACACCTTTATCAGTTCAACCTTGAAAACTCTCATGGCTTCCTTTGTTCTGACATTGTGTACAAGCTTAGTATAGCCATCTTTTTTCTTTTTCAGACTGGCAAACTTCTCTGACAGATCTTTGAACTTCGATACAACCGTCTTTGCCATACTGTCTATCCTTCTGCCCAGCCTGATGAGCGGCCCCGGTACGGGCTCCTCAAATTCGCTGTCCTCAAGAAGAAACTGCCTGTCCTCCGGCTCCACCGATGGATAGTCTTCATATCCCGGACTGTCAGAAGCTTCTTCCTCTGTCTCAGCCCGACTGTATTCCCCGGGGTCAGAATATATCTCTTCTTCCGGCTCCGGTATGGCACTTTTTTCGCTGCCCATGATGGTTCCGCCAAACAGCCTCAGCCTGTACCGAAGGCCGTCCGAATCATACAAAACCTTAAAACACAGGACAAAACCAAGCCATCTGGCAGAGAACTTCGCAAATATGTCATCATCCTTCTTCACATACGCCCTGTATCTCACCGGCGCAAACAATACGAGAAGTGCAAGAAGCACTACCAGTCCCACCAGCGACAGGATAACTATGAGCAGTATCTTCAATATCAACCAAACAATATGCATGCTCCATCCCCTTAGACCCAGAGACTATCTGGTCACGATGCAAAAAATCTCTCCACATCAACATCCCCGGTCTTCTTATCATCTATTATATCCCTGACAAGCAGTACAGCCTGGAATCTGCTTGGAGCTGCACCGACAATATGTATAGCATCGCCCATGTCAGTGTAGATCTTCTGCCTGAGTTCATTCAACTCATATATCTCCAGAATCCCATCTCCAAACAACGGAAGTGTGATAACGAACACTCCAGGCACATATTTTACTCTATGGAAGCGCCTTATTCCTCTGACCATCCTTATGATCTGCCGGTCCCGGGCTCCACCAACATAAAACTTATCATCAATGACCATATTCAATCACCTGTAATAAACAGTTTATTCTTCCATCATCTGCTTTATAACAATATAGTCCGCAAGAAGTTCACTCTTTTCCCTGCATCTCGAAAGAGATCCGTTTACATATTCCCTGATCTCATCAGTTGTGTTGAAGAAAACAGGTATGTTGGAGAGTATCTTTGCCATGATGGCTCTGTTGACTGTCATTGAGTTGGCAGCAAACAAATCTGCAAACTCATTTGTCAGCTTCTCCTTACATGCAGCTATATAATCAGTATCCACATTGAGTACGCCCATCACAGCTATATTGTCTATATCCACAAACATACTTCCCGAGAGAAGCTTATCCATAATCTCCAGATCTCTGTATGTATCCTGAAGCTCATTTGCGGCAATATCATCGGTGTAACCGGTTGAGATGTCGTACACAGCGGACTCAAGCATTACCTTATGCTCTCCTGCCAGCTCCTGTTCTCCGACGATATCGTCAAGGAGTGCATATACATCCTCAAGATGCTCTCCGTCGTCAGCGACAGCCTTCTCTATGACGGTCATCGCTTTCTTACAGCTCTCAGATACGCCTTCCTTTGAATCCAGCGCAAGCATCATAACATAGAGATCATTTACAAGCTCTATGATGAGCATATATTCAGTCACAACCGAATTCAGGAATGCTGCACTTCTGTCCAGCACATCAGTGAGCTTTCTGTAACCATCGTAATCAAGAGCAGTGTAATCACCAGCCTTTAAGACCTCAAGCGCCTCATGTAGTTCAGGGTACTCTATCTCAAATCCCTCTGGAAGTCTTATGAGAGCAGTATTCTCGATCATCTCAATAAACTGGTCAAGAGACTCCTTCTCCACTCCATTATATATATCTAGCGTTTCTCCCAGAATGTCATAGAATCTGTTCTTTGTCATACGTATCGGGAGCTGTCCTATGATGGACTGCAGTTTGGAGTTGATGGCAACCTTGTCCTGATCTGCGAACACAAATCTGTATATCTCTTCTGCAAAGTCACTGACGCCCGCCTCATCGAGCTCCTTAAGCTCCTTCTGTATCTCCTCGTCAACATTCTCCGGATAACTGTATTCTTTCCTGTTTAAAATATACTCATACATCTCAAATGCATCCGTGTATGATGTGAGCACCTTCATCTTGGCTGTTATGGTGTTCCTGACATCCGAGATAAGCTTCATGTCAGCATCCTCGCACACCGTCTTATCTCCCACAACAAAGTCGCCTATCAGCTTGTCGATCACAGCCTGGCACTGAGCGATATATGGATCATCAGGGACATCCCCATCCATATGCATGTCCTTGAGTGTCAGGTAATTCAAGGTGAATTTGTGGCATGCATATTCATAATTTGCTTTCGATGCCACACCTGCAAACAGTGCAAGATTCCTGTCCAGATCCTTCTTTCTCTGTATATCGGTTATAAGCTTCTTCTCTTCATTATACATAATAAACTTCCTCTTTTATCTTCTTTATAAATCTTTGATCATATATCCTAGTTGTGTGTATGGGTAAACAGATGATCCTGACAATACTCCTTGTTACCTGTACACTTTGAGCAGTACCTGAACTGCAGATCAGGATAATCTTTGTCCGTTCTTCCACACACAACGCATCTGTGTCCGATATTCTCCTGTTTTGCTGTCCGCACCTGCCTGTTATAATTCCGCCGCCTCTTCATCTGCTTTGGCGAAAACTTTCTGAAGTTCTTCGTGCTCAGATAGAATATCACAAAGCTCACAAGTGACATGGCTATGTTCACTCTTCCCATAAATGTCTCATTGATGAAGTAATACGCTATAATGACGATATACAGTATCGAGAGATACTTCATCTTGATCGGTATGATCATGGCGTATAACACGCTCATGTCAGGATAGCATACCGCTATGGCAAGGAATATGGACATCAATATATAATATGTCGATGCATATGCGAAATAACCAGTCGAGCTCGCGTAATCATACCTTATGATATAGGTACAGAATATGTGTGCAAGCATTATACCGATCATGGTAAACAGCATGGAGCTGAACATGTACAGATTATAAAGGAATGTTCCGATAGTACGTTCCAGCAGAGATCCCAGACTGTAGTAAAATATCAGCATGATTATCGTGAATATATCGACACCGAATACCGGTGGTGTGATTATCCATGTGAAAAGTCTCCACACCTGTCCATGCATTACCGCCGCCGGATCAAGTGTCAACATGAACAGTATCTTTGGCTGGAACATGAACAACAGATATCCTATACCGTAGCCTATGATGAGGTATAATGTGAGGTTTCGAATGGAGTATCTGCCAAACTTCTTCTCGATCTTACTTATTATATTCATAAAAAAACTCCTGTCATACTTTTTTAAACTACACCTTTTGAATTATATAATATAAAAAATGAGTTTACAACAGTAGAATAATTAAGTTTTTCTAACCTGGCGGATAACAGCAAAATAGCTGCCAGCTATAAACCGGCAGCCAGGACAGATATCATACAGCGATGTGCATCCATCTACTTCTGAAAGTCCACATACTTTATCTCCATGTCCGCGGCAAGGGCCATCTTGTAGAGATCCGGATTGAATTTGAACAGATCATCCGGAGATACTCCGGTATTCTTAAGGACATCCTCAAATGTATCTCCATCCTGCACTGTATATATAAGAAAATCTTCCTCCATGATCACGGGAATACACACTTCATCCCCCGGCTGCATATTGTATACGTTGATGTACGGGTTTGCTGATATGATGTCGCTGAGCTTTACCTTGTATATCCTGGACAGCTTATACAGTGTGTCCCCTCTCTTCACTACATGGATAACTCCGTTACAGGTATCAAAATTCATAGCTTACCCCTGAAAGGCTTTTTTATAATATATTCACCTCCGATGATATAGTTACCTGCAAAAAACTTTTATTTTTACATTTTCTGGTAATGGTTAAGTTTTTATAAAGTCATTGTATTTTTTTAAACCCTACACTATAATAAAGTAGCTTTATCGGCAGAAATGTCGAAATCAAACACATTCAACACACAAAAGAAATTGGAAGGGTTGTTTTATGTACACATTAGGAATTGATATTGGATCAACAACAGTTAAGGTTGCTGTCCTTGACAAGGACAACAAGATACTTTTCTCCGATTACAAAAGACATTTTGCAAATATCAAAGAAACACTTAAAGATCTTGTACAGGAAGCAAAGGATGCCCTCGGCGAGAACGAGGTCAATCCATGTATCACCGGTTCTGGTGGACTGGCACTCGCCCAGCTCATCGGTGTGCCATTTACACAGGAGGTAGTCTGTGTATCAGAGGCACTGCAGGACTATGCACCACAGACCGACGTTGCCATAGAGCTCGGCGGTGAGGATGCCAAGATCATATATTTTACAAACGGAATAGAGCAGCGTATGAATGGTGTCTGTGCCGGAGGTACAGGCTCATTCATCGACCAGATGGCTACACTTCTGCAGACCGATGCATCAGGTCTTAACGACTATGCAAAGGATTACGATACCATCTACCCTATCGCTGCAAGATGTGGTGTATTTGCCAAGACAGATATACAGCCACTCATCAACGAGGGAGCTACAAAGCCAAACCTGGCCGCTTCCATATTCCAGGCCGTTGTCAACCAGACTATATCCGGTCTTGCATGTGGTAAACCTATCAAGGGCAATGTTGCATTCCTGGGCGGTCCTCTTCACTTCCTCCCGGAGCTGAAGAATGCATTTATCAGAACTCTTAACCTGACAGGTGATGCCATCATAGATCCGGGACACTCACATCTGTTTGCAGCCGTAGGTGCCGCCATGAACTCCAAGCCTGAGGTATCCATGACACTTTCAGAGCTTATACATGCACTCTCACAGGAGCTCAACCTCTCCTCAGGTGTAGAGAGACTTGCGCCACTCTTTGAGAGCGATGAAGATTACGAGAAATTCAAGGCAGATCACAACAAGTACGCCGTAAAGCGCGGTGATCTCGCAACATATAAAGGAAACTGTTTCATCGGTGTCGATGCCGGTTCAACCACCACAAAGGTTGCACTTGTCGGTTCTGACGGTGAACTGCTCTACGACTTCTACAGCAGCAACAACGGAAGTCCACTTAACACCACCATCAGAGCTATAAAGGATATATACAGCAAGCTTCCTGAGGGCGCAGTGATCGCAGGCTCATGTTCTACTGGTTACGGTGAGGCTCTTATCAAGCAGGCTCTCTCTCTGGATTTCGGTGAGGTTGAGACAATAGCCCACTACACAGCCGCAGCATTCTTCGACCCTGAGGTCGACTGCATTCTTGATATCGGCGGTCAGGATATGAAGTGTATCAAGATCAAGAACGGCGTTGTAGATAACGTTATGCTGAACGAGGCCTGTTCATCAGGATGTGGATCATTCATAGAGACATTTGCGAAGTCACTGAACTATGACATAGCAGATTTTGCGCACATCGCCATCACAGCGAGAACACCTATAGACCTCGGTTCAAGATGTACCGTTTTCATGAATTCAAAGGTTAAGCAGGCGCAGAAGGAGGGCGCATCCGTGGCTGATATATCCGCCGGACTTGCCTACTCCGTCATCAAAAATGCCCTGCTCAAGGTTATAAAGCTCACGGATCCAAAGGATCTCGGAAAAAACATCGTGGTACAGGGTGGTACCTTCTACAACGATGCAGTTTTAAAGAGTTTTGAAGTCATATCAGGAAGAACAGCCATAAGACCTGACATCTCAGGTATCATGGGTGCTTTTGGTGCTGCCCTCATCGCTAGGAACAAGTACAAAGAGGGATTTGTCACGACTATGCTCCCTATCGAGGAGATAAGAAAGCTCACATATGAGAGCTCCATGACAAGATGTAAAGGATGTACAAACAACTGTCTCCTTACAATAAACAAATTCTCAAACGGCAAGAGGTTCATCACCGGAAACAGATGTGAGAAGGGTGTCGGTCTGAAGAAGAACGCAGACAACATTCCTAACCTCTTTGAATATAAGCTTGGAAGAATATTTGGCTATGAGTCACTTAAACCTGAGGAGGCAAAGCGTGGCGTGATAGGTGTTCCTCGTGTACTCAACATGTACGAGAACTATCCTTTCTGGCACACATTCCTCACAAAGCTTGGATTCTCAGTTGTACTGTCTCCAAAGTCATCGAGAAACATATACAGCCTGGGTATCGAATCAATACCTAGTGAGTCAGAGTGTTACCCTGCCAAGATCTCACACGGACACGTTATGTGGCTGCTGAAAAATGGAATCAAGTCCATCTTCTACCCATGTGTACCATATGAAATGAACGAGACTCCTGAGGCAAACAACCACTACAACTGTCCTATCGTTGCTTCTTATGCAGAGAACATCAAGAACAACATGGAGGAACTCAAGGCTGACGACATAACATTCATCAGACCATTTGTGGCCCTGGACAACGAGGAAGCTCTCGTAAAACGTATGTACCGTGAGATGTCCAAGTACTATGATGTGACAATGGACGAGATTGGAAGCGCCATACATGCGGCGTACGCAGAGGCAGAGAAGGTCAAGGAGGATGTGCGTGCTAAGGGCGAAGAAACTCTCAGATACATTGATGAACACGATATGCTCGGCATAGTTCTGGCTGGTCGTCCATATCATCTGGACCCTGAGATCAACCATGGTCTCCCAGAGCTCATCAACTCATACAAGATTGCTGTATTTACCGAGGATTCAGTCGCACACCTTGGCAAGGTCGAGAGACCTCTTATTGTCTCCGACCAGTGGATGTACCACTCAAGACTGTACAAGGCAGCCAACTACGTCAAGACCTGTGACAACTTAGAGCTCATACAGCTCAACTCATTCGGCTGTGGTCTGGACGCTGTAACAACTGACTGTGTCAACGATATACTTACCAAGTCAGGCAAGATATACACTGTCCTCAAGATCGATGAGGTCAGCAACTTAGGTGCAGCAAGGATCAGAATCAGATCCCTCATAAGCGCGGTCAACTCAAGACATGAACAGCACTACAAGACATGTCCGTCAAGCAGTGCCATCAACAGAATAGAATTTACCAAGGAGATGAAGAAGGACTATACAGTTCTTGCACCTCAGATGTCTCCTATCCATTTCGATCTTCTTGCACCTGCATTCAAGTGCATGGGAATCAACATTGAGATCCTGCCGGATGCAACCAAGGAGACGATAGATGTTGGTCTGAAATATGTAAACAACGACGCATGTTATCCATCTCTGATCGTTGTCGGACAGATGATGAGCGCCATCACTTCAGGAAAGTACGATGTGAACAAGCTGGCTGTCATCATGAGCCAGACAGGAGGCGGATGCCGTGCAACAAACTATGTAGGATTTATCAGACGAGCCCTTTCCAAGGCAGGCTACGGTCAGATACCTGTAATAGCACTGTCTGCCCAGGGCTTTGAGAAGAACTCAGGCTTCAAGATAAACTACAAGGTAGTAAAACGTGCAATGCAGGCTCTGATATACGGTGATGTATTCATGAGATGTCTGTACAGGACAAGACCTTACGAGAAGGAAAAGGGTTCGGCAAATGCACTCCATGAGAAATGGAAGAAGGTTTGTCTGGAGAGCCTTACAAAGACCGGAAGCAACGCAGTATTCAAGAAGAATATACAGGGAATCGTCCACGACTTCGACACTCTCCCACTCCTTGACATCAAGAAGCCTAGAGTCGGAATTGTTGGAGAGATACTTGTAAAGTTCCTGCCATCAGCCAACAACCACTTAGTTGACCTGCTGGAAGCAGAGGGAGCAGAGGCTGTTATGCCAGATCTCCTGGACTTCTTCATGTACTGCTTCTACAACAACAATTACAACTATGAGTTCCTTGGCAAGACCAAGAAGGGAGCCATAGTCAGCAACACTGTTATAAAGGTTCTGGAATCCTTCAGAAAACCTGCAAGGGATGCTCTTGAAAAGAGTGAGCGTTTCGAGGCTCCTGCCCATATCGAGAAGCTTGCCGCCTATGCAAGACCTATCGTATCCATTGGTAACCAGAATGGTGAGGGATGGTTCCTGACAGGTGAGATGATCGAGCTCATAAAGAGCGGAGCACCTAATATTGTGTGTGCTCAGCCGTTTGCATGTCTTCCAAACCACATCGTGGGCAAGGGTGTTATCAAGCATCTGCGTGAGGCATATCCTGAGGCAAACATCGTGGCAGTCGACTATGATCCTGGTGCATCTGAGGTCAATCAGGTAAACAGAATCAAGCTCATGCTTGCCGCTGCGAACAAGAATATGAATAAATAAAAGATAGTTATATAACGGTAAAGGCACATCACATACAGAATATTTCTGCATGTGATGTGCCTTTTTCACGTTATGAATTACCTAGGTTTAATTATATCTTTTCATGAACCGCTGCTTATCTTTGCTTAACTGTTCTGCACATGCGATCCTCTCATCACCGGTTATCCGGCTGTCAAACCAGTTGTCGTTGTCATCAGAAAACCATCCCGCAAAGTAATCCGAGCAGCCCTCAGGTATAACGCCATTCCGCTCCCTGAGTTCCTCATGTGCGTCACTTACCACCTGTGTCTTCCAGATGTCCACAACTGACTGATATTCATCCGGATCGGTATCATCGATGGTCCTTATATCAAATATCGTGTCCGGCGCCAGACCGGGATCCATCTCTATAATTCCAAATCTACAATACTGGGCTCTGTTCTCCATGACCTTGAGGCTTCTGTCCGTATAATAATCCCTTCCCAGTATATACACACCACATCCGGTGGCGGGATCTACCTTGAGCGGAATACATATATCTGTTCTCTGCTCTGCGTTCAAGATGTCCAGAAGCTTTGTGCTCTCCTCCTCCAGCCTGTTCTCATCTCTCTGTGGCTCAACAACTGAACTGCCTAAAAAAGGATTATTCAGCCTCTTAGTCTGAAATAAATGTTCAACAAGATCAAGACTTTTATCCTTCTTTCTTGGAATAAGGTTCTCCACCTCTGAGACGTTATCCATACGACCTGCATCCTCACCGCTTCTGATCTGTCTGAATCCCATGTCGTAGAATTTGGCGGCTATATCATACATTATTATGGCGTACAGCATCTCGTATGTTATCATCTGTACAATGCCGGGGCTCTGGCAATCTTCGCACGGAAGGTCTATATCGGACTCATCCAGAGAAACAGGAACCACATCGTCATCTCGAAAACACTCTCTTACTGTTCTGTCAAATAACTCCTTGTCTTCACCGGCAGCCTTGAGCAAAGCTTTGAATTTGTCATTTGTCTTACGTTTTCCAGCCGCAAGCTCATCTTCCAGCCTGTCAAAACCTCTTCTGATGAGCTGTCTGTTTTTCACTCTGGCCATGGTCTTCCTGTTGCCATACACTACACCGGCTTTGTCTTTTTCCATGTTGATCTTCGGCATATTGAGCTTTATTCTGATATATCCCTCCATGAACTCAGGAATATCGATCTCTCCGCGGTCGTATCTCAACTGGAGTCTCCGGAGTTTTATGTAATTTCTTTTATCATCCCCAGCTTCCCGGGTATCGATGTCT
>ENA-OPDF01002302-OPDF01002302.1-human-gut-metagenome-genome-assembly--contig:-NODE-2302-length-9975-cov-2.597077_pt1 | contig 9975 bp, 4 predicted proteins | sample MGYA00241575_ERZ501501 | MGnify/ENA primary metagenome ERZ501501 (study PRJEB25962, sample SAMEA1972229) | human gut metagenome | biome: human gut; feature: human-associated habitat; material: faeces... | reverse complement strand
GGAAATCAAAAGCCGTATCCCCATCATCAGAGCCAATGAAAAAGGAGTGTCCATCGCCGACGGGCGCAGTTTCGTGGGCGTAGACGAGACGAAAGGATATGTAGGCACATCGAACGGCATCTACATCCTCAGTTTCTCCCCGTTCGAGATTACGGGACGCATCGAGGGGACGGAGAACCCGCTCATCACAGGAGACGAGGACAACGCCGACGGCGTGGGACCGCTCTACCAGAACCAAATCGGCATGATGCTGCGTACGGCCGATTATGTATTTGCCATACAACAGGACAAGGGTGTCTTGGTAATAGACCCACAGACGGACAAAATCATACATACCGTGGAGGGATGCTTCAGCACCATGGCGCAAAGCAAGGACGGAGACATCTGGGTGGGACGCAACACCAACATGGACTATCAGCATTACCCCTACGGCAACATGGGGTCGAGCGGTGAATGTTGGGAGGGCAAGGAACTCTTGCACATCGACCCTGAAACGTTCGAGACCGAAGCCGTCCCCATGACAGAAGGAGGCATCAATCAGACGTGGTATGCCTGGACGGCCGGCTCCTTATGTGCCAGCACGCAGGAAAACGTGCTCTACTTTACTTATAATGACAACCGATGGAGTTGGTTCACGACCTCCAAGCTCTACAGGTTCGATATCGACACGCGGACATTCACACAGATTTACGACAGTGCCACGGACAAACGTTATTTCTACGGAGCAGGCATACGCATCCATCCGCTCGACGACCAGATTTACGGGGCACTCTATTTGGACAACGTAGTGCAAAGCTACTGGATATACCAAATGGACAACCAAGGGAACGTGTTGAAAGAACTGGAGCCGATAGACCGTTACTGGTTCCCGGCCTTGTTCATCTTCCCGGACAACCACGCGCCCGAGGTGGAGGAACTGCCCGACGTCACGTTGGAAAACGGGGCGGTGGAAATAGACCTGAGCAGCAAGGCTACCGACAAGGACAACTTGGACGCGGCCATCGTGAAGACCGTAAAGTCGAACAGTAACGAGGACGTGGTGGAAGCCCGCATCCGGAACCACCGACTCACCCTGCAACCGAAAACCGTCGGGGAGGCCGACCTCGTCATTCGTTTCAACTCCAACGGAAAATACGTGGACCGTACGTTGCACGTAAAATCCCTCACCACCGGAATCCGCCATACGGAAGAATCCCCAGTACGCGTATGGGGCAAAGACGGACGCATCCACATCAAGGGATTGCAACGGCCCACCCGCGTCCTCGTATACGACACAGACGGACGGCAGATTCGCGACACTGTCCTGTCACCGGGCGACTGCATCGAAGGATTGCCGGGCGGCAAGTGCTACATCCTGAAATTTAACGGAAAACAGTATAAATTGATTTATTAATTCATTAAATGTTTAATCCAATGAGAAATTTTACTCAGAAACTAACGGCACTCGCCGCTGTGGGGTGGCTCTCGCTAACCATCGCACTGGCAGGTGACCAGTTCGTGCCGAAGGAGTATTCCTACAAGAATGTGGGAATGAGCTCACAATCCACCATCAACATCCCGATGACGGACTTGTTCACCTACCCCGACGGGATGGATGCCACGGCAAACCTCGACGAAGCCGGGGTCAAGGCCGAATTCGAATTCACGGACGAAAACGTAGTGGGCCTATACAAGTATGAATATTACAGCTTCGGAAAGGTGCAACAGCTCTACCTGATGCGCAAAGGAGGATATGTGACAGGACCGGCCGATGTGAAAGTTAAACTGACCTATAACGGGGAAACGGTGGAAAACACACTGGATATAGACATCGTGTCGCTCATCGCCCAAGATGACGAATACACGGCCGACCTCGGGCAGGCACTGATGATGCCGGTTCTGAACAATGACAAATTCATGAAAAACGGCGACAAGGCCAACGCCATGATCGAAATCCTTCAAGCCCCCATTAACGGACAGGCCACTATCGTTGAAGGAGCCGACGGAGAACAAGATACCATCAAATACGTGCAGAACGAGGGACTGGACAACTATTCATTTGACGAGTTGAAGTACAAGGTGACACTCGGAGAAGAGACCTCGGAAGCTACCGTGAAAATCAATATTCACAAGAATGCATACGCTTCGCGCGTTATCGACTTCCTGCCGGCTCCGGGGCAGTTCACCAACCAATTGTCTAAAAGCAATTCGGCCGAAGGGACATTGGGAACCAAAGGAGGCACCCTTAGCTTAGGGTCATTCGGAGGATATGTCATCTACGGCTTCGACCAACCCATCATGAACAATCCGAAAAACCCCTATGGGGTTGACTTCACCATCAAGGGCAACTCATTCGTAGCCAACATCTACGGCGTATGGACGGAACCGGGTGCCGTACAAGTATGCCAAGACCTGAACGGCAACGGCGTACCCGATCCGGAGGAGCCTTGGTACGAACTGGCCGGTTCGGACTATTGGTTGAGTACGACCAAGCGGAATGCCCGGATGACTTATTACAACCCGAACTACGACAAGCGTTACACCGTACCCTGGACACTGAAATACACGGACAAGGACGGGAAAGAACAGATGGAAGCAGGTGCCGTGCTGACCAACCAGTTCCACCAGCAATCCTACTATCCCGACCCGTTCGATTTCGGTTGCGACCGAGACTCTGTAACTTTCGAAGGAGCTATTATCCGCAGTTCGCTGGACATGAGCGCACCAAGCTACATCGAGTTCTACCGCGCCCCGGCCTTCGGCTACTGCGACAACCGCGGGTATAACAAGACAGATCTCACCATCGCCCAAAACCCCTATTACAATGACGAGAACGGCAATGCCGCCGACGGCTTCGATATCAGTTGGGCTGTAGACAAGGACGGCAACCACGTGGAACTAGACCACGTGGACTTCGTAAAAGTCTATTGTGCCGGAAGCGCCAATGCCGGATGGCTGGGAGAATGGTCTACCGAGGTCCTAGGAATCGGCATCACGACTCCCGACCCAGACTACGTGCCCCAGGACTATTACCTGAACTATATCGGCATCACGCAGCTTCAGGTCATCCAAGGACAGGAATGCCAGTTCGAAGGTTTCCTCTTCAAAAACGGACGGCCTGTCACAGAGGGGACACAGAAATGGTGGCTCTCGACCGACAGTGTGGGTACCATCGACAACACCGGACTGTTCAAAGCCACAGGTAAAACGGGTAAGACCAAAATCTACTTCACACAGAAAGAAGATGTCCCGACCGACTCCATCGACATCGAGGTCGTGAACCTGACTTCCGTACTCATCGACCTGGAAGGCAATGCCAGCACCGTGTCTAACGACAGCACGAAGATGATTGTAGGCGAAACCATCTACATCAACGTGCAATGCACGGACAGCCGTGACGGCAGCCTGAACGGTACCGGACGTAACCGCTACATCTACGAGAACTTCGACTGGACGACCTCAGACCCCGAAATCGGAACCATCAACAACGGTTCTTTCCACGGCCTGAAAGCCGGACGCACCATGTTGCATGCTTACTCACGGTCCAATCCGGAACTCTCCGACTCCATCCTCGTCATCGTGGAGGAAGCACCGGAACTCAAGCCCGTCAGCGACCCCATACGCCTGGCTTATTATGAACCGGAAGGCAGTAAGACCAGTAGCGAGCTCTTCACGGCCGGAAACGGTTCCACAATCTATCTGGACGGCGTAAAGTCCACGAGCCACTACGAACACGCCATCGAGAAGAACGAACTGAGCTATAAATACAACGAAGGGGAATACGTCACAGACACCCTGACCTTCGACCTGACCCATTACGGGCAGAAGAAACAAATGCAGTTGTGTATCGTCTACGCCCCCGACACGAAGGCTTCCGGCCGTCTCCTGCTGTACAGCGACAAGAACGCCGTGAAAGCATACGATGCCGAAGCCCGCGAAGAACACGTGAAGACTCTCATCGAAGAATTGGCGGCCGATTCCGTACAAGGATTGACGGCTGACGGTGCCTTTACCTACATCGCTGCCGGAGACAGCATATACCGTTACAACACGGTCGATGCCTGCTGCACGCACAAGCTGCAACTGCCCGGAAAGGCTACCGTCGACCGCATGCTGACGGCACGCAACCTCCTATTGGTCGTTTCGCATACCCCGGCCGGAGACTACCACCTCGACATGTTCTACAAGACCGACCTTGAAACCATCAAGACATTCAGCCTGTCCAAACCCGCAACCGACATGGCCGTAACGGGCGACAAGCTCTATGTCCTCACCTCTGCGGACGGCAAAAGCGGCATGGACATCTTCGACCTGAAGAACTTCATACAGGAACGCCAAGTGTCGTTGGGACAGAAAGGACTCGGCGTGGAAACCCTCGTGGCTCGGGACGCACGTGTCTACGGCATCCGCCCGTATAACCCCACGACGGAAGAGGCTGCGGCCATCCTCGAGTTCAACACAACCAACCGCACGTCCAAACTGATCGGGACTGACGGTATCCAGGCCTACTTCGAAGGCGTACCGGCCGCAGTCAAGCCGATGGGCGGCGACTCCATCCTGTTGGCCAACTACAACGGCTTCACCGCCTACGACACCAAGACTGGGGAAATCCGCGACGGCATCATCATGGCGGTCGGAAACAGGGTATACCCCACCGAAGCCGTACAGGATACTCTCTCGCAGCGTACCTACGTGGTTTATGCCGATGAAAACGCGGAGACCTACCAGGGAGCCGTCTATTATGGCAATGAGTTCACCAAAGAATTCGACATCTACGACCTCGGACGCACACCGGCCAACCTGTCCACCGTACCAGAATTCGCAGACAACGAGGCACCGAAACCGGCCAGCCGCTTCAGCATGAGCCCCAACAGCTACTGTTACGAAATGGGTACCAGTGCCTCCGCGCATACCATTTGGAAATCCAGCAACTTCACCGACCACGAGGGAAACTTCGACATCTACCTGCGCGGACTCGAGAAATACCCCTGGATTACGCAGCTCGACAACCTTGAAGACGGCGACATCCGCATCGAGGCTCTTTACAGGGGCACGGTGGACAAGGATTCCGTCATCACCTTCCAAGTGGAAGCCATCGACCGCGCCGGAGCTTCCACGCTCGTGGATGCCACCTACACTATCAAGGCGCAGATCGTCAAGCCCACCGTGGCTCAGGCTATCAAGGACACCACGACCGTGCTCGGCACCGATACCCTGCGCATCGGCCTGAAAGATGTCTTTGCCTACACCGGCACCACTTACGGCATCACCCTCGCCAAGACCGTGTCGGCCAACGACAATGCCGCCCTCGTACGCGACAGCATAGATACCGCTACGGACTCGCTCATCCTTATCCTCACACCCGGAAAGACCGGCATGGCCAACCTGGCCGTACGCTACACCGTGACTAAGGAAGGCTATGGCGAGAAGTTTGCCGAGACTACCTTCCGTCTCGTCGTGGAAGACCCGAGTGCGATAAGCGGCAGCACCGTGGCACAGCACTTCCAAGTATTGGCCAACCCCTTCAAAGATCATTTGGAGATCCGTATACCGGAAGACGGTACCGTGACCCTCTACGACATGAACGGACGTGCCCTCATGCAGAAACAACTGCAGGCAGGTACGAACATCATCCCCACAGGGACACTGGCAAACGGTACCTACCTCCTGAGCTACAAGGGAGAAACCCTGAAGGTCGTACGCGAGTAAACAAAAGCCCCGTCCAAAAGGCTTAAACCAAAACAAAGAGAGGTTGTGTTTCTGACACAACCTCTCATCTATTATTAACATTACACCCAAACAATAAGCATATAGCAAATACTGCTATACTTACATTTTTCATATCCTTGCCTTTATCAGTTTTATTTCCCCATCCTTATTTCCCACAAAAGCCCAAAACCGTCCTTTATCGACAGTCATACAATGTATATTGACAATATGTTTTTCATCCGGAGAAACACCCAGAATGCCCAATTACCCCAAACCGACCGTTGTGCTCTACTTTTTCGTCCAAAACCGGAAAGTCTGAATACGTGATAAGCACCTTTGATACAATAAAATCAGCAAAATCAGGGATAAAATCAGCAAGAACGAAGATTCTGGCGTTTTCAGCCCTGTTCTTGCTTCACTCCGTCCACATACAGTTCCTTGTTGATGTAAAGTTTGCCCTCTTGCCGGCAGGTGAGGGAACCGCCCTCACCCAAGGTGATGTTATACCCCTGTCCGGCCAAGATATACTCCTCGGAAATCCGTAACTCTCCGGCCAGTTGGCTCCAGTCCACATTGGCAAACAGGCGAATCACTTTCTTGCCGCCTCCTCTCTCTTCATAGAATTGCTGCGGCACATCCGCTCCTGCTTTCAAGGCCTCGTACAGCCGCATGGCGTCATCAGCCGAGTAGACACCGGAATAACGGTGCTGCGGCATATCCTCCTCTTCCTTGGTAGACCAAGGGATGATTGCAGAACCGTCTCCCCCACCGGCCACCGGCCCGTCTTGCAGGATGATTTCATCAAAACGGCACATTTCTCCGGCTTGTACCCGCGTAGCATCCTTTCCTGTCGGTTTTCCATCCTTGTCAAGATTGATACCATAGATATTTCCGGTGTAGCTCTTATTGTTGTACATCACAATGAAAAAGCCCAACTGGCTTTCCGGGCGTCCGTCCTCTCCCTCCCAGAACTTGAAAGGAGGCACATACAAGGCATGATAAAGCCTCTGATTGGGTTCGTCCGTATAGCGTTGTCTCCATTCGAATTCTATCCCCAATTTGTCCTCATCTGTATCATAGTGGAATGTCACATAATGGAAGTCTCTTATGGACGTAGCTACCGTATTGTCGAACTGGTGAAACTCCGCCATATTGAACGTGGCCTGCTTCGGCAGGTTGGGGAATATGATTTTACAAGACTCCACCGGTTCTTGCGGTTCCCCATTCTTATTCTTATGTATAAACTTACAAAAAACCAGTTTACTCACCTGTCTTTTAAACGCCATAGACAGTTTGAAATTACCCGGCCTTACTTTATCCGACACCGTATGCCCCACAAAATATTCCAAGCCTTTCGAGTAGTCCCCAAACATCACCCTTCCTTGCGCCGTTCCATCAGACAGCGTGTCTATGTGCACGCCTGCAACGGGATTTTCCACCGGATATTTATCGTACGCATAATTTGCGGCAGGGGGATTTGACAAAGCATGAAAAGTATATTTGACAGTTTCGTCCTCCTCCCAATAGAATGCGGAAGCTTTGTCCTTGGCCGTCAATTCTCCGATAACTCCATCCGTAACCTTATAACATCCCCAACGGGGCTTTCCCAATGGTTGGTTATTCAGCACCATGGTCTTAAGGAAATAGAACTCCCCGAATTTAGGCCCTGTTTCGTTTTGTCCGATAAGGTCACGTTTCTGTACAAATCCTGTGCCTACTCCCGAAACAACGATTTCCCTCCGCCCTACCGGTAGCACCATGTCGTCTGATTCCTTGTCGCACCCGGCCAGCAAAAGGACGAGCATCCCCATCATCCACCTTATCTGAATTGTCATATTCTTCATCATTCCTCCTTCTTCTATTTATCCGAACCGACAAAAGCACCCGTTCCGTCGGCACTGTTACCCTTATCCTTCAACTCCGACGTACTTCCCGAACCTGCGGTAAACGTTCCAGCCTCATAATGGGGCTTCCCTTCGTAAGGTGAGGTGTCGAATCTGTTCCACCCCTCGTTTTTCGTAATCTCCACCACATCTCTCATCGCCCCGATAACCCCTCCGAGGGTGTACCAGCTATGAGCATTAGGCGACGGATAGTTCGGATCCATTGCCACCTTGCCGAACGCAATACTGCCGGTCACCGATGCCTTGTCGACATAACCCACCAAGCCGCCCACTGCGGCATGGGTGTTCGTTTCTTTATAGTCGGCCACTTTTCCACCCGTCACGTCTCCGGCCACAGTAACATCGGAAACCAGGGCGCCAAACCGCACACCGCCTGCCACGCCACCGGTATAGTTCCAAGAGCCTTCGGCCTCCTCCGCATGAACAGACACACGCACGTTGCCACCCTCCAACGTCCCGTTGGCATCAGTAAGCAGCCCCACCACGCCGCCGGTATATCGGCTACCCGTTCCCCGGCACTTGTTGGTGACCACAATTTCGGCTCCTGAGCCACCCCGCAAATTGTCGACATTTGCCAATGTTCCGTTGCATTGCCCCACGACTCCCCCCATACAAGAGGTATATGCCGCTTCTAGGTTGGCCGCCTCTGCCGTAACTTTAATGCTGCCCGACAACATGATGTCCGTCAGGCTGCCCCGGGGCAGTTTTCCCACCAACGCCCCGATACAATAGGCCTTGTCCTGTCCGTCGCCATTGTGCAACGTAATGTCCAGTTCGGCGTCCGCCAAGCTCACGTTGATGACGGTACCTCCCTCGCAGACACGAGCCAATACCCCCCATCCCGTATCATGATCGGCAGTCAACGGCGTGTTGGGGTCGCTCTCTTTGTGTATGAGCCGGGCACCTCTCAAATTCAGGTTCTTCACCGTACCGTACAAAGTGTTGAACATAGGGTTCACCAGATTCAAAATACTGAATCCTCCTCCGTTGAAGGTCACGATATCCGGCAGATCCTCCGGAATGAAAGACTCTCCGTTAAAATCCACATTTGCCATCAGCGTCATTTCATTCCGGTACTTGCCTTTCTGCAACAGCGTTACCGTATCCCCGTTCAAGGTACACGTATAGTCCTTGTTACATTCCTTGATGGCATTCATAAAATCTTTTATATTGAAATCATCATACTTCGCCGTCGTGATGGTGTCATCGTCATCCCCCCAATAATCGTCCATACCATCCTGAGTGATGTTGCTCTTCAAGTCTTCCAACGAAACCGTGTAGGACTCTCCGGCTTCCAATCGCCCCAATTCCTTTACGTTGGATATCGTAATATAAGGATAACCGTCTTGGCTGTAGGGAAAACGTACTGTAATCTCCCGGTGCCAGATGGAAGGTCACCGAATCTTCATCATTCCCTTTATCTGCCTGCGCGGTGATTTTCCGGCTCTCTTCTTCCACAAACCGGAAACGCAATCCGTTCTTATCGTCCAACATCATCGTACAGGCGTTTTTCAACGGGCGTTCCTTCCCGCCAACCGGTTTGAACCGCAGTCCATATTCATCTTCATCGTCCACTCCGACAAGTGTCAGGCGTGTACAAAGATGACGGAACTCCAAATGCACGGCATGTCCGTACTCGATTTTTTCGGTCACGGCTTCCAGTGGGTCGGGATTGAACACCGAGTCGCGATAGGCAAAACGGTCCAGCACCACCGGTTCCAGTTCCACGCCAACCTGAGCAATAGGCCCCGTCCAGTTTTCCAGATAATAGGCCGTGAACTTCGCCTCCGTCGCGTTCCAAGGCCAGGTCATCTCATACTGCTCTTCCGTTCTAGTATTGACCCACGCTCCGTTTTCCAGCGTCAGTATCGTATATTTGGTCACCTTCTCTTCCTTCTTGGAATCGGTGGTCTGTGGGTCTAAGGTAAACTCTGCCGACACATGAATCACATCGGTATCCTTAAAGTTCTTCTTGCCCTCTATGCCCCGCTTCAATCTGGTCTCATCCTGTAGCCATGCCGTGGTGAAGCAAACCGGTATCCCCGGTCGGCCCTTAACACCATAGAGAGCATCTATATCCTCTCGACACCCCACCGACAGCAACAGCATTATGCCGTACACCATCCATTTCACCTGTCTCTTCATACCACAATTCCTTCTTTTTCAGATTAATCCGTGATGAACACACGGTTGATTATATCGTTGGCTACCGTCCCTTTGAAGTCGGAGGGCATCCTGCCGACCACTCCATTGACTATCTTCTTGTAACCCCACTCCGTTTCGTCCTGCATCTCCTTGGCCTGTACCATGCCGTGGAACTTGCAGCCGGCCATATCGCCTCCACTCATCTCCCCTGCCAACACACCAGCCACGCCGCCGCGAC
>ENA-OPDF01002301-OPDF01002301.1-human-gut-metagenome-genome-assembly--contig:-NODE-2301-length-9978-cov-3.785952_pt1 | contig 9978 bp, 7 predicted proteins | sample MGYA00241575_ERZ501501 | MGnify/ENA primary metagenome ERZ501501 (study PRJEB25962, sample SAMEA1972229) | human gut metagenome | biome: human gut; feature: human-associated habitat; material: faeces... | reverse complement strand
GTACTCCTTTACCGTGCCATGCTGCTGGCATTGAACATTTTTTACACCGGAAAAGAGTTTTTGAGCATACGCAGAAAGGATCATAGATGATGTTCGGATCTTCTGCAACAGGTTCAGCCTTACCCATTTTTGCCATGGCGTTTGATGTGATGCCTGCCTCACGACGAAGTGTGGTTTTGTTGATTTTCTTATCAATCATCAGTTTCAAAAGCCTGTTGTATGAATAAGCCATCGTGGCTTCCTCCGTTTCTGATTCTGCCTTGGTGAATGGCACATCAAGACTTTGATTATTATTCCGCATAATCGCCCTATTTTCAACAGACTTCAGCATATTTCAAAATAAAATCTATTATCTCAACCGGAACGAACAGAAGGGAAAACTTGAGCCTGTCACTGCCTTCCCGTGCAGATATACTCTTATTTAAGGCTCTTTATCTGCGTGGTTTTATGGTTCAAGTCCTACCTCCTAAACACTTTTGTCTTTTCTGTGGAGCAAAGAAACTCAAAAAGTACACCGGTGTTTTCGGGCAATTTCTGCCGCTGAAAGCAAAAAATCGAGCTCCGTAGCAGCCAATCGACCGATCCAAAGCCCGTTTTTCTATTATTAGCCCTGTATTTTGCCCTGAAAGCAAGAAAAAACCTCTCTTGTCTTGGCAGACAAAAGAGGTTTCTTTTATGGTGGACGGGGATGGATTCGAACCATCGTAGTCTGTGACAACGGATTTACAGTCCGCTCCCTTTGGCCGCTCGGGAACCCGTCCGAATCATCATATTGATTATAGCATAAAAATGTCAACTGTCAACATTCCGGCAAAAATATAAACATTATTATTCCGGTTTGCTCTTGTTAAGCAGGCAATAATATGATATAATTTCGATGCTGATTTTGATTTAACTTGAAATAAAGGAGATTAATTCATATGAACAACATTCCGACCCCGCATATTTCGGCAAAAGCAGGCGATTTTGCTGAAACCGTTCTTATGCCCGGCGATCCCAAGCGGGCAAAGTTCATTGCAGAAACTTATCTGAATGATGCTGTGCTTGTTAATGATGTCCGCGGAGTTCAAGGTTACACCGGCTATTATAAAGGCAAGCGTGTATCCGTTATGGCCAGCGGAATGGGCATGCCGTCCATAGGAATCTATTCCTACGAACTTTTTAATTATTATGACGTAAAAAATATCATTCGTGTCGGTTCCGCAGGAGCAATTCATCCGGAATTAAAGATTCGAGACATCGTTTTCGGCATGGGGTCATGCACAAATTCGAACTATGCGGCCCAATACAGACTGCCCGGCACTTTTGCGCCGACAGCAAGTTTTAATCTTTTGCAGAAGGCAGTTGCCGAAGCGGATAAAGCAGGTGTGCGTTACATGGTTGGGAACCTTTATTCCTCCGATACATTTTACGATGATGCTCTCAGCCTTTCCGATTGGCAGAAAATGGGTGTGCTTGCTGTTGAAATGGAGAGTGCAGCGTTGTACTGCAACGCGGCGCATGCAGGGAAAAACGCTCTTTGCATATGCACGATTTCCGATTGTCCGTTTAATCCGGGTCAGGATTGCACGGCGGAAGAGCGGCAGAACACGTTTACAAAAATGATGGAAATCGCACTGAATATCGCATGAGTTCATCTGCATTTTATAAAAATCGATTAATCATTGTGATGCGGCTGCATTCGCAGCATCACGGGAACGCAGGAAGAGGTATTAAGCGATGAGCAAACGTATTGTTAAATCGATCATAGCGCTATTCTTCGTGGCAGTGGGTTTGAGTGCCGCTCAGCTTATATGCAGCGGCAGCTTTATTGCGTCTTTCGGCGAAAAAGCACAAAAATGGCTGCCCATATGTATTTTTTGCGTTCTCGGTGCAGGCTTCGGTGTATTCGGATATGTGATTGCGCCGCGTTTGGTTAAAGCGTATCACTTTGTCACAGGCAGCATTATGCGGAGGTTCACCGACATGCCGCTTTCCGTAATTTTTGTCGGTGTAATCGGACTGATTCTCGGATTGCTTGTCGCATTTTTGTTGAGCACCTTCCTGCTGAACATCGAGCCGCATTTTATCGGCATCATTCTTGCAGTCAGCGCGTATTTAATTTTCGGAACCCTCGGCTGGCTGATTCCCACAAAGCGCAGTAAGGAAATCGTTCTGCCGTCGTGGTTCAGGCTCGGAGAAAAGGGCGGACGCACGGTTGCGGCTCCGAAAGTTCTCGACACCTCGGCAATCATTGACGGAAGATTTTTTGACGTCTATAAAACCGGCATAATTGAAGGAATCGTGATGATTCCGCAGTTTGTGCTTGATGAGTTGCGTCATATTGCGGACAGCACGGATTCGGTCAAGCGTGTGCGCGGCAGGCGCGGACTTGATATGCTTCAGGATATTCAAAATTCTGCGGCTGTGCAGTCGATTGCCGTTTACTCGCGCGACTACCCCGATATCGCTGAAGTTGACGCTAAATTGCTGCGTTTTGCATCCGAACATCACGCAATGATCGTTACCACCGACTATAACCTCAACAAGGTTGCAACTGTTCAAAAGGTTCCCGTTTTCAACATCAACGATCTTGCAAATGCACTCAGAAGCAGTGTTGCTGCCGGCGAAGATGTTGTTGTTGATATTGTTAAAGAAGGAAAAGAGTTCAATCAAGGCGTTGCCTACTTTAACGACGGCACAATGGTCGTTGTTGACGGTGCAAAGCGTTATGTCGGAAAATCCGTTACAGCAACAGTAACAAGTGTTCTGCAAACATCCGCAGGAAAGATGGTTTTCGCAAAGCTCCGAGAGGAGTAAACGCAATTCATCCGGCAATCATTAAAGCTATGCCCGCGTTTTTTAGCACCGCCCGGATCATTGACAAAGGGTTCGGGACGAGAGTTCCGAGCCCTTTGCCGTACTATAAAAGGTTTTGAAAAGTGATACAGTATAGGCGCAAAAAGCAGTGCGGAGGAACAGCAATGTCTACGACAGGTAAACGCAGCTTACAGATGGTTCATCGGATACGATCCGTCCGAAAAACTGCTCGATGCAAGTGCGCTCCGGCAGAACAGACTCCGCAGATACAAGAACGGCGACGTTTCACAGAGGATATTCGACGAGATCGTTCGACAGGCAATGGCAAAGGGACTTGTGGGAGGAAAGATTCTGTATTCGGACAGTACACACCTGAAAGCCAATGCCGACAAGAATAAGTTTGTGGAAAAGTAGGCTAAGGCAGAAGCTGAGAAATACATCGATGATCTGAACAAAGCGATCAACGAAGACCGAGCCGCACACGGCAAAAAGCCTTTGAAATTCGATGGCGATGAGGTCAAAAAACAGAGAGCGGAAGAGAAAGAAAACTACTTTGACTATGACAGTCAAGGCGGCAACGCAAGCGGAGGCAGCGATGAGGTTAAGACGGTAAAGGCGCGTACAACAGACCCTGCAGCGGATTTATGCACCGGGAAGGTCTATGCCTTTACGCATACGGAAAAAGGGTAAAAATACTTACAAGAGAAGAAAGTAAACGGCGGAACGCAGCTTTGCCGACTCCAAAGAATTACACGGCCTCCATTATTGCCGTATGCGGGGGCTTTCCAAGGTTACCGAGCAGCGCCTCCTCACTGCCGCCGTGCAGAATATGAAGAAAACAGCTTCCCTCTGTCGGGGAGTACATCCGACTTCTTCGCGCTTTTTCTATGCTTTAACAAAAAAACAAAGCCTATCCTTGCTTCAGATGGGCTTTGTCAGTGGTATGGACGCACTCAAAAGAGTACGCCGAAAACTGTATATATCAATCTTATCTGTGCGCATCGAGGAATTTGCGTTTGGATGCGCAAAGCTCTGCAATGAATAGCCTGTCTAAGGAAGATAACGAATAATCTTTGCGGTGAACCAGAAGGTCCTTATAGATTTTCAGTTCCTCGTTGCAGGGAATTTCGACAAGATCAAACCTATCCAAGGTTTCTTGGGGAATCGGGGAGACCCACATAAAGCAATCGCTGTTTCTGCTCAACAGTTCGAATTGACTGCCGCGCTCGTAAACAAAAATACGTCGATTTGAGTTGTCGGGCAGCTCCTCTTTTTTTGACGCAGCAAACGGCATTGAGGGCACATAAGGGTCGGCATGAGCAATTTCGATATAGTCTTTAAGCATATTGAACTTAACACTGCCGGCGTGTGCAAGATTGCTGTTTCGACCTGCAACCAAAACATAGCGGAATTCGGCTACGAGTTCGTAGGCGAGATTTTTTTCTTCAAGCATGTCCTTATAGTACTTGTCATATTCCGCAGCATAGCGTACAATGCCGAGGCGATAATCCTCCTGCAAGACATTTTTCACAGTGTTTGCAGAGTTAGTTTCATAGTAAAACGCATCGATGGCATCCGAGGGCTTAAACAGCAGTGAGAATGCCGTGAATGCATCGGAAATATAGCTTGCACGGGGGCATGAAAGCGAAAAGCGCTGACGTCGAGTGCCGGAACGGCGGAAGGCGGCTTCAACTTCATCAACCTGTTTAAGAATAGCTTTTGCATATCGAATAAAAACTTCACCGTCTGGCGTCAAAAACATACCCTTTGCACTGCGGTCAAATATTTTAATGCCGAGATTCTGTTCAAGCTCCTTTATTGCGCGGCTGAGCGTAGGCTGCCCGACAAAAAGCGTTTCCGATGCTCTGTTGATTGATTTTGCTTCCGCAATCTCAACAGCATATTTCATGTGCAGCAGGTTCATGAGAAGCCCTCCGGTTTCTGTTCGTGACTGAGGCAAAGGATGATGCAGAAGCAGAACATAAATGCGCTGCGCTGCGCTTTCCGAGCTGTTGCCTGAATACAGTATAACCCAAAATCGACAAAAAAGCAACAACAGCTCAATCCGCACGGTGCTTGACAAAAGAAACAAGTAATGATATATTGTGAATGTGAATTTGAATAAGGTAAAAAAGAGGGCGTTACTGAACGGTGACGGCCGCATATCGACGGAAAACAGCGAACCTTTCTTCAAGGGTTCGCTTGTTGAAATATGTACCCTTTCGTACGCGCCGTATTCCGTTTCGGAAAAACATGCATTAAAACATGAACTGATGCCTTTTTTTTCGGAGACTCGACTCGGAAAGATCGGCCGTTTGATGCTGAATCCGCAGGATTCTTCCTTGCCTGAAAAACACATTTCCGCTTTGAAACAATCTGCTGCGGCAGAGCTTGCAATCTGTGCAGCAATGAAAAACAGCGGGCGACCGTTTGCTCCGTCTGATTATGCATATAAAGAGAGCGGCCAACCTACAATCCAAAATGGTCATATTTCGATTTCACACACAGAGGGATATGCTGCCTGTGCAATTGCCCGAGAGCCGGTCGGGATTGATGTTGAACGCGGACACACATTCAGCAAGGCTGCGGCAAAGCGCATCTTGTCTCCTCAGGAGGAGCTGATGAGCGATTCAACAAACGCGGACGAGTTGCTTTCCCGTATATGGACTGTTAAAGAAAGCTTCCTCAAAATGACGGGGGAGGGGATACCGGGCGGAATGCGCACATTGGAGTTGATTGCCGCAGGCGACGGTTCTTCCGATGTATGGACAATTAAGCGCGGTACGGAGCTTGAGGCAGGCTGTGCCGTACTTTTGAGTATTTCAGACAGAGGGAATTCAGCGGATTTCAATGATGCGTATTTATCCGTTTGCACAAAGAAAAAAGCAATGATGCACATAAATCGTTTCGAATCGGTCGAAAGCATTCTTGAATTTCTGAATGAGCCCTGATTCTGTTTTGAATTCGTGCAAAAAAAGTTTTAATTATATTTATTGCTCAAGGTTGCCGAGGAATAGCTTTTGAGTTATAATATCACTCGGAATATCAATAAACTCTATGGAGGCATAAAATGATCCAGTTTGATTTGATTCGGGCACATGATCCCGAGCTTTGCGGCTACATGGAAGAGGAGCTTGCACGTCAGCGCAGCCACCTCGAGCTCATCGCATCCGAAAACTTCGTCAGTGAAACCGTTATGGCGGCAATGGGCAGCCATCTCACCAACAAATACGCAGAAGGCTACCCCGGAAAGCGTTACTACGGCGGTTGTGAATGCGTTGACAAGGTTGAAGATCTTGCCCGTGATCGTGTCAAAAAGCTCTTTGGTGCGGAACATGCAAATGTCCAGCCCCATTCCGGCGCACAGGCGAACCTTTCCGTTTATTTTGCGCTTCTTAACCCCGGCGATACGATTCTCGGCATGAATTTGTCCCATGGCGGTCACCTTACGCATGGCAGCCCCGTAAACATGAGCGGCAAATATTTCAATGTTGTTCCTTACGGCGTAAGCGAAGCGGACGAGCGCATTGATTATGATGAACTCCGCCGCATTGCGAATGAATGCAAGCCCAAGCTTATCGTTGCGGGCGCAAGTGCATATCCCCGTGAGATTCGTTTCGACATCATTTCCGATATTGCAAAGGAAGTCGGCGCAATCTTTATGGTCGATATGGCACATATTGCAGGTCTTGTTGCAGCCGGTCTGCATATGAATCCTGTACCCTATGCTGACGTTGTCACCAGCACCACTCACAAGACCCTGCGCGGTCCCCGCGGCGGTATCATCCTCTGCAAGGAAGAATATGCAAAAGCAATCGATAAGGGCATATTCCCCGGCACACAGGGCGGCCCGCTTATGCACACCATTGCGGCAAAGGCTGCATGCTTCCACGAAGCACTTCAGCCTGAGTTCAAGGCATATCAGCAGCAGGTTGTCAAGAATGCAGCAGTTCTTGCCGACAGCCTTCAGAAGGCAGGCCTTCGCATCGTTTCCGGCGGCACGGATAACCACCTGATGCTCGTTGATCTGACCGCAAGCGGCAGAACCGGCAAGGAAGTCGAACACCTCCTTGACGCTGCAAACATCACCGTCAACAAGAACACCATTCCCTTTGAAACCCGCAGCCCGTTCATCACCAGCGGTATCCGTATCGGCACTCCCGCACTGACCACCCGCGGCTTCAAAGAAGAAGACATGGTTATTATCGGCGGTTTGATTGCAGATATCGTATTTAACGGCGAAGATGCAGTCGAAAGAGTAAAGGCTGAAGTTGCAAAGCTTACCGAAAAGTATCCTCTGTATCCCGAGGACTGATTATTCAATTTTAAAATGAAAAGATGAGCTGAAGCTCAAAAGCACGGGAGATACTGTCTTCCGTGCTTTTTCACAGTTCAATAAAAGAAACCCGCGCTAAAACACGGTTCAGGCCACTGATCGGTTTGTTGGCGTTTTTAATTTTTAAGCGAATTGACGAATAAATCGATAGAAAAACAGGAGAAGCTTTTGTTTTTGTATTAAACTCATTGACAATGACGTCGATATACTGTAAACTATACTCAGCACCGTTAAATGAATTTTAACAATCAGGAGGAATTCTATGGGAACATGGGGAACGGGAATATTCCAAAGTGACTATGCTTTGGACGTCAAAGACACCTACATGGATCGTATTCGCAAAGGAGAAGACGATGAGTCTGTAATGAACAGCTTAATCGCTGAATATGAGCGAGAAGGAGACTTCAACTATGATGATACGCGATACGTATTCTGGTTGGCATTAGCTTATATTCAATGGAAAACCGGACGGCTTGACCCAATGGTCAAGGAGCGGGCATTAAGTTGCATACAAGACGGAAGCGAACTTGAACTTTGGAAAGGTGAAACAGAAACAACGTATCGCCACAGAAAAAAGGCATTGGCAGATTTGAAGGAAACTTTGCTTTCCCCGCAGCGAAAAAGGACGGTTTACAGACAGCCCAAGGATTATTATTGCGGATGGGAAATAGGCGATGTTTACGCTTTGAAAATCAGTGAAGAGATGCAGCCCTTATTTGATTCAAAGGCGCAGTACCTTCTGCTTTGCACGGTGGACACGGCTAAATGTCAGCCATGGCAAACAGTTCCGATCGTATACGTGAAGCTTTCGAACGGTGACGCTTTGCCAAAAAACGTCAAAGAATATGACGAATGTGAATACATTCAAATCGGGTTTACGCATTATGAGAATCGGTTTTATCCCCTGAGCGGAGGAAATGATAAAGAATTAATAGCAGAAAGATCAAAAGTTAAATTCGAAGTAAATGAGTATGGTGTTTTGCCTGAATACAGAGTAACACTGCGGTCAACCTGCAAGAGGGTCATTCCAAAGTCTCTGATTTACGTCGGCAATTTTGCCGATGCCGTCCCGCCGAAACAGGAGTTTGTTCCGTTTTCGAAAATAAATATCAGAACCGAACGTTGGGGCGAAAACGGAAGGAGTTTTGAAAATATAATGCAGCAACTGTACCATGCACACAACTTACATGAACTGGAGGTATACTCGAATCCGGAGCTTTTGAAAAAAGGCGTCCTTCCAATAGAATTGTTCATGAAGTTTATGGAGATTTGCGAAAAGCCTCGACTTTAAATCAAAAAAACGGAGAAAAGACTTTCCGAATTTTTAATCATGGAAAAGAAATTTTGCATATTCGAGTGCGAGCGGGAAAAAACACGAACAAATCATATACCGATTGATATGAGGAGTCTGTGCTTTTTCGGGCGTTTTGCTCAGGTTGAAAGGCATCTCCAACGATACGGATACAATTCTTTGGGGCGAAACCTGTTTACATTTTCCGTCGCATTATGATATAATGAGCGTGCAAAATAAATTAAAAAACGCGGGTGCTTCCTGTGTTCGGGCGGGGGTTTCGGCAGCATGCTTTAAACGTTTGCGCTGCCCGGGGTGCATTTCATGCAGAAATCTCGTTTGGCGCGGGAACCGTTTCCGCATCCGGAGGAATAGAAATGAGCGAATTTGTTAATGTTAAATCCGAAATCGGCAGACTCCGACGCGTTATGCTTCATCGACCCGGAATCGAGCTTCAGAATCTCATGCCGGACTATCTTGAACGCATGCTTGCGGAGGACACGCCGGATGTTCGTCGTGCAGGTGAGGAACACGATGTTTTTGCAGGCATACTTCGTGCTAACGGCGTGGATGTCGTTTATATCGAGGATATGTTCAAGGAAGTTGTTAAAGATGATGCTGTGCGTAAGGCATTCATAAAAGACTTCGTTGAACTCGGGGTACGTGGACTCAGCCTTTCAAAAGCGGTCACGGAATATCTTGAATCCGTACCTTACGATAAGCTTTTCGATGCAGTTGCGAAAGGTATCACAAGAGCTGATCTCAGCGGAGTGGCGGATAAACCCATTCAGTATTACATTAAGGAGGATTATCCCTTCCTTACCGATCCCTTGCCCAATCTCTACTTCACTCGCGATATCAGTTTCTGCCTCGGCACGGGCATGGCAATTTCCGCAATGAGTATGCCTGCGCGCATGCGCGAAACTCTCTTCGTTCGTTATATTCATAAATACAGTGAGTATTTTGGAAAAGGCGCGGTGGACATGCTTTATGATTTTAACTGCGGCTGCGGCATTGAAGGCGGAGACGTTCTGTCTCTTTCCGACAAATGCGTTGCAATCGGCAGCGGAGAAAGAACAAGTGTCGCCGCTGTTGAACGCCTTGCGCTGACACTGTTTAAGCGCGGCTATGAGCGTGTGCTGCTCTTTAAGAATCCAAGCTCACGCACATATATGCATCTTGACGTGCTTATGACGCATATTGATTATGATAAGTTCCTCGCACATCCGTGCATTGCGCATAAGTGGTTTGATATCTATGAACTGACTCCCGCTGCGAACGGCGGAATCAATGTTTCCTGCACGACTGACGGAACAGCAAAGATTCTTGAGCGCGCCCTCGGGATTGACAAAGTTACATTTGTTGAAATGGGCGGCGGGGATCCCATTCAATACAGGCGTGAACACTGGAACATGGGGTCGAACTCTCTTGCTATGGCTCCCGGCAGCATTATAACATATGACCGCAACATCATCACAAACGAGCTTATAGATAAGGCGGGAGTGAAGGTCAGTCCCATTCCCGGCGGCGAGCTGAGCCGCGGCAGGGGAGG
>ENA-OPDF01002296-OPDF01002296.1-human-gut-metagenome-genome-assembly--contig:-NODE-2296-length-9991-cov-4.377315_pt1 | contig 9991 bp, 8 predicted proteins | sample MGYA00241575_ERZ501501 | MGnify/ENA primary metagenome ERZ501501 (study PRJEB25962, sample SAMEA1972229) | human gut metagenome | biome: human gut; feature: human-associated habitat; material: faeces... | reverse complement strand
AAAGCCGAGACTGAGGGGTTATTGCACGGATTTACCCCCTTTGCATAGACTGCTTTGTTTCTCAATGTTCCTGTAGGGTGCGGCGACTCGACGCACTGCTGCCGCTCTCTGCCTCAACAGCAAAACCGCCGCGGATATCCGCGGCGGCTCGTCTTATCAACTTTTACAGCGCCCTTACGCAGTCTTTGAATATCTCGCCGCGCTGCTGATAGCATTTGAACATATCCCAGCTCGCGCACGCGGGGGAGAGCAGTACGCAGTCGCCGCTCTCGGCGTCGGCGGCAGCTATGCTGACGGCCTCTTCGAGTGTGTCGACAAATTTGTAAGCCTTGAAGCCGGCCCTGTCGCAGGCGGCGGCAATGTCGTGCTTCGTCTTGCCTATGAGCAGAAGTTCTTTTACCCTGCCCTCAAATGTCGCTACCCACTCGTCGTAGCTCGATTTTTTGTCGTAGCCTCCGCCTATGAGAATTGTCGGCGAGGGCATGGCACAGACCGCCTTTATTGCCGCGTCGGGGTTCGTGCCCTTCGAGTCGTTATAGTATTTGACGCCGTTTTTCTCGGCGACGAACTCTATCCTGTGCTCAACCGCCGTGAACTCCTTTATGCCTTGACGGATGGTGTCAAGCGGCACGCCCATGGCGCGGGTCATGGCGACAGCCGCCATGATATTCTCATAGTTGTGCATTCCGACAAGGCTCGTGTCCTTTGTTGTGCAGACGGGCGTTTCAACGCCGTTTTCTTTTATTATTATTGTTTCGCCGCGCAGGAAAACGCCGCTCCCGAGCTCTTCGGAGGAGCTGAAGAATATGACCTTGCAGCGCGGAGTTTCGGAAAACTTGCGCAGAACCGGATCGTTGTAGTTGAGCACGCAGAAATCGTTTTCGTCCTGATTCTTGGTTATCGACTCTTTTATGGCAATATAGTTTTCGAGCGTCTTGTGCCTGTCAAGGTGGTCGGGAGTGATGTTGAGAATAGCGGTGACATGTGGCTTGAAGGTGACCATAGTCTCAAGCTGGAAGCTACTTATCTCCGCGACCGTCACGCTGTCCCTGTCGCTCTCGAGCGCATAGCCGGTGTAGGGTATCTCGATATTGCCTACGAGCAGAGCCTTTTTCACATGGCGCTTCATTATGTCGTAGGTGAGCGAGGTGGTCGTGGTTTTGCCGTTCGTGCCTGTTATGCCTATCACGGTGCCCTTATCGTGCCTGTAAGCAAGCTCTACTTCGCCCCAAATCGGTATATTGTGCTCCTTGACGGCTTTCATTATCGGCGTGTCGAGCGGTACGCCGGGGCTGACCACGCAAATATCTATGCGCGAAAAATCGAAGCGCGAAAAATCGCCGAGGACAAATTCAATATTATCTGCGCCTATTTTTTCGCAGGCCGCCTCGGTGTCAAAGCTTTCGTTGCCGTCGTAGATGATAAAAGCCTCGCCGACTTTTTTCAGCAGCTGCGCCGCGTTTATGCCGCTGCGTCCCGCGCCGACTATAAGATATGTGCTCATTGTTGTTACCTCCGAATCAGTTGTCGGTCAGGTCGAAATAGACCTGCTTCATATTTTCTGCGCTCAGCTCGTCTGCGCGCTTTTTTCCGTTCTCGGACAGGCGGGCGCGAAGCCCTTCGTCTGTCAGTATTGCTTTCAGCGCCTTTACATATTCGCGGTGGGCGCCGTTTATATTGCCGTAGTCAAAGTCCGGCGTTTCGGACATGACGGGGCAGAGAATGCCGCATTCGACCTGCGTCATCCTGTCGCAGTGCGGCAGGAACGGACGGCTTGGCGCGAGAACCTCGGCGGGTCCCGAGGTGCAGTCCGTGCTGACGGTCGGTGTGCCGACCGCCAAGGCCTCGACTATGACATTCGGAAAGCCCTCGTAGTATGAGGTCATGGCAAAGATCTCGGCGCGGGAGACGAATTTAAAAACGTTCTTTTGGAATCCCGCGAAGATTATATCGTCTGAATATGCGCTCCTTTGCGCCATCTCTCGGACGGCGTTTTCATGCTCGCCGCGGCAGCCGAGGAATATCAGCCCCGCGTCGGGGATATTTTTTTTCAGCAGCTCAAAGCTCTTCAGCATATCCCATTGGCATTTCTGCCCGACGAACCTCGACGAAAACGCTATTACCCTGTGGGTGCCGTAGAATTTTTTGAACTCTCCGCCAAGCTCCTCTTTCGCGTCCTCGCGGGCTTTATCGCAGTCGATGATATTATATGCCGTAAATAGCTTGTTTTCGTTTCCGGGGAACAGCTCCTCGCATTTTTTCTGCATCTCGAGGGCGTTAAAGAGAATATTGCACCCGCGGCGCAGCGCGAAAGAATAGAGCTTCGCGCTCTTGATAAGCCTTTCGTAGTCGCGGCAGGAGATATATTTTTTGCATTTTGCGCCCGAGAGGGCGAGAGCCTCGTTGGGCGCGTGGGTGAACGAGTACGCTGTGCATATATCATGCTCTTTTACGAATTTTCTTATAGCTGCGGCGCGTTTCAGCATAATTACCGCGCGCTTTACCGTGCCTTTGCCTGCGGGCAGACCGAGGTCAACAAACTCGCCCGCACAGTCGAACCGCTTCTCGCTCGCGTCAAAGACAAGGACATACACATTGAATTTTTCGCTCAGCAGCAGGGACAGTCTGCTCGCAAACCGCTCGCTGCCTCCGCTTCGCAGATCCTGAAGTATAATCGCGACATTTTTCATCTTCGGCTCACTTCTTTGCATATTTTTCGCTCTGGGCGACGGCGAGCCTGTCGCACCGCTCATTCTCGGGATGCCCCGCATGCCCCTTGACCCAAACGAACTCGTATTCATGCTTCGAGAGCGCCTTCAGCAGCCTCTCCCAAAGCTCGGGATTCAAAACCGGCTTCTTGTCGGATTTTTTCCATCCGTTCCTTTTCCAGTTCCATATCCAGCCTTTTAAAAACGCATTGGCAACATACTGCGAGTCGGTGTATATCTTTATATCGCAGGGCTCCTTGAGCCGCTCGACCGCGCTTATGACCGCCATGAGCTCCATGCGGTTGTTCGTAGTGCAAGCGTCGCCGCCGGACATCTCAGCCTCGTGCTCGCCGTAGCGCAAAACCGCGCCCCAGCCGCCCGGCCCGGGGTTGCCGGAGCAAGCGCCGTCCGTGAATATCTCAACTTTTTTCAGTTCGCTCATATTTTTCTCCGTCGGATAGATTGTTTGTTTATCTAATTCTATCACTAAGCCCCGTTAAAAACAAGGTGAATTTTGTTGTTCGGCGCTGCCGTGTGTTTGCAAAATAATTTTTAAAACCGCTCCCGTCAGGCAATAATAGGAATATCACATCTTCGGAGGGGTCATCATGTACAGCTACTGTTCGGATGCGGCTTTTATAAAGCGGGCGCAGGGACTCACCGCTTTAGACTGCGCCAAGGCGGGCGAGGCGGTGGGCGCGGCGATAGGGCGCGGCAGGGTAGGCGTAGCCTGCCGGAACGACGAGCATTCCAAGGCCTGCGCCGACGCGGTGTGCGCTGGGCTGCGAGTCTCCGGCGTCAATGTGTGGTCGATAGGCGCGTCATTTGAAGCCCAGCTCTCGTTTCTCGTGCCGTTTTCGTCGCTCAATGCGGGCGTGTTCGTCTGCGCCGGGGAGGGGACGGTCAGTATTTTCGGCGAAAACGGGCTGAGCGTATCCGCGGCGCTCGGCAGAAGGGCGGAGGACTTTATGCAAGCGGAGCTTTCTCCCGCGCCGTCGTGCGGGCGGCTTTTCGATATGTCCGCCATAAGTATGCTCTACCGCGACGAGCTGATGCGCTGTGTGCCTTACGGCGTGACGGACTGCGCCGTGCTCAGCTCCGATTCCGCTGTGTCGGCGCTCATAAACGACTGTATGCGAACTTCGTCGAACGGGCGCGCGCTGACACTCCGAATAAACCGAAGGGGAACGAGTCTGAGCGCATACACGGAGGAGACTGGCGTTGTGCCGTTTGTAAAGCTCATTGCTCTGTGCGGAATGTACGAGTTGGAGAGCGGGCGGGATATCTCCGTGCCCTATGACGCGCCGGCGTTTTTAGATGAGCTTGCCCGAAGCTACGGCAGGACGGCGTACCGCTATCTGTCCGCCCCGTCTGACGGTTCCGACAACGTGGCAAGGCGGTTGGCGGCGCGGCAGTTCTGGTCGCGCGACGCGCTGTTTACTGCGGCAAAGCTCGCCTGTATCCTCGAAGAGAAGAATATGACTTTTCCCGAGCTCTATTCGCTTTTGCCGCCGTTTTTTGTTTACAGCACCACTGCGGCACTCGCCCTGCCGCCCGACTACCTCGACGAGTTCGAGGGCGAAAGCTTTTCGTTCGGGCGCGACGGAGCTAACGGCTTTGTGCTCGTGGAGAAGCGCGGAAAGACGCATATTTCGCCGCTCGGGGACGGACGGGTTCGCCTGACCGCGCAGAGCCTTGACGAGGAGACGGCGCGTGAGCTCTGCGCCGAAGCGCGGGAGTTTATCTCGTCGCACACGAAGTAAAGGCTGCGGCTTTTTCGCCTGCGTGCGGCACATAATTTATTGTTTATAAGATGTTAATTTGCTCCCGCGTCACTTGACAGTTTTATACAATCATAGTAAAATTAACAATAGGGATATTTTTGTATTATGACTGCGCGCATATATTAACTATCCGAATTTGTCTTGTGTCAATGCTGAAAATATCATCGCGTTTTTGGAGATTTTTAACAGGCAAGGCTTTATTTCCCGCACCTTTGAGAGGTCGGGGTTCTACTTAAATCAAAATACAAAAGAAAAGGAGATTTTTATGCCGAAAGCAAAAGAAACCGGTGCAGCGTCTGCGCCCGCAAAGAGGACTGCGGGCAGGCGCGGCTATCACAGCTACGGTAAAATTAAGTCAAAGGCCGAGCCCAAGCCTATAAAAATATCGTTTTTAGGCGGCCTGAATGAAGTGGGCAAGAATATGACTCTGTTTGAGTACGGCGAGGATATGTTCCTTGTCGACTGCGGACTTGCGTTCCCGGATCAGGATATGCTCGGAGTCGACCTCGTGCTTCCCGATTTCACCTATGTCGAGCGCAACGCGGACAGGATACGCGGAATCGTCATAACCCACGGACATGAGGACCATATCGGCGGTCTGCCGTATCTTCTCAAGGTTCTCAACGTGCCCGTCTACGGCACGAACCTCACCATAGGTCTTATCCAGGGCAAGCTCCGCGAGCACGGACTGCTCAATTCCGCCACTCTTAACGTCATCAAGCCCGGCGACGTGATAACCCTCGGCGGCTTTACGGTTGAGGCTATCCACGTCAACCACTCGATACCCGACGCACTCGGACTTGCTATCCGCTGCGAGGGCGGCACTGTCGTCCACACGGGTGACTTCAAAATCGACACAACGCCTATCGACGGCGGCATGATGGATCTCGGCAGACTCGCCGAGATAGGGCAGGAGGGCGTGCTCTGCCTTATGTCCGACTCCACCAACGCCGAGCGCCCGGGCTTCACCGAGAGCGAGAGGAAGGTCGGCGAATCGTTTGAGACCCTCTTCCGCAGGGCGGGCAACAACCGCATAATAGTTGCAACATTCTCCTCAAATATCCATCGCGTGCAGCAGATAATGAATGTTGCAGAGAGCCTCGGACGCAAGGTGGCTCTCGTAGGCAGAAGCCTCGAAAACGTCGTCAATATCTCGGCCGAGCTCGGTTATCTCAATATACCCGAGGGGATAGTCATAGATATCAATATGATAAACCGCTATCCCGCCGACAAGCTCGTTATTATCACCACGGGCAGCCAGGGCGAGCCTATGAGCGCGCTCACCCGTATGGCGTTCTCCGACCACCGAAAGGTCGAAATCCATCCAAATGACTATGTTATAATTTCGGCAACTCCCATTCCCGGAAACGAAAAGACGGTCAGCCGCGTTGTCAACGAGCTGATGAAGCTCGGCGCGGATGTCGTTTATGAGAGAATGTACGATGTCCATGTCTCCGGCCACGCCTGCCAGGAGGAGCTGAAAATGATAATGGGTATCGTCAAGCCGAAGTATTTCATTCCGGTTCACGGCGAGCTCAAGCACCTCAGAAAGCACGCGGGTCTTGCGCTGAATGTGGGCATTCCCAAGGAGAATATCCTCATTGCCGACAACGGCAGAGTCGCCGAAATCAGCAAAAAGGCGCTCAAATGCACCTCTACCGTGCCCGCAGGCAGAGTGTTTGTCGACGGCTACGGCGTAGGCGACGTCGGCTCCGTAGTGCTCAGAGACAGAAAGCATCTCGCGCAGGACGGACTTGTTATTGTCGCCGTCTGCATAGACCGCGAGAACGGCGAGATAGTCTCGGGTCCCGACGTTGTGACAAGAGGCTTTGTCTATGTCAAGGAGTCGGAGGAGCTTATCAACGCCGCGCGCGAGGTCGCGGTCAGAGCTATCGAGGCTCAGACGGACGGCGGTTATTTTGATTGGAACAGCATCAAGGCGAGCCTCAGGGATGAAATATCTCACCTGATGTATGAGCGCACCAAGCGCAGCCCTATGATACTTCCCGTTATTATGGAGGTCTGATGAATGAGCTTTAAGGATTTCCTGCGAGAATTCGCAGTGGAAACGGCTGCCTTTATTGCGACGGCTGTGTTCATTGTCGTTGTCGCTGTCCGCTACAGCAGGTGGGCGGCGCTTGTGGGTACTGTCCTTCTCGTCGCGTTTTCGGTTTATAAGACGGTCAGGTTTTTCAATATCCGCAGCCGCGAACGCCAGCTAAGGGACATTGCGTCGCACAGCTTGGACGCTGCCGACGCAGGTTCCGTCAACGATTTTCCCATGCCTATGCTCGTGTGCGACGGCGACGGAATAATCGAACTTTTCAACAAAAGCTTCTTCCATACATTTATGGATGATTCGGTTATCGACCGCAAGCTCGTTCAGCCGTTTATCGGCGGCTGCGACCCCGAGCAGGCGGAGTCGAACGGCGCATCCACAGTCAGAATAAAGGACTCCTATTATATAGTCACCCCGTCCTCGTTTGAGTTCAAGGGCGGCAAAGAATATATTTTCTATTTCACCGATGTAAGCGAGCTCAAGCGCGCTCAGCTCGCTTACATAAAAAACAGACCCGTCATAATGCTCCTGCAAACCGACGATATCGCGGATATCAAGGCGGATTACAGAGACAGCGAGCGCGCGGCGATACGCGGCGGAGTCGAAGAGGTGATAGAGAACTGGACGGGTCAGTATGACTGCATCATGAGAAAGATATCCGAGGAGCGGTTTATGATAATCGCTCAGAGTGATGTCCTCGAAAAGATGCGCGCCGACCGTTTCAGCGTTCTCGATAAGATACGCGAATATAAATATAAAGAAAGAGTGCTCGGCCTCACTCTATCGATAGGCGTGGGCACTGGCGTTGCCATAACCGACTGCGAGAAGTCGGCGGAGCAGGCGCTCGATATGGCGCTCGGACGCGGCGGCGACCAGGCGGCCGTCAAGACGAAGGATGACTATGAGTTCTTCGGCGGCGTTTCAAAGAGCGTCCAAGTTTCAGACCCGCGTCGCGGCTTCGTCGCTTTCGAGCCTTATCAGCGCGAGCGACCGCGTGATGATAATGGGTCATTCGTTCCCCGATATGGACGCTTTCGGCGCGGCAGTCGGTATGTCTGCGATAACGGAGGCTCTCGGCATCGATTCATATATCGTCCTCGACGAAAACCGCAGCTTTGCGGGCGCGGCAGTCGATATGCTCAGAGCCGACGGCTGGAACGGCAAAATAATCGATGTCAACGAAGCTCTGACGCTCATGACCCGCAAAACCCTGCTCATTGTTGTCGATACCCATAAGAGCAGCTTTGTCGATTTCCCGAGCCTCTATGAAAAGGCGTCCGCCACCGTGGTTATCGACCACCACAGAAAATCGGTCGATTATATCAAGGACGCGCTCATTTTCTTCCATGACCCCAACGCCTCGTCAACCTGCGAAATGGTCACGGAGCTTATGCGCTATATAACCCCCGCGCCGTCTCTTTCGGCAGCGGAGGCGCAGGCGATGCTCGCAGGCATAATGCTTGACACAAAGGAGTTTGTCCTCTCGACGGGCGTGCGCACCTTTGAAGCGGCGGCATTCCTGAAGGGAAAGGGCACCGACACGGTAGCAGTAAAGCGCCTGTTCTCAAACTCGATCGAGAGCAACCGCAAGCGCAGCGAGATAATCTCCGCCGCGCATATTTACAGAGGCTGTGCCATAGCCTGCACCGCCCCCGGAACGGAGAACGCGAGACTGCTCAGCGCGCAGGCGGCAGACGAGCTGCTTGAAGTCAGCGGAGTAAAAGCGTCGTTTGTTATCTTCGACAGCGGAAATGAAAGTATCAGCATCTCGGCGCGCTCCTACGGAGATATGAACGTCCAGATAATTATGGAATATCTCGGCGGCGGAGGTCACCGCACCATGGCGGCAGCTCAGCTCGGCGGCGTGAATATGCAGGAAGCGCAGTCGAAGCTCTGCGAAGCGATAGACGCAAAATATCCCCGCGCAGACGGCGAGGAGCAGGATTCGATTTCGTGATATAATACCGCAGTGCGGATATCATTCGCCCGCAAAGCTTGCATGATTTTATTCTTGTAAGTGCGGCAACCGACGCACCGACAAAGTTAAACCCGTAAATAACCCGAAAGGAATTGATATATATGAAAGTTATTCTTACACAGGATGTAAAAAGCCTCGGCAAGAAGGGCGAACTTGTCAATGCCTCCGACGGCTACGCGAGAAACTTTCTCTTCCCGAGAAAGCTCGCAGTCGAGGCTAACGCACAGGCGATGAACGAGCTTAAAAACCGCGAGTCCGCCGAGAAGTACAGATTGGAGACCGAGCTCAAGAACGCCAAGGAGGTCGCCGCGAAGATAAACGGCAAGACCGTGAAGCTCACCGCAAAGGCGGGTCAGGGCGGAAAGCTGTTCGGCTCTGTTACCGCAAAGGAAGTCGCGGAGTCGATAAGCCGTCAGTTCGGCGTATCTGTCGACAAGAGAAAGGTGTCCATGGAGGATATCAAGTCGTTCGGCACTTTCAGCGCCGAAGTAAAGGTGTATAACGGAGTCAACGCTACGGTCTATGTCAGCGTGGGCGAGGAATAATTTCCGAAAACCGGAGGATCTAAGAACCGTGGATGTGAATAATTTAACCCTGCCCGAGGGGTATCAGATGCCCTTCAGCCTTGAGGCGGAGCAGGCGGTGCTCGGATGCGTGCTCATGGATCCGAACTGTATGCCGCAGGTGCTCATCTATCTGCGCCCGGAGTATTTCTATCTCCCGCAGCACAGAGAAATATTCTCCGTCATGGTGAGCCTCGATGCGTTAGGCAGCAAAATCGATCCGCTTGTTATTCTTGAGGCGCTCAAGAACAACGGAACATACGATGAGGCGGCGGGCAAGAACTATCTGTTCCAGCTCGCTCAGAGCGTGCCGACTACTTCAAATGTCGAATCATATTCGAAAATCGTGCGCGAGAAGTATTTCATGCGCACCCTCATCACCGTCTCGCAGGAGACTATCGACAACGCCGTCGCCCAGACCGACAGCGCGGATATGCTTCTTGACGCGGCGGAGCAGAGAATATACGATATCCGTCAGGGCAAGACGAGCACGGGTCCGTCCAAGCTCAGCGACATAATAGTCAATCAGGTCTATGACACCCTGCAAAAACTGAGCTCCGAGGGCGCGGAGGCGTTCAAGGGAATCTCAACGGGCTACAGGGATCTCGACGACGTAATAGCGGGACTCAACAAGTCCGACCTCATACTTATCGGCGCGCGCCCCGCAATGGGAAAGACAAGCTTTGCCTTGAATATTGCGAGAAACGTCGCTGTCAAGGCTAAGAAGAAAATTCTCTTCTTCTCGCTCGAAATGACGAAGGAGCAGCTTGCTCAGAGAGTTCTCTCGACCGAAGCGCGCGTATTAAGCACAAAGATGCGAAGCGGTCAGCTCGATACCGACGACTGGACGCGCCTCGGACTTGCCACCGCAGCGCTCAACGACTGCGAGCTCTATTTCG
>ENA-OPDF01002291-OPDF01002291.1-human-gut-metagenome-genome-assembly--contig:-NODE-2291-length-10005-cov-3.981106_pt1 | contig 10005 bp, 9 predicted proteins | sample MGYA00241575_ERZ501501 | MGnify/ENA primary metagenome ERZ501501 (study PRJEB25962, sample SAMEA1972229) | human gut metagenome | biome: human gut; feature: human-associated habitat; material: faeces... | reverse complement strand
CCGGTTCTATTGTTTAACTTTTAATCTTTCGGTAAAAATTTACCGAAGTATTGTAATATTTTAAATCCATTAATAACTTTTGTATTATAAACGATAATTTTGCCAAATCATTGCACTTAAACATATTAAGTTTGCATCTTTTAACTTAATTAACACAAAATGCAAAACCTCGTATGTTAAGGTTCTCTAATAGTTGCATTGGACTATCATTTTTCCAGAAATTAGGTTTATCTTTGCACTCGTAATCAAAGCGTTCTTTGTATATTGCAAAGTTGTGAAAGAAAAAGAATATAGCTCGTTTCTAAATCGTTAGCAGTTACATTCTTTAAAGTACTTAACTCGCTGATATTCAATAAATAAAATATTTTGCTGTGACTCCGACAGTAAACCTTCTATAAACCAGCCCGACTGAAATAACGTCTGATGTTCCACAGAATTACAGCTGAACACATACCACATCACCAGATAAGTAACAATATCAAAAATAGAACTTATCGGTCCGATAAATATCATAAAACGGCTAATATCAGAAGCATCCCATTTACGAGGCTTACGGAGATAATCAGCATCCATACGGTCAAAAGGAATGGTAGTCTGCGAAATATCATAAAGCAAATTCTGGATCAGCAGATGAATCGGCAACATCGGAAGGAAAGGCAAAAATGCACTTGCAGCCATTACACTAAACATATTTCCAAAATTCGAACTTGCTGTCATCTTTATATACTTAGTGATATTTCCAAATGTTTTTCTACCCTCAAGCACACCATCTTCCAACACCATCAAGTCCTTTTCCAGTAGAATAATATCTGCACTCTCTTTGGCTATATCTACTGCTGAATCAACCGAAATGCCGATATCCGACTGACGTAAAGCAGCAGCATCATTAATACCGTCACCCAAAAAGCCTACAGTATTCTGCTGCTCTTGAAGCAACATAATGATCTGTGTCTTCTGAATAGGAGTTAATTTAGAAAATACATTTGTCTTACAGACAGCCTGACGCTGTTCTTCCTCCTCCATGGCTTCGAACTGCGGTCCAGTCAGTGCGTTGCGGGTTTCTATTCCAACCTGACGGGCAATAGTCTGCACTACCGCATCATTATCTCCAGAAAGAATCTTCACTTCTATCCCGTGTTCATGCAGTTGCTTGATTGCGCTTGCTGCCGATTGCTTGGGAGGATCAAGAAATGCCAGATAACCAATGAGTACCATATCTTTCTCATCTTCTACCTTGAAATCACATTCCTTGCTCAAATAACTTTTATGAGCAACAGCCAGTACCCGCATTCCCTGCTTGTTCATCTGCAAACTTATTTCCTGCGCTTTTTTTCTCAGCTCAGCGGAAAGCGGATGAACAGCTCCGTCGAACTCGGCATAAGAACAGATATCAAGCATTTCTTCTACTGCTCCTTTCGTAATAATCTGCCGTTTGCCCTGTTTGTCTTCCACAACAACCGACATTCTGCGGCGTGCAAAGTCAAAAGGAATTTCATCTACCTTTTTATAATTATCTTTCAGATACTCCAACGAAAGCTCCTTGATGTGCGAAAGAATCGCTTTATCCATCAGATTCTTCAATCCGGTCTGAAAGAAGCTGTTAAAATAAGCATGACGCAAAATACGCTTGTCATTGTCACTCGAACCATCCGCATTGATATACTTCTCCAACACAATCTGATCGCATGTCAATGTACCTGTCTTATCGGTACAAAGAATATTCATAGCACCAAAATTCTGAATGGCATTTAAATCCTTGACAATTGTCTTCTTTTTCGACATTGCCACTGCTCCCTTAGAAAGATTCGCAGTTACAATCATCGGAAGCATTTCAGGAGTCAGCCCCACAGCTACAGAAATGGCAAAAATAAACGCATCAAACCAGTCGCCTTTGGTCAACCCGTTCACCAGGAATACAAACGGAATCATCACCAGCATGAAACGTATAAGCAAAATACTCACTTTATTGATTCCCTTGTCGAACGCAGTTGCAGCCCGATGTCCGACGATACTTTTCGCAATGGTTCCCAGATAAGTATTATTCCCTGTTTCAAAAACAATACCGGTAGCAGAGCCACTTACCACATTCGAGCCCATATAACAAATGTTATCCAGTTCGACTACACTACCTTTATTATATTTCTTTCCTTTTACTTCCGGATGCTTCTCAATGGGATCAGACTCTCCGGTAAGCGAAGACTGGCTGACAAACAAGTCCTTAGCCTCAATAATACGAATATCGGCAGGTATCATGTCACCGGCAGCAATCATCACAACATCTCCAGGAACCAGTTCTGCTATATTAATTTCTTCATCATGATTTCCAGCCCGCTTTACATAACAAGTATTGGTAACCATCTTCAGCAGTGCTTCACTCGATGCATTAGCTTTCCACTCTTGACAGAAGCGAAGAATAGCACTGAAAATCACCATTGTAGAGATAATAACGATAGCGGTCCAATCTTGTTCTCCTGGAGCCGCAAGCAATACATCAAGCACAAACGATATAACAACCAGTCCTGTCAATACCCCAATAAAAGGATTTATAAATGCCTTGATGAAAGTAGAAAGCGGATTTTTCTTTTTCTCATGCTCCACCTCATTTCTACCATAAACAGACTGCCGCTTTTCCACCTCATCAGCCGTAAGCCCGATTCGGCTTGTTTGAAAATAGCTAAAGACAGAGCCGAGTGGCTGAGTTGCTGCCAGAAAAACTTTTTCTGCATTGAAGGCAAATTGTTCCTTACGCTTTTTCTTCTTCCACATTGTTACTTCAATTTTGATTAGGTTACTACTCATGTTTCCTTTTCACGCCGCAAAAGTAGGCAAGACACACGAAGACAGCCGTTAGAAAACTATTAGAGTGGTATTAGAAAACTATTAGAATCTGAAACAGTTTTCCAATACCACCCTAACAACCTCAATTGATAAGGATAGAAGAATAAAGTAAACAAGTTGACAAAAGGTCCTATACGTGAGGTAGTTCTACAACAAAAGTTGTACCTTCACCTTGCTGAGAATGAACCGAAATATTTCCCTGATGGAGATGAATTATCTTCTGTGAAAGTGTCATTCCAATACCATGTCCACCTACTTTCTTGTCCTGTTCTCCACGGTAGAACAAAGTAAAGAGATGCTGCTTATCGGTTTCAGACATTCCAACTCCGGCATCCGACAAACGTACAATTGTCCATTTATCCCAATAGGATATCTGTACAAACGAAGATTTATCAGCCGAGTACTTACAATTATTTTCTATCAGGTTAGAAAAAGCGATATTCAACAAATAAAGATTTCCTCTGACAGTAATCATGCGGTCGTCATCCGCTTCTTCCTGCTCGAACAACAAATCAATGTGATAATCCGGATGAGCACGCAATATCACCTCCCTTACATCAAGCAGTAATTCATCCAGCCGGATTTCCTGCATTTTAATCTGTTCTTTCTGATAGTCTGCCTTAGCAAGATTCAACAAGCCATCTACCAGACTATTCATCCGTCGGGCATCTTGCAATACATTTTGCATAGCCTGTCTGTACTGTTCACCGGTCCGTTCTTTTTGCAACGACAAATCCAGCTCAGCAATGAGCGCTGCAAGTGGTGTACGTATCTCATGCGACACATTGCTGACAAACATCTTTTGAGAGTTGAATGATACTTCCAGCCGCTCCAGCAAGGCATTAAAAGCAGTACTAAGTTCTCCCAATTCATCTTTTTCATTCTTCACCGGAAGACGTCTGTTGATATGTAATGCAGTTATCGTTTCAGCCTCTCTTACAATATCACGTATCGGCTTCAGCGATGCCCGAGCGAGAAAATACCCAGCCACGAACAACAGCGACAATCCTACAACAAACAAGATAAGCAATGTCTTCTGCAATTCAAACAAATTACCATAACCATATCCGTCGTAAGCAGCAGCGGTCACTATATAATCTTTTCCTCCAAACGAATAGAGCATCCCGATAGCCTGATACTTGCCAATAAAAAATTCCATTTCTTTCTTTTTCAGGATACGGTCCACCATTGCATGGTCTTCTTTAATGATATCGTTCTGTATGGCATCGTGATAAAGCATCCGAAAGTCAATAGAATAGACAGCTACTTCCACTTCATTGATAAACTTTTTATTGTTCAGATAAATAGACTGCATGGTCTGCGCGTCAACCTGATTCTGAAGAAACAAATGAGCCTTTGTAACTGCCTCACTTTTCAAATCGTGGAAAAAAGTCCGGCTACGTGTATGTTCACTTACCAGATAAATCAATACCATGCACAACAGAAAAACTGCTGCCGTAACACATGTATTCTGTAAAGTCAGCTTTGTCTTTATTTTCATAACTTATCCGTTAAAATAAAACCAATCCCGGGTTTCGTATGAATGAGCTTGACATCAAACTCCTTGTCAATTTTCTTACGCAGATAGTTGATATACACATCTATGAAATTCGTTCCCGTATCAAAATGTGTATTCCACACTTTTTCGGCTATCTCCACACGGCTAATTACTTTTTCCGCATTTTCAACCATATAAAGCAACAGGTTATATTCTTTCGGAGACAATTTTATTGCTTTCCCCTGCCTTTTTACCTCTCTAAGATTCAAATTGATTGTCAAATCAGCATATTCAATCTGTTCAGGCACATCGGCTACGATTTCTTTATTTCGTTTCAGTAATACTTTCACGCGCGCTGTAAGCTCCCTGAAATCGAATGGCTTAGTCATATAATCATCCGCCCCGGCATCGAATCCGTCCAGTTTGTCATCGGTAGATCCCAAAGCAGTCAGCATCAGAATAGGAATCTTTTCATTCTGTTTGCGGATTTCCTTGCAAAGCTCGAATCCGTCCATCTTTGGCAAGATAATGTCTGATATAACCAGGTGAAAAGAATAAGTCTGAAAAAGACGCAGTCCCATAGCTCCGTCGTATGCCACCATCGTCTGGTAACCATTTTCTTCCAGTCCGGCTTTCAACAAGTCGGCAACTCTTTTTTCATCTTCTACAATCAGTATAGTCTGCATATTCAGTAATTTTTCTAATGATCTTTTTTTACCTGCAAGTATGGACTTCAGGGTATATTGTCAATGCTATCTATTTACAAATGTAATCAATTTATCCCATAAACAAAGATATTCGTTTCTTCACACTGTAAAAGTGACTCTCCAGAAGTTCTAAAATATCAGAACACTTTTTTCTAAAAAATGATCTTATACAATCTACCAAACATAAATAAGGAAAAGAAAAAAATCTTAATTTCGTGCCTAAAAATACAGATACAACATTTCAACATGAAAAAACTAAAAATAGGATTAGTACTGTTTGCCGGTACATTCGCTTCAACCCAAGTAATAAATTGATAAACCGATAATGGACCAATAAAGGAAATTTGTAACAATTAGAGGTCTACAAAAAAACATGCTGATAAATGCAGAAAAACATCTCGATATTTTCAAAAAAATTGTAGAAATTTCCAGATGTTTTGTACAAAAAATCTAGCTATTCTGCTGAGTTTTTTAAAAGAGTTCACAGAGAGTAAGAAAAGAGAAAAGAACGTTTTTCCCATAATAAAGGAAAGACAAAAAAAATAGCCTGCCCGGACAATGATTTCCTCGTCGTTCAGGCAGGCTATTATATGTATCTCAAGAATTATTTTTCAGGAGTATTTTCCAACGTTGCAGTCAGGAAGTCATAGAACTTCGAAACTGAAGGAATGTGACAACGTTCTTCCGGAGTATGCGGGCACTGCAAAGTAGGACCGAAAGAAATCATATCAAGTCCCGGAACTACTGCTCCGATAATACCACATTCCAGTCCGGCATGTATAACCTTCACTTCAGGAAGTTCGCCAAACTGTGCCTTATACGATTCCTTCATGGCGTGAAGGATAGGAGAATTAACATTTGGTTCCCATCCTGAATAGCTGCCCGAACGTTCTACATGCATACCAGCCATAGAGAAGCAGCTTTCGATAGCTGTATTACGGTAATCTTTCATTGATTCACGAGAACTACGTGTCAAAACTTTAACAGCTGCCTTTCCATTGGCAATTTCAACAATGGCAAGGTTAGATGATGTTTCTACTGTATCAGGAATAGTCGGGATGAAACGTTCTACTCCGTTAGGACATGCATAGATAGCATCTACCAAGTTATCACGGATTTCTTCAGGAACCATGTACTTCGGCAGTTCCACACGTTCTGCCTTAAAGCTCAGTCCTTCTTCGATTGTAGCAAATTCATCACGCCATACTTGTTCACACTCACCAACGAATGCCAGTACATCTTCTACTTCTGTTTCGGGCACAGTGATCACAACTTCGCATTCACGAGGAATAGCATTACGCATGTTTCCACCTTCCCACGATACCAGACAAGCTTCATCGTATGCAATAACCTGATTCAGGAAGCGAGCCATAAGCTTGTTTGCATTGGCATGTCCCCAGCCAATCTGTATACCAGAGTGACCACCACGCAGACCTTTCAAAGTAACTTTCAAAGCTACATCTTCCGGATCGGTTTCTTCTTCCTTATATTCCAGTGTAGCTGTCAGATCTTCACCACCGGCACAACCGATATACAGCTCACCTTCTTCTTCAGAATCGAGGTTCAGCAAAATATCGCCTTCTATTTCTCCAGGTTTCAAGCCGAAAGCGCCATACATACCAGTTTCTTCATCGGCAGTGATCAGTGCAACCAATGGGCCGTGTTTTAATGTTTTATCTTCCATTACAGCCATGATTGCAGCTACCCCCATACCGTTGTCCGAACCAAGTGTAGTGCCTTTAGCCTTCACCCATTCACCGTCTACATAGACCTGAATAGGATCGTTTTCGAAATCATGCTGTGTATCTTTGTTCTTTTGTGGAACCATATCCATGTGTGCCTGCAAGATAACCGTCTTACGGTTTTCCATGCCCGGAGTGGCAGGCTTGCGGTAAATGATGTTTCCAGCCTCATCCTGAAAAGCTTCAACACCAGCATTCTTACCGAACTCCAGTAAAAATGACTGAACTTTTGCCAAATGTCCTGACGGGCGAGGCACTTGAGTTAACGAATAAAAATGCTTCCACACATTCTGTGGAGCCAGAGAAAGAATTTCATTCATAGGTTTTAGTTTTATTTTTATTTGTAAGCGGCAAAGCCACCAGTCCATATATTCCTAACAAAATTAATAAAAAGGTTTGAATACCATGCACTAAAAGCGCAAATATTCCTGCATCTTCCTTACTTACTCCGTACATCATCATCATGGTGATGACAGCAAAGTGCCACGGACCTGCTCCATTCGGTGTAGGAACAATAACGGCAATACTCCCTACCACAAACAATACCAGTCCGGCAACCCAGCCTAGTCCGGCAGAAAAGTCGAAACAGTAAAACGTCAGATAAAAATGCAGATAATAACATAACCAGATAGCAACAGTATAAATGATATACAATACCGGACGATGTACCTGACGGATGGAAAGACATCCCAGCCAGACATTTTTAATCAGTCCTCTGACCTTAGCAAAAATTGTCAGATTACGTATCAGCCAAAAAATCAGAACCAAAGCCGCTGCTATACAGATTAACGTTATATAAAAATTAGTCGACGAAAACAAATGCAGAAAAAAAGCTCCGTCAGTACCTGTTATACGAAAGAAACGGGCAAAGACTCCCGACTGAAGCAACAGCGTACCTGCGGTAATAAGCAGTACACAGACAGAATCAACTAAACGTTCGGAAACAACCGTTCCAAGAGATTTGGAAAAAGAAACATTGTCATATTTTGCAAGTATGCCGCAGCGCGAAACCTCTCCTACCCGAGGCAAAACCAGATTGGCCGCATAAGCAATAAATATGGCATACACACTATTCGAAATTTTAGGATGTTCACCAAGAGGAGCCAATGCCAGGTTCCAGCGCCACCCGCGAAACAGATGACCGAAGACGCCAAAAACCAGTGAAAAAAGCATCCAGCCATAATTCATACCTCCGTCCATCACCTCATAAACATGCCGGAAGTTGAATCCATGATACGTCCATAGCAAAATAACCGCCCCTAACACCAAAGGCAAAGCTACCTGAAAGACTTTATTTATGAGTTTTTTTATATCAGTTCGTTCCAAAACCTAATCATTTATTAAAGATTAATGCTTACATTTGCACGATGCAAAGATAATATCTTGCTAGAATAAATCTTTATTTATATCGAGAAAATACATACGGAATGAAATTAGTTAAACCGAAAAAGTTCTTAGGACAGCACTTTCTGAAAGACTTGCAAGTGGCAAAAGATATAGCCGATACAGTAGATACCTGCCCTGACCTGCCGATATTGGAAGTAGGACCTGGTATGGGAGTGTTGACGCAATTTCTCATCCCGAAAGGAAGACCGGTAAAGGTAGTAGAACTGGATTTTGAATCAGTTGCTTACCTACGGGAGAATTTTGCAGAGCTGGGTGACAATATTATTGAACAGGACTTTCTGAAAATGGATTTATCTGCTCTGTTCAATGGAAACCCTTTTGTCCTGACAGGTAACTATCCGTATAATATCTCCAGCCAGATATTTTTTAAAATGCTCGATTACAAAGATCTGATACCTTGCTGTACAGGCATGATACAGAAAGAAGTAGCCGAACGTATCGCTGCTTGTCCGGGAAACAAGACATACGGTATTCTGAGCGTACTGATTCAGGCTTGGTATAAAGTAGAATATCTGTTTACCGTACACGAGCATGTGTTTAATCCTCCTCCCAAGGTTAAAAGTGCCGTAATACGCATGACACGCAACGAAACCAAGGAGTTGGGATGTAACGAGAAGCTGTTCAAGCAAATAGTAAAAACTACGTTCAACCAACGTCGCAAGACATTGCGTAACTCCATTTCTCCGATACTGGAAAAAGGAAACCCACTCAGTGCAGATCCTATATTCAACAAACGTCCGGAACAGTTATCGGTAGAAGACTTCATAGAATTGACCAACCGGGTGGAACAGGCACTCGCAACTGAGTAAGGTATGGAAAGCGAAGAAATTAAAAAGGTATCAGAACTGATCGAAAATAAAAAATCGGAGGAACTAAAAGAGTTTCTGCAAGAACTGCATCCAGCTGATATTGCCGAATTGTGCGATGAACTTGATGCAGAAGAAGCGCGCTCCATTTATCTGTTACTCGACAATGAAAAAGCTGCCGACGTACTGATTGAAATGGATGAAGACGCGCGTAAGAAATTCCTCGAAATATTGCCTTCGGAAACTATTGCCAAACGTTTTGTCGACTACATGGACTCTGATGATGCTGTAGACATCATCCGTGACATGGACGAGGACAACATTTTGCATAATGACACCGATGTCCCGTTTGATAGCATACTGTACGGGGGACATTTCCTTCCCGAATATTTCAATCTTCCCTTTATCGAATGTCAACAGGGAAAGCAGGCAATTGATTTAGCGTTGGCAGAAAGTTTCAAGGAACTTGCAAGTAGACATCCTATCGAAAAAATAACCATAAAAGATATTACGGATAAAGCAGGAGTAATCAGACCAACATTTTATAATCATTTTCAAGATAAATATGAGCTGATAGAATGGATAGTGATGGAACAGATAATAAGACCGGCAGCTCCATTAATTGAGAATGGTATGTTTAATGAAGCGGTTGTTTTAATGTTTACATCATTAGAAAAGGACAAGCCTTTTTATATGAATGCAGTAAAGTTAGAAGGACAGAATTCATTGCAGAGTATCGCAGAGGATTGTGTAAGACAGATACTACTTGCAATTATGGAGAAAAAGGGACCTAAGATGGATAAGGCTCATCCGTGGATTACGTATGAGAGGGTTGCACAGTTTTATGCGCAGTCTATGTGTTATATCGTTATAGAATGGATAAAGTCAGGGATGAATATCCCACCAAGAGAAATTGCAGCAGCGTATGAATCGAAATTTCTCTGCCGGACTGAATTTTGACAAGAGTGCATAAAATATTAATACTGGAGGCTAAAACCATGTCAAAG
>ENA-OPDF01002290-OPDF01002290.1-human-gut-metagenome-genome-assembly--contig:-NODE-2290-length-10008-cov-2.182458_pt1 | contig 10008 bp, 7 predicted proteins | sample MGYA00241575_ERZ501501 | MGnify/ENA primary metagenome ERZ501501 (study PRJEB25962, sample SAMEA1972229) | human gut metagenome | biome: human gut; feature: human-associated habitat; material: faeces... | reverse complement strand
CGCTAACGGACAGACAGAGACAAATACGATATCGAATACTTTTAAGAAATGAAGCCTTTGTTTTTGGTTGGATACATGGCGGCAGGCAAGACGACATTGGGACGCCGGGCGGCTCAGCTTTTGAATGTCGAGTTTATCGACCTCGATGCTTATATCGAATCTAGATACAGGAAACGGATATCCGATTTGTTTGCCGAACGGGGAGAAGAGGGTTTCAGGGATATAGAGCGTCGTATGTTGCATGAGGTAGCGGAGTTTGACAATGTGCTGGTCGCTACGGGCGGAGGTACACCCTGTTTTTTCGATAACATGGAGTACATGCGTCACCGGGGAGTCACGATTTATTTGGCCGCTTCTGTACAGACGTTGTGCAGACGCTTGTCACATGCAAAAGTAAAACGCCCGTTGGTGGCGGGTAAAACGCCGGAGGAACTGTATGAGTACATTACCGAGATGTTGAATCGTCGCGAGTCTTATTACCGGCAAGCCGATTATCGTTTCGATGCCGACGGGTATGAATCGCTCGATTCGGTCGACGAGGCTGTGCATCGGCTGGCTGTCTTGATGCAAAATCCTGCTTATGGAGATGGAGCCGATGAAATATAAATATATAATTCTGGTTTTTACCGAAGTATATTTGTAAATTCGTCTTTATAAATTTAAACTTCGTGGTTATGGCTGGAAGCTTTGCTTGTAAATCGAATGCAGGGGTCGCACCCCAAGAACAATTGTTGGGAACGATGGCCGGTAACAGACGTTTGTCCATAGGGCTACCGGCGGAACATAACGGAGGGGAAAAACGATTTCCTTTGACTCCCGAGGGGGTTGCCTTGTTGACCAAAGAGGGGTATCGCGTTTTTGTGGAAAGCGGAGCCGGCGAGGGTATCAAGTATTCCGATTTACATTATACCGAGGCTGGGGCACAAGCGACAACAGCCTCAGAAGTTTTCAGATGCGATGTCGTTCTTAAAATTACTCCGTTGAATGAACAGGAGGCTGCTATGATACGTCCGGGGGTGTTTCTGCTCACGTTGTTGCAGCCTCAATATCAATCGGCTTCGGTCGTGCGCATATTGATGCAAAAGAAAGTTACGGCAGTTGCGATAGATTTGATAACCGATGAGCGAGGCCGTTATCTTTTTGCCGATATATTGGACGAAATTGACGGTCGTGCAGCCATTGTGTTGGCTTCGGAATTGTTGAGTAACCGGAGTGGAGGAAAGGGTGTTTTGCTAGGGGGTATCCCGGGGGTCGCCTCTTCGGAGGTTTTGATTATAGGAGGAGGCCTTGCAGGCCGTGCGGCGGCTCGTGCCGCTTGTGGATTGGGTGCTTTGGTGAGGGTATTCGATAATGATTTTTATCGTTTAAAAGCTACTCAGTTGGAAGTGAGTCCTTCTATCTTTACTTCCAATATGCACCCTCATGTCTTGGAAAACGCCATGCGCTCGGCCGATGTGGTTATTGGCACGGAAGTGCCGGAGGGAGGCCGTTTAGGAGTAAGCTATATCGAGATGATGAAACGAGGGGCATTGTTGTTCGATTTGTGTATGGATAAAGGAGGCTGTTTCGAAACGTCGAGTTGTAGCGAGGCTCCTTGTAATAAAGTGTATGAGCAATGCGGTGTTTTGCATTATTGCTTGTCGAGCGTTGGATCTGCCGTTGCCCGAACGGCATCGATGGCGTTGAGTAATTTATTAGTTCCGGTATTGATCGATTTGAATGACCCTGCCATGCTCTATGGCCATATAAAGTCGGACGAAAGGCTTCGGAATGCCGTGTATTTGTTCGGTGGAAAGTTGACTTATAAGGAGTTGAGCATACGGTTGGGATTGCCTTATTATGATATGGCTCTTTTTATGTCGATGTTTTGAAAAGATCTTTGTTTTTATCGGAACAGCTTTTAAAATGATGAATAGATAGGGAACTTACATATTTCTATGAAAATATTTCAAATGCTTACAAAAAAACACTATCTTTGCTAAAATAGTAATATTGGAATTGAAATATATCATGTTGGATTAAAATTGTAATATAAACATGACGGAAAAAACAAAAGTGAAAGTATTGGAAGAAGTCGTGGTACGATTTTCCGGCGATTCCGGTGACGGAATGCAATTGGCCGGGAATATCTTTTCCAATGTTTCGGCCGGTATCGGTGATGAAATTTCTACATTCCCCGATTATCCGGCAGAGATACGTGCTCCGCAAGGAACGTTAGGGGGAGTGTCTGGTTTTCAAGTTCATATAGGGAAAGGCGTTCACACTCCGGGAGACTTGGCCGATGTATTGGTTGCCATGAATCCGGCAGCTTTAAAAACAAATGCTCGCTATGTGAAAAAAGGCGGTGTGGTGATTATCGACTCGGATAGCTTTCGGGCCAGCGATTTGGAGAAAGCGGCGTTTACGACGGACGATCCCATTCAAGAGGCGGGCCTTTCTCATGCACAAATCGTTCCGGTAGCGATTACCCAAATGGTGAAAGATTCATTGGCCGATTCGGGCTTGGATAATAAATCGATTGTCCGGTGTAAAAATATGTTTGCCTTAGGGCTTGTCTGTTGGTTGTTCGACCGTCCTTTGGAACAAGCTCAACATTTATTGAAAAATAAATTTGCCAAGAAACCGGCTATTTACGAGGCTAATGCCAAAGTTATGCGCGACGGGTATAATTATGGGAACAACATACATGCTTCGGTTTCGACTTATCGAGTGGAGTCTGCACAAGTGAAACCCGGTATTTATACCGATGTGAACGGAAATACGGCTACGGCATGGGGTTTGATAGCCGCATCTGAAAAGTCGGGATTGCCTTTGTTCTTAGGAAGTTATCCCATTACCCCGGCCACAGATATTTTGCATGAGTTGGCCAAGCGGAAAGATTTAGGAGTAAAGGCCATTCAAGTGGAGGACGAGATAGCCGGTGTTTGTACGGCTATCGGGGCTTCGTTCGCCGGAAATTTGGCGGTGACTTCCACGTCGGGGCCCGGTTTGGCATTGAAGAGCGAGGGTATAGGTTTGGCCGTTATGGCGGAGTTACCTTTGGTCATTATCGATGTTCAGCGAGGTGGACCGTCCACGGGATTGCCGACGAAAACCGAGCAGACCGATTTGTTGCAGGCTTTATACGGCCGGAATGGCGAGAGTCCGGTGGTAGTGGTGGCAGCCTCTACACCGACCGATTGTTTCGATATGGCATTTCAAGCGGCTAAAATCGCTTTGGAGCACATGACTCCCGTTATCTTGTTGACCGACGGATTTATTGGAAATGGCTCTTCGGCATGGCGTATTCCGGAAATCGATGAATATCCCGAGATAAAGCCCAATTATGTCATGCCGGAACAACAAGGTACGTGGAAACCATACGACCGTAACGAAAAATCCGTACGTTATTGGGCGAAACCCGGAACAGAGGGATTCATGCACCGGCTCGGAGGATTGGAAAAGGATTATAAGACTAGCGCAATTTCTACTGACCCCATCAACCATGAAAAGATGGTTCGTGCCCGGCAGCAGAAAATCGACGGTATAGCCACCGATATTCCTTTGTTGAAAGTGTCGGGCGATTCTTCTGCCGATTTATTGGTTGTCGGTTGGGGCGGAACCTACGGACATTTGTATTCTGCCGTGGAAGCTATGAATGCAGAAGGGAAACCTGTGGCTTTCGCTCATTTCAATTATATCAATCCGTTGCCCGCGAATACCGAGGAGATATTACGGCGATATAAAAAAGTGGTCGTTTGCGAGCTGAATAACGGGCAGTTTGCATCGTATTTGTCAGGGAAAGTTCCGGGTGTGAATTTCTTGCGATATAATAAAATTCAGGCACAGCCGTTCATGGTGAGTGAGTTGATGGCGCATTTTTCAAAGCTTTTGGAGGAATAGGATATGGAAGAACAAAAGGAATATACGGCAAAGGATTTTAAAAGCGACCAGTATGTACGTTGGTGTCCGGGTTGTGGAGACCATTCTATCGTGGCTGTGTTGCAGAGAGCTATGGCGACACTGGGAGTGCCTCCCCACGAAACGGTGGTGATTTCGGGTATCGGGTGTTCGTCGCGTTTGCCTTATTATATGAATGCCTACGGTTTTCATACGATTCATGGTCGTGCCGCAGCTGTGGCTACCGGGGTGAAGACGGCCAATCCCGATCTGACGGTATGGCAGATTTCGGGAGATGGCGACTGTCTGGCTATCGGTGGGAACCATTTTATTCATTCGGTACGTCGAAATGTGGATATCAATGTGGTCTTGATGAATAATAAGATATACGGTTTGACGAAAGGCCAATATTCCCCGACGAGCGATCGAGGTTTCGTTACTAAATCGTCTCCTTATGGAACGGTGGAAGATCCTTTCATTCCGGCAGAACTCGTTTTCGGGGCGAGAGGAACATTCTTCGCTCGTTCGCTCGATGTGGAGATGTCTGTTTCGCAAGAAGTATTGGTAGAAGCAGCCCGCCATAAAGGAACATCGGTGGTGGAGCTGTTGCAGAATTGTGTGATTTTCAATAATAATATTCACAGTTATGTGGCTGATAAAGAGTTTCGTGCCGACCGGACTGTTCATTTGCGTCATGGTGAAAAGATGATTTTCGGGAAAGGCAATAATCGAGGCCTCGTGTTGGACGGTTACAAATTAAAGGCTGTGACTATCGGGGAGAACGGAGTGACTCTCGATGATATTTTAGTACATGATGCCAAGTCTCCCGATAATTTCTTACATCAAAGTCTTGCGATGATGGACGGACATGAACTGCCTTTGGCGATAGGTGTGATTCGTAATGTGGAGGCCCCCGTATATGACGAAGAGGTGGATAGACAAGTAAAAGAGGTAACCTCGAAAGTACCTTATTCCTCCTTGCGTGAATTTTTGTTGACCGGGGAGACTTGGGAAGTGAAATAATGTATTTTCCCCAAAAGGGTAATAGCACCCGAAAGACTGTCTGCATAGCCTTTCGGGTGCTGTTGTTATATGTTTGATAGACAAGTCTTTTTAAGAAATTCAGAGCTTGACTGCCTTGAAAAATTTTCTTAGATTTGTGTGGATAAATTGTGAAATAAGGGAATATGGATTGATTCATGATTGTTATTCCTGTCAAGAAAAGATATAGGTATATTAAAAAATTGGTTGAATGGTTGTAACGTTAGTAATTTTAGCTTTATCGGCGGTGTTTTTCGTGAGTGGTAAAATACGCTCTGATGTGGTAGCCTTGTGCGCTTTGGTTTTATTGCTGCTTTTCCACATTCTTACTCCCGATGAGGCGTTGTCTGGATTCTCCAATTCGGTCGTGATTATGATGATCGGTCTTTTCGTAGTAGGTGGTGCGATATTCCAAACCGGGTTGGCGAAGATGATAAGCGGAAAGATATTGCAGTTGGCAGGAAAGAGCGAGACAAGACTTTTTATTTTGGTCATGCTGGTTACTTCGGCTATCGGAGCTTTTGTGAGTAATACGGGTACGGTAGCCTTGATGTTGCCTATTGTCGTGAGTCTGGCTGCCAACGCTCATATAAATTCAAGTCGCTTGCTTATGCCTTTGGCTTTTGCCAGCAGTATGGGAGGTATGATGACGTTGATAGGTACTCCGCCGAACCTTGTCATACAGAATGCCTTGACCAATGCCGGTTTTGAACCGCTTACTTTCTTTTCTTTCTTGCCGGTCGGTTTGATTTGTGTTTTTGTAGGAATGGTCGTATTGATGCCTTTGAGTAAAATTTTCTTGACCAAACGGGGAACCGAAAAGTCCGATAGTAAAAACAAGAATAAATCTCTGAACGAGTTGGCAAGGGAATATCAGCTTTCCGAAAATTTGTTTCGGATACAAATCCCCGAAAAATCGATAGTTGCCGGTAAAACGATTGTCGAGTTGAATATTCGCCAACAATATCATTTGAATATATTGGAGGTACGGCGCACTGTTTCGTCGCAGTCCCGGTTGTTGAAAACGGTCAATCAGAAATTGGCCGATCCGGGTACTGTATTACGTTCCGGCGATGTGTTGTATGTGAATGGCGAATTCGAAAAAGTGAGGGAGTTTGTTTCTCGATTTTCTTTGGTATTATTGGATGCCCATACTATCGAAGACGGTAAGGGAAACTTGACTTCCGATTTGGCTTTTTATGACATAGGTATCGCCGAGATTGTCTTGATGCCCTCGTCACGTTTGTTGAAACAGACGGTCGGAGATTCGGGATTTCGGGAAAAATTCAATGTCAATGTATTGGGCATAAGGAGAAAGAACGATTATATATTGCATGATTTGAAAGATGTGAAGATGTTGTCGGGCGATGTTTTGCTCGTGCAAGGTACATGGAAGGATATAGCTCGGTTGAGTTCGGAGGATTCCGATTGGGTGGTACTCGGCCAGCCGTTGAGCGAAGCCGCGAAAGTTACTCTCGATTATAAAGCACCGATTGCTGCTGCGATTATGCTTTTAATGATTCTTATGATGGTGTTCGATTCTATACCAGTGGCTCCGGTTACGGCTGTGATGATTGCTGCGATACTTATGGTATTGACTGGTTGTTTCAGGAATGTGGAGGCAGCCTATAAAACAATTAACTGGGAGAGTGTCGTTCTTATCGCCGCCATGCTTCCCATGTCGTTGGCTTTGGAAAAGACAGGGGCATCGGAATATATATCGAATAGTTTGGTTAGCGGTTTGGGCGGTTATGGGCCTTTGGCTTTAATGGCTGGTATCTATTTTACGACTTCATTGATGACGATGTTCATCAGTAACACGGCAACAGCCGTTTTATTGGCTCCTATCGCCATGCAATCCGCATTACAGATCGGAGTGAGTCCTTATCCGTTTTTATTCGCTGTTGCCGTGGGGGCGAGCATGTGTTTCGCTTCTCCGTTTTCTACGCCACCCAATGCGCTGGTTATGCCTGCCGGTCAGTATACTTTCATGGATTATGTAAAGGTGGGTTTGCCTTTACAGATTATTATGGGGATAGTTATGATTTTTATTTTACCTTTGTTGTTCCCATTCTAAAAAAGAATTTATGTCCCGAAAAAAGTGTCTTGCTGTATTTGCCAGTGGAACCGGCAGTAATTTCGAAGCGATTGTGACTGCTTGCGAGCAGGGTAAGATTCCGGCCGAAACAGTGGCTTTGGTTTGCGATAAACCTTCGGCTCGTGTCGTAGAACGAGCTTCACGCCATGGTGTGAAGTCTTTCACTTTCGACCCTAAGTCTTTTGCTTCTAAGGTCGAAATGGAGACCGTCATTGCCGATTTTCTCGATGAGAACGGGGTGGATTTGGTTTGTTTGGCCGGGTATATGCGGATTATTTCGGATACATTGTTATCGCGTTACGACGGTAAGATTATTAATATACACCCTTCTTTGCTCCCCGCTTTTCCCGGAGCTCGTGCCGTAGAACAGGCTATGGAGTACGGGGTGAAAGTGTTCGGAGTAACTATTCATTATGTGGACCGTACGGTAGATGGCGGACGGATTATCGCCCAACGGGCTGTCCCATACGAAGGAAACGATATCGATGAGTTATTCGGACTCATTCATGCGGTCGAACATGAACTTTACCCGGAGACGATTGCTCGGTTGTTGTCTGTTTAATGTTTGTAACGAGTCTATGTTCAGTAGAAAATTCATGGGAATAGACTTGAATGTTGATGAATGAGAGGGGCTTATTTCGCTAACTATGAGGAGAAACGTTTTCGGTTAGGTTGAACTTGTTCGGCTTTTGGAGAGGGTAGTTTACTATTGACCTTCTCTATTGCCGTGCCCCGTAGCCTTATGGGGTGTGGCATTAGCCATATAGGTGAGGTGTCACGAAGTGACGGAGGAGCTGGAAACAGTATTTCATCAGTCGGTTTATGTCGGGCCTTTAACCCCCTCGCCCTATGGGCACTCCCCCTATATTCCCTTACGGGAACACAGGGGGAGAGGTTGAGATGTATTCCTTTTTCGCCCTTGCTTCGATTTTATAAGCTACACAGAGAGAAAGGGGTGAAAGTGTCGTTTTGAACAGCTTTTTACCCTTTCGGAACTTTGTGGGTATTCTCCCTTCTCCCCAGCCATGTTTCGTAGCATTACGGGGTGTTCTGTGAAACAGTAGAGACACTGAACAATCCATTGATTATCGATTGAGCCCAAATCTATATAAACAAAGAGCCGCTATAAATTTTATAGCGGCTCTTTGTCGTATGGGCTTTTTATTTATGAACTTCTACCCGTTGTGTCGAGGGTTTAGTTGCATTGCGCTCCTCTGTGGCTTTTACGACGGCTTCGGCAAGTTGCTTGAAAGCTAATCCGGTAATGGTATCGTCGAGTGCCACGGGGTGTCCCGCATCACCGCTTTCGCAGATACTTTGTACAATAGGTATTTGTCCCAAAAGAGGAACTCCGGTTTCTTGGGCCAGTCGTTTCCCTCCGTCTTTACCGAACAGGTAGTATTTGTTTTCCGGGAGTTCGGCAGGAGTGAACCAACTCATGTTCTCGACCAATCCCAGTATAGGGACGTTTACCTTATCCCCGGTAAACATACTGATACCTTTGCGGGCATCGGCCAAAGCAACCTCTTGCGGAGTGGTTACTACAATTGCTCCGGTGATAGCGAGTGTCTGTACCAAAGTGAGGTGTATATCGCTGGTTCCCGGTGGCAAATCGAGCACAAAATAATCAAGTTCGCCCCATGCGGCATCGGTGATGAGTTGTTTCAAAGCGTTACTTGCCATTCCTCCCCGCCAGAGTACGGCATCGTTTTTACGAACAAAAAAACCGATGGAAAGAATCTTCACGCCGTATCGCTCGACCGGGAGAATGAGATCGCGTCCTCCGATGTTCTCGGTATAGACTTCGGTGTCTTCGATATTGAACATCGTGGGAGCCGAAGGGCCGAATATGTCGGCATCCAGCAGCCCGACTTTATACCCTTGACGGGCTAACGCCACAGCTAAATTGGAGGCTATGGTAGATTTACCAACGCCGCCTTTTCCCGATGAAACAGCAATGATATTCTTTACATCGGGCAAGGGATTCTCAGGATTCGGACGAGCTGTTTGTCTTGCCTTTACAGCTATATTTCCTTTGATATTTACTTCTGGACTTACGAAAGTGAGAATGGCAGTTTCGGCGGCTTTCACGACCGATCGGATAAAAGGATCGGTCGGCTTGTCGAAAATGATGGAGAAACTTACTTTGTTACCGTCGATACGAATGTCGTCTTCGATCATTTCGTTAGCGACCAAATCTTTCCCGTTGCCCGGGTAACGCACTTTGGCGAGTGCGTCGAGTATTAGTTTCGGATATAGTTGCATATTGTCGTGTTATTTTGATGTTGTATTTTCTTGACTGCTTTGTTTACCGCTACGTTTTCCCCGGTTGAAGCTCCGGTATGTGTCATAAGGAATATCAACGTCGGGTTCGATGAATTGTTCACGGGGTTGGCAAACGAAACGAATATATTTGATATTCATGCCCCGTTCGAGCCACTGTTGCTCGTAGAAAGTTTTTATTTCCAGTATGTCGTCGGTTATTCCCGAATGGTAGAGATCGTCGGTCGAAATTTGTACGGGATAGCCGTTTGCTTTTACCATTTCACAAGTATAGGTGTACATGAACGGACTGTCGCTTTTCAGATGGATCAAACCTTCGGGCGATAGAATATTTTGATATAGTTGCATAAACCGGGTAGAAGTGAGCCGCTTTCTCACTTTTTTCATTTGCGGGTCGGGGAAGGTAATCCATATTTCAGCAACTTCTCCGGGAGCAAAGAAGTGGGAAATTAATTCGATGCTGGTACGAAGAAAGGCTACGTTATTTATTCCTTCTTCGAGGGCCTGTTTGGCTCCACTCCACATGCGGGCTCCCTTTATATCTATTCCTATAAAGTTTTTTTGCGGGTAGCGTTTTGCCAGACCTACGGCATATTCGCCTTTTCCACAGCCCAATTCAAGGACTATCGGATTTTCGTTTTTGAAGAATTGTTTTCCCCATTTGCCTTGCATCTCAAATCCTTTTTCTTGTAGTGCAGAGAAAGGAT
>ENA-OPDF01002288-OPDF01002288.1-human-gut-metagenome-genome-assembly--contig:-NODE-2288-length-10029-cov-3.362643_pt1 | contig 10029 bp, 6 predicted proteins | sample MGYA00241575_ERZ501501 | MGnify/ENA primary metagenome ERZ501501 (study PRJEB25962, sample SAMEA1972229) | human gut metagenome | biome: human gut; feature: human-associated habitat; material: faeces... | reverse complement strand
AGATCATTGCAACTGTGCTGGCCATGGTCATGGCTCTGGCACTGTGCACCACCGCGTTTGCGGCTGGCTTTATCGGCGCCGATATGGCTGGTGCTACCGCCGCCGCCAAGGACGGTTCCACCACCACTGTCGTTACCAAGATTCAGGACGCTCGCGCGGATTCTACCAACAGCTATGCTCCCCTGTATCTGCTGACCAGCACCACCAAGGATGCTAACGGCAATGTCACCAACACCACCACCAAGAACGCTGTTGAGATGGCTGATTCCACCGGTGCTGATACCGTTTATGTCGAGGGTTCCACTGTTCGCTATTTCAAGACTGAAACCTCTGCTCCCGCTGCCACTGTGAAGGTTGCTGCTGCTACCGTTGTGACCAAGCTGGCTGATGTAAAGTGCGGTGTCCTCCTGGCCAATGTCAATGATGACGTTTACGTGACTGCTGCTGGTGATTATTATCTGGCTGGCGGTAACACTATGGCCATCATTGGTGACAAGTATGTCATGGTTACCTCTGTCGATCTCACTGAGCAGACTGCCGCTGCTACCACCGCTCTTCCCGAGGTAGGTACGCTGATTGGTGTGCATCACGAGTATAAGGCTGACACTACTGCGGTGAACGGCGAGACCTCCATCAGCAAGGTCTATTGTGCCAATGCCAAGTGCAATGCTACCTTCAAGTTCGTTGATGGTTCTGAGGCCAAGGCTATTAAGGAATTCGGCGTGGGCAACTATGTTGAGACCGAGCTCCACAGCTACAATGGTGGCCATGTTTACGCTATGAAGACCGCTTCCGGTACCACTGGCACCACCAACACCACCACTTCCCCCAAGACCTTTGACGCTGGTATCGCTATGTACGTCGGTATGGCTCTGACCTCCGTCGCCGGCTCCGCCGTCGTCATCGGCAAGAAAAAGGAGTTCTAATTAAACTCAAAAAAGAGAAGCACCCTACCGGGTGCTTCTTTTTTTGTCTTTAATTATCCCTCCCGCTGCCGCGGGAGGAATAGTAAAGATTGCTTTCCTACGGGCCTTTCTTTTTTGACTTTAATTGTCCCACCCCCTGGCGGGGGTGGGGTGAATAGAGTTTGCTTTCCCGCTGGGCCTTTTTTTTGTGGCACCTCATCCGTCACGGCTAAAAACTTTTGCGAAAAAAGAGGATTTGAGGAAGTTTTTTGGTATAGTATATTGTCAGATTTATTTTGCACCGCGGTTCGGCGGGGGAAAGGAGGGCTTTTCGTGCATTTCAGCGACCAGTTTCTGGACGAAGTGGTGGCGCGGAACGACATCGCGGACGTGGTATCCAGCTACGTGACGCTGACGCGCAAGGGCGGCAACCTGTTCGGCCTGTGCCCCTTCCACAACGAGAAAACGCCCTCATTTTCCGTAGCGCCGGACAAGCAGATCTACCACTGCTTCGGCTGCAAAAAGGGCGGCGGCGTCATCAATTTCATCATGGAGATCGAGGGGCTGTCGTTCCCGGAGGCGGTGGAGTTCCTGGCCAAGCGGGCCAACATCCCGCTGCCGGCGGAGGACGAGGCCCGCAGCAACGCCGACCGGCTGCGGCGGCGGGTGCTGGAGCTGAACCGCGCGGCGGCGCGGTGGTACTACGACCAGCTGCAGCTTCCCCAGGGTGCGGCGGTGCAGGCGTATCTGGACAAGCGGCAGATACGGCGCGGCATCGCGGTGCGCTTCGGCATGGGCGCGTCGCTGGACCAGTGGGACGCGTTGCTCCGCGCCATGACAGACAAGGGCTTCACCAAGCAGGAGCTGCTGGCCTCCGGGCTGGTGGTCAACGGGAAAAACGGCGGGCTGTACGATAAGTTCCGCAACCGGCTGATGCTGCCGGTCATCGACGTGCGGGGCGACGTGGTGGGCTTCGGCAGCCGCGTGATCGACAAGTCGGAGCCGAAATATATGAACACCACCGAAACGGTGGCCTACAGTAAGCGCCGGGTGCTCTACGGCCTGAACCTGGCCAAAAAGACCAAGCGGCCCAACATGATCTTGTGCGAGGGCAACCTGGACGTGGTGACGCTGCATCAGGCGGGGTTCGACAACGCGGTGGCCTGCATGGGCACGGCGCTGACCCAGGAGCAGATACGTCTGCTGAGCCGCTTCACCAAGGAGCTGGTGCTGTGCTACGACAACGATGGCGCGGGCCAGATGGCCACGGACCGGGCGCTGGAGCTGCTGCAGAACAGCGAGTTCACCGTGAAGGTCCTGCGTCTGCCGCAGCGATTGGTGGATGGACATTATGTAAAGCAGGATGCCGACGACTTTATCAAATACCAGGGTAGGGACGCCTTTGAGCAGCTGCTTTCCGGCAGTGCAAACGGCATTGAATTCACGATGTCTGAGATTGCGGCCAAGTATGACCTGAAGGACGACAAGGGTCGCATCGCCTACGCGGGGGAGATTGCTGAAACATTATGTAAATTAAATGACCCCGTGGAACGGGAGGTATATACCACCCGGGCCGCCGAGGCGGCGTCCCTGCCGGCGGAGGCCATGCGGATGGAGGTCCAGCGGGCCGCCAAGCGGGTGCAGGCCAAGGCACGGAAGGCGCAGGAGCGTCAGGAGATGAACCCGATATCGGCCCTGCAGCCCGCGGACCGCAGCATCCGTTATCAGAATGTACGCAGCGCGCTGGCGGAGGAGGGCGTTATCCGTCTGCTGATGCAGGACGAGAGCCTGTTCCCGCCGGAAATGCCGGTGCAGCCGGAGGAATTTTCCTCACCGCTGCTGGGGCGCATCTACGGTGAGCTGTGGCAGCGGCGGGGACACGCGAGCATGGCGGCGCTGGCCGCGGTGCTGACGCCGGAGGAGATGAACCACCTGACGGCGCTGCTGCAAAAACCGGAATCCGCAGCCAACGCGCCGCAGGCGCTGGCGGATTACATACGCATCATTCGGGAAGAACACACCAAGCGCACCGGCGGCACGGATCCGCTGGCGGCGGCGATGGAGACGTATAAAGATAAAAAAGGTTACGGAGGAAAGCGAACATGACCGAAGAAAAGTACACTGCGGAGCAGTTGGAGCAGATGGCGGACCAGCTTTTGCAGGAGGCCGCGCCGGCGCAGGAGAAGCCAGCCAAGGGCGGCCTGGACGAAAAGACCATCGCGTCCCTGCCGGCGGCCGCGCTGCTGAACGGCAACGAGAAGCTGCGCGACCTGTTTACCAAGGGTAAGAAGAAGGGAAAGCTGGATGCCGGTGAGTTGTCCGACGTGCTGGACGAGCTGGACCTGGAGAGCGAGCAGATGGACTCCATCTACGACTCTCTGGAGCAGTTGGGCATCGAGGTAGGCAGCGAGGATTTCCTGGCCGACCTGCCCGATGAGGATGGCGAGCCCGCTATGGATGAGATCGCCGAGATCGAGGAGGAGGAACTGGTCGACCCCAACACGCTGGTGGACAGCTTCAACATTGACGATCCCGTGCGTATGTACCTGAAGGAGATCGGCAAGGTGCCCCTGCTGACCGCCGATCAGGAGGTGGAGCTGGCCACCGTTATGTCCGCCGGCCGCGAGGCCGAGGCGCGTGTGGCGCAGGCCGAGGCGGACGGCGAGACCATCCCTGAGGCGGAGATGGCCGAGCTGAAAAAGCAGATCAAGGCCGGCGAGAAGGCCAAGCAGCAGCTGGCCGAGGCCAATCTGCGTCTGGTGGTGTCCATCGCCAAGCGCTATGTGGGCCGCGGTATGCTGTTCCTGGACCTGATCCAGGAGGGCAATCTGGGCCTGATCAAGGCCGTGGAGAAGTTCGACTACACCAAGGGCTATAAGTTCTCCACCTACGCCACCTGGTGGATCCGTCAGGCCATCACCCGTGCCATCGCCGATCAGGCGCGTACCATCCGAATCCCCGTCCACATGGTGGAGACCATCAACAAGGTCATCCGTGTGTCCCGCCAGCTGCTGCAGGAGTTGGGCCACGACCCCAGCCCCGAGGAGATCAGCGCCGAGATGAATATGCCCGTGGACAAGGTCCGCGAGATATTGAAGATCGCCCAGGAGCCCGTGTCGTTGGAGACGCCCATCGGCGAGGAGGAGGACAGCCATCTGGGCGACTTCATCCCCGACGAGGCCGCGTCCGAGCCCAGCGAGGCCGCCAGCTTTACCCTGCTGAAGGAGCAGCTGGTGGATGTGCTGGGTACCCTGACGCCCCGGGAGGAGAAGGTGCTGAAGCTGCGCTTCGGTATCGAGGACGGCCGTACCCGCACGCTGGAAGAGGTAGGCAAGGAGTTCAACGTCACCCGTGAGCGTATCCGCCAGATCGAGGCCAAGGCCCTGCGTAAGCTGCGGCACCCCTCCCGCAGCAAGAAGCTCAAGGACTTCCTGAACTGAGGCGGACCATGAAGCGGGTAGTTCTGGCGCTGCTGGCGGTGCTGCTGCTGGCGCCGTCCCTGGCCTGGGGCGACGACAGCCGGCACTATGAATTCCGCCTTGCCGCCAACGGAGAGGCGACGTACCATGCCGCCGCCGGCGATACCGTAACGGTATCGCTTACCCTGTGCCGGACCACCGGCACAGGGCCGATGTTCGCCATGCAGGACGAGATATGCTTCGATCCTGCCTTCTTCGCCTATCAGCCTGATGGCACCCTGCTCCGCGAGGGCGTCAAGACGACGCTGGTCACGCTGCGTGATGGCCGTCAGGCGGTCTACATGAATTGCGTAGACTTTGGCGGCGGCGCGGACTGGGCGGATGAGACGGTCGTTGGCTCCTTTCAGCTGAAGGTCCTGGCCGACGGCGGTGCGTCCGCCATAACCGGCAGCCATTACCTGGTGTCCACCGAGGACGGCATGGGCCGCTATGCCGCCGCTGCCCGGGACGTCACGGTGGTGGTGTCAGACCAGTGCCGCGTGACCTTCCAAAGTAACGGCGGCAGCGGCGTAGCGCCGGCGGAGGTGCTCCGTGGAACGCCCCTGGCGCCGCCGCAGGCGCCCACCCGCTCGGGCTATCGCTTCACCGGCTGGTACAGTGACTACGACCTGACCCGCCCCTGGGATTTCAATGCGCCGGTCACGGCGGATATGACATTGTATGCCGCCTGGCAGCCTCTGCCGGCCGCCGCGCCCTCCGCCGGCCCGTGGGCATGGCTTATTGTTGGTGCTTCCATTTCAGCACTGACCGTTTTAGCACTCCGCCGCCGCAGTTAGATCGCAAAAAGGCAAAACAAAACCGCCCGTCCGGGCGGTTTTATTTTGCCCTGTGCGGGTCAGGGCCGTTCACCGACAGCGCACCCCGGCGCGCCGCCTGCAAAACAGGCGAAAAATTCGGCGTTTCAGGGGGAAGCCGTTGCAATACGGTCTTAAGATGCTATAATAAAGCTGGTATGACAGGAACGGAGGTCTCGGCCATGATCGAGAAGGAAACCTTTATCGCGGCACTGCTGCCGATCTGCGACACCGTATGTGAATATGACAGGGCCCGGGGAAAGCTGCGGGTCCGGAAAACCAACCTGGCCAGTGGTCTGGAGGACAAATGGTACACCGCAGAGGAGCTGCGTGACATCTTCCGGGACAACGGCGGTATGTCGGCGGAAAAAAGCGTGTGGATGCGCTATCTCAGCAGCGATAATCTGCGGGGCTTTTTCTACGACAAGGAGCGAAACGAGAGCTTTCGCCTGCGGTTCCGGCAGGGCGGCGTAGGCTGCCGGCAGTATGACATCCGCATCGACCGGATCAACGACAAAGTGCTGGTCATCTCCGGGCGGGATACACAGGAGCAGGAGATAGACGCGCTGACCGGCGCGCTGAGCCGCAACCATTACCAGGGGGATATGAGCAATGAGATATACCGCGGCGGTGTAGCGCTCATCGATATGGACGATCTGAAGCTGTATAACGATATAAATGGCCATCAGGTGGGCGACAACGCGCTGCGGGTGCTGGCGGATACCATCTATGAGGTGGTGGGCCACAGCGGCTCGCTGGTGCGCTACGGCGGCGACGAGTTTTTGCTGCTGCTGCCGGGCGTGGAGCAGGCGGCCTTTGCCACCGTGCTGGGAGACATTCAGCGGCGGCTGCGGACAGTGAGCATACCGGGCTGCGAGGGCTGCCAGCATATCACCATCAGCGTGGGATGCGTCATGGCGCAGCAGGAGACGATCGCCCAGGCGGTACAGCGGGCGGACCGGCTGATGTACCGGGCCAAGCGAAGAAAGAACGCCGTGGTCACCGAGGATACCCCCACTGAGGAGGGGGAGGAGATCAAGCCGCATATTCTTGTAGTGGACGATGCAGCTATGAACCGCGCGATACTGCGGGAGATGCTGGCGGAGGCTTTCAACGTGCTGGAGGCGGAGGACGGCCGGCAGTGTATGGCGCAGCTGGAGACCTACGGCGCGGATATCTCACTGGTGCTGCTGGACATGGTCATGCCGGAGCTGGACGGCCTGCAGGTGCTGGAGGAGATGAATAAGCGGGGGTTTATCGAGGATATCCCGGTCATTATCATCACGGCGGACGGCTCAGAAGAAAAGGTGCGGCAGGCCTACGACATGGGCGTGGCGGACTACATAGAACGGCCCTTTGATATCCGTATCGTGCGGCAGCGGGTGATGAACACCGTGAAGCTGTATGCGCGGCAGCGGCGGCTGGCAGCGGTGATGACGCAGCAGCTGCGGCGGCAGGAGCATATGATGGGCATCGCGGCGGATATCCTGTCGCGGGTGATGGGCTACCGCAACGGCGAGGGCGCGGACCACGGGCGGCACGTGGAGAAGATCACGCAGCGGCTGCTGCAGAGAATGCTGGAACGCACGGATAAATACGGCCTGACCCTGCAGGACTGCCGGCGGGGCTATGTTCCACGACATCGGAAAGATGGGCGTGCCGGATGCCCTGCTGCGAAAGACCGGCCCCCTGACGCCGGAGGAGTTTGACGAGATCAAGAAGCATACCCTGATCGGCGAGGAACTGATGCGGGGCATGAAGGAGATGGAAAGCGAGCCGTTGGTGGAGGCTGCGGCGGAGATCTGCCGCTGGCATCACGAGCGGGTGGACGGCAGAGGCTATCCCGACGGGCTGAAGGGCAACGAGATACCGATGACCGTGCAGGCGGTGGGCCTGGCGGACGCCTATGACGCGCTGGTGAGCCAGCGGGTGTACAAGCCGGCGTATACCCATGCGGAGGCGTTGGCTATGATACGGCGCGGCGAGTGCGGCGCGTTCGATCCGCTGCTGGTAGACTGTCTGGAGGACATACAGGGCGCACTGTGCCGTGAGGTATACGGCATGAGAGGTAAGGAATGAGCAGGACAAAAAGATTGCTGGCGGTGCTGCTGGCGCTGTGCGGTACGGTGCTGTGCGGCTGCGGACAGCGGGAGACGGAAACGGAAGAGCTGCCGGTGCTGGTCATTGGCAGCGACAACTATGAGCCGTATTTCTATCTGGATGAGGATGGCGCCTATGCGGGTATCGACGTGGAGATCGCAAAAGCAGCCTGTGAGCGATTGGGGTGGACGCCGGACTTCCGGCAGATATCCTGGCAGGAGAAGGACGCCCTACTGGAGCGAGGCGACGTGGACTGCCTCTGGGGCAGCTTCTCCATGAACGGCAGAGAGGACCGCTACCGCTGGGCAGGGCCGTATATGTACAGCCGTCAGGTGGTCATCGTGCAGGCTGACAGCGATATCCGTACACTGGCCGACCTGAATGATAAGCGTATTTCCGTGCAGATATCCACTAAGCCGGAGGAGCTGTTTCTGAAGCATCAGGTGCCCGGCGTGGAGCAGGTGGACAGCGTGTACTGCTTCGCCAACACGGTGGACGTGTTCGCCGCGCTGGACAAAAGCTACGTGGACGCCTGCGCCGGACACGAGACGGCGTACATCACCTTCATCGCCGGGCGCGCCGGGGAATACCGGGTGCTGGAGCCGGGGCTGCTGCGGGCAGGTCTGGGCGCGGCGTTCTATAAGGACGACGGCAGCGGCAGAGCGGAGGCTCTGAACGAAATGCTGCACGAGCTGGTGGCGGACGGCACCGTGGCCGCCATTCTGGAGAGCTACGGCGTGGACGCACAGGCGGCTTTAGCGGGGTTGATCCATGGGCAATAAGTTTTCCAACAAATATATCTGGGTGCTCATGCTGGTGCTGGGCGTCTTTGTGATGGCGGTCACGGCTCTCATCGGCGGCAACAGCAGCATCCGCAACGCCCAGCAGACCGCCCAGCGGACGCTGCAATATCTGCAAAACCAGTGCATCAGCTACCGCGACATCGTCGCCGCCGACCGGCTAAAGAGCCTCGTGCGGCTGACGGAGCAGGCGCAGGAGGTAGCGGAGCGCGAGGGTATGGTGGGGCAGAACCGCTCCAACGAGGAGCTGGCGCGGTACGCCCAGCGTCAGCGCGTAACCTGCGTGCTGGTGCTGGACAAGGATCTGGAGATCGAGTTCAGCTCCGGTGCGGACATGGACTGGAGCGATTACTACACCAATGAGGCGATCCGCTCCATCATGGACTACCCGGAGAAGATCTTCGCCCGCCGCCTGACCCGTGACGGCGCGGTATACGACATAGCAGCCGTGGCGCGCGTCGAAAATCCCGGCGTCGTCTTCTGCGTCCGCCTCCAGTCGAACACGATCATCGCCTCCTACCGTGCGTCCATCGAGAGCCTGCTGGCGGGCTACGAGACGCTGCTCAATGACAAGGTCTACACCTACATCACCGACGGCGAGCGCGTGGTGGGCAGCAGCGCGGCGGAGCAGTGGAACCTGCCGGTGGACGAGGTGCCCCTCATCCGTGCGCTGGAGTCCTCCCCCTCCCCGGGCAGCAAGCTGACCCAGCTCCGCACGGACGGCACGTTCTTCGGTGCACGGGAGCGATACCAGCAGTACAGCCTGTATGTGTTCCTCCCCAATGAATACGTGTTCATCCTGGGCAAGAACATGGTGATCTCCGCCTTCGGCGTCTACGCGCTGGCGGCGGTCTTGGCGACGCTGCTGGTGCTCCACACCACGCAGGAGCGCAAGCGTCGCGAGATGGACTACCAGCACCGTCTGGAGGAGGAGGTGCGCCGCGCCAGCGCGGCGGACCAGGCCAAGACGCACTTCCTTCGCAGCATGAGCCATGATATACGCACACCCATCAACATCATCATGGGTATGCTGGAGATCATCGGGCGGAACCCGGAGAATGTGACGCTGGTGCAGTCCTGCCGGGAGAAGGCGCAGACCGCGGCGCGCTATCTGCTGGCGTTGGTAAACGACGTGCTGACGCTGAATCGCCCGAAGCAGGAGGCGCTGGGAAAGACACCCTATTGTTTGACAAGCGAGCTGCACGAGATGCTGGATATTTCGCGCGCCCAGGCGGAGAGCGCAGGCGTTGCGCTGATGGTGATGGACCTGACGCTGGAGCATGAACAATTCACAGGCGACCCGCTGTATATGCGGCAGATCTGCCAGAACATCATTGGCAACGCCATCAAATACAATCACCCCGGCGGATGGGTGCGCTGCAGCTTCCGCGAGTCCCGTTATGCGGACGGCGTGTGCCGGCTGGAATTTATATGCGAGGATAACGGCGCAGGCATGAGCGAGACGTTCCAGCGCCATATGTTCGAGGCATTTGCCCAGGAAAACAGCGATAGGGGCAGCCTTTCCGGCGGCGTGGGCCTGGGTCTGGCCGTGGTGAAAAAGCTGGTGGACGAAAGAGGCGGTACCATTCAGGTGGACAGTGCACGCGGACAGGGAACGCGCTTCCGCGTGGTGCTGCCCATGATGCCCAGTGAGGCCGAACCGGAAGCCGCGCTTCCCGACGCGGCGGCCTCCATTGCCGGACGGCGCTTGCTGGTGGCGGAGGACAACGAGCTGAACCGGGAGATCGCGGTCTACCTGCTGCAGGAGGCCGGCGCCATGGTGGACCAGGCCGCCGACGGCAAGGAGGCGGTGGAGATGTTCGCCGCATCGGCGCCCGGCACCTACGACGCGGTGCTGATGGACGTGATGATGCCGGAGCTGGACGGCCTTTCCGCCACCCGCGCCATCCGCGGCATGGACAGGCCGGACGCGCAGCTGCCGATCATCGCC
>ENA-OPDF01002286-OPDF01002286.1-human-gut-metagenome-genome-assembly--contig:-NODE-2286-length-10035-cov-2.160020_pt1 | contig 10035 bp, 10 predicted proteins | sample MGYA00241575_ERZ501501 | MGnify/ENA primary metagenome ERZ501501 (study PRJEB25962, sample SAMEA1972229) | human gut metagenome | biome: human gut; feature: human-associated habitat; material: faeces... | reverse complement strand
GGTAGAACGGAAGCATACGGAATATGGGAATGTATATTTGGTGGTAAGACGATGAATTTCACTTGCATTATATTATCTTATATAATGTGCCTATATCATCAAATTTTACGGATTACCCATCGACCTTCTTTGCGTCCTCCTTCACGAGAAAGTATACCTTTCTCTGTAAGAGATTCTATATCACGTTTAATAGTCCGTTCTGTCACGTTTGTCTTTTGGGACATTTCAGAGATAGTTATAGTTCCATCAGCTTGCATGAATTCAAGTATAATCTGCTGACGTTCTGTTAGTTCTTTCGTGACATCTTTCGTGACATCTTTCGTGACATACACTCGATTCTCAATATGAAGGATTAGTTTCACCTGCATCAGTTCCGGCTGCTCAACCAATTCCGGCTTCAGCCAATGCTTCTCATTCCACGCACTAAGGATGAGCGGGAAACCTGAGCCTAGGTTTTCTCCGTAACCTATCATACGGAGCATATGCTGCATTCGTTGGTTACGAGCTTTGGATTCGCCACCAGCATAGATTTGTTCAACAGGCAATTTCAATAAGCCTGGATTGGAAAGCACAAAGCGGTCATCATACTTCTCGACACGAAGAAGGCCATTCAGCATTAAGTCGGCATGGATAATCATATTGGTAAAAGCCTCACGCACTGCCTTATGCTGTGGTGTATCATCCTTACGGATAATGCCATCCATTTGGAATGGCCTTGGAATATCTCGCGTCAAACGGGGAACTACCATACGAATGAAGTTGAACAGATTATTCTCCCCATGTACCGTCATAGGTCAGTCGGTCACTATAACGTTGGTCACCTATAAGGTTTGACTTGTCAATATAGTCCATGCGCAGATAATCAAAACGCTCACGTACCGGCAACCCTTTACCAAACATCAGAAGACCTGCTATAGTCAGACCTTCAGTACCATCTTTTCGGTTTACAACATAGCCACCAAGTTGCATCAAGAACTCCTTATGATCAAGACTATTCCAAATATGTTCTGGATTATTAGTCTTGAACATAACACGATAACCCTCTAATGTCGGGATGTCAATATCATCCATTGTGTAATACTCCAAGAACATACGATCATTGCCATCCTCGTAAGCATCGCGCACCATCATCTTTATCATTTGCTCTGTGCAGTGATAATCACCTTCATGGTTGCGTCTATAAGTACCACGCATCAAGTTGTTATTAATGTAAACAGGACGCAAATTATAATCGGCACGTGGTACATTTATCGCTATTACCTCCTTACCATTAACGCTAATCGTCTGAACATCCTCATCATGTAGCAGATTCACATTTACTTTCTCACGACTGTTAATAGTATTCCATAAATCCTTGCGTATTTTGTCTGCATCCTCAACACCAGTGATTGTGAATCTCATCAAAGAGTCTTTCTCTGCTACGTTTTCATATACCCCCAACAAAAGAATTCCACCATTCGTATTAGCAAATGCAGAATATGTTTCCCACAAAGAATTTGGCACACCATTTTGTGCCTTTTTGCATTCAAGCGTAACACGCTCACCATCTGCAAGCAGTTTATATATATCTTGTTCTGTCATATCTTCATTTTATTATAATATATTTCAAAAGAACAAAGATAAGCAATCGATTTTAGGAAAGAGTAAATTTCAGCATATTCTTATTGCATTCGGAAAAAAGAGAGTGTATCAACGCCAAACAACGCAGCTATTGCCAAGTGCCCCCTTTTACCGTACTTGCCCTGCCGAAGAAGTATTTCTCAGTTGTTTCCGCACCTCAGCCTCAGCGGAAGAGAAATATCTGCGACTTTCTGCTGCCGATATTTATAAAGAACTGAAGAAACGGAATGCTGCTGCTCTACGAGGTTTCAATCCGAACCATTTTGCGCAAGTATTGATAAAAATGGGGGTAGAACGGAAGCATACGGAATATGGGAATGTATATTTGGTGGTAAGACGATGATTGAATTTGGTAACACGGCTGAAAGCACTGAAAGCGATATTTCCAGTTTTTAGGATAGTACTTTCAGCCGGAATATCGATGAACAAGGAGGTTCATGATAAAGCTGAACAATCTGAACCCTAATCGGTACTGTAATTCTCAATGTGATGCAAAGCAGTAGTAAATCATTCAAAACGGAATGAACGAAACACAATTTCACTAACTCCCCATACATTAGCTGCAAATTCTATTCGCTATATCTAAAATAGTTGAAGAAAATAATAAAACAACAACAGCGGTAAATAGAAAACATAGGCGGCAAAACATTCATTTAACCAAAAAATCATTCAAAAAACGATCAATTCACCCATTTCAAAAGACCATTTAAAAGATTGAAAAATTCACCTTCAAAATTGAAAAAAACACCAATTAACGATTTCGCATTTCTCCCATACCTTTGCAATGTCGATAAGGAACAAAAGTTTCTTGCGAAACAAACAAAAGAACAAAACAATAAAATTAGTATATAAACAATTAAAGAAACATTGCCTATTAGAAACAAACAAAATCATTCCTCTCGGAAGTTACTTCTTTTTCCTTATATAATATAAGGGCTTCCTATTAAAAAGAAAATGATGTTTTAACAAAACAAACGACCCTCATCCTTTAGATGACTCTCCTAAAAAAAAGAAAAAACAATTAGCGTATTATACATACATAGTATAATATGCAAACCCTAAAAAAAAGAATTATAGCATCACACATTAAAATCAAAACTAAAATGAAAGTAAAGAATTTATTATTAGCAGGTTTGGCAGTAGCAGCCATGACAGCTTGTAGCAATGACGAAATCATTGACAATGATGGAATCCAAACAAATGGTGAAAATGCAGCAATGCAAATCAATTTCCAGTTTCCCACAACTAGAGTTGTATCAGATGGTGGCACAAATGCAGGTATAGATATTGAGTATGCAGCTACTGAAATTACAGCAGTTTTAGAGTACACTGAAACAAACAAAAGAATTGTTGTAAAAGGATTAACCTTTGGTCAACAAACTGAAAGTGGTGCTAGAATATACAGCACAGAGAAATTCCAAGTTGAAGCAGGAAACAATGTAAAGGTTTACGCATTTATTAATCCTATTATGGAGATACCAACAACTGGTTTGGAGAATTTAAAGGTTGGAAAACAAAAATTACCAAGTGAAGGTTTGGATTATATAGCTGAAACAATAGCTAAATCTGGTAATTTTATGATGAGCAATGTTAATGGAGAACCTACTGTAATAAAAGCAATTGTAGGTGGAACAGATACCAATACAGCAAACATTAGCGTTGAACGAATCAGTGCAAAATTAACAGAAGAGACAAAGCGCTCTATAGACAACAAATATGAATTAACAACTCCCACTTTCGTAGGACCAAAGGTGTATGTACAAATTTTGAGCCATACATACACTAATCTAGCTGACGATTCTTATGTACTTGGTGGTAGAAATGCAGCATGGTCGTCATTCTTACACCCATATAAAACAGGTGAAGTAAGTGAGACTGATTACAGATGGTTGAATGCAACAGGAACAACATACGTACTCGAAAATTTAGGTAGTGAATGGAATACAGCAACTAGCACCAGCGTTCTTTATCAAGGACAAGTTTTCTTCGAAAATGACGGAAATCAAGAAATAGCAGGAACATTCTACAGCAGACCTAAATTACAAAGTGATGGTGAAACATGGAAAGTTCAAATTTACAAGAATTGGGAAGAATTATGTGCAGATGTTGATCTTACTGGTATTGGAGAAAATGACGACGTAGCTTTGGCTAACAGAAGTATCATGAGATATGCAGGAGGAAAATGCTATTATCAAGCACCTATCGAGCATTTTGGTGTTGGAGCTAATATCGCTCGCAATAACTGGTACCAACTAAAAGTTACTTCTATTGCTGATTTAGGTTATCCGAAACCTGTACCTCCAACTCCTGAAAATGAAACGAAATTAATGATGAGTGTTACTATAGCTCCTTGGACTATCCATATCAATAATGTTGGTCTTTAATCAACTATAATAAATTAATTTAGGGAGAAGTCTCTTCTCCCTAAATTATACTCCGAAAGAAGAGAGTATCACATTCAAACAAAACATCCGCTCTTTAAAAGCATAAAAAGTAAAAACAATGAAACGAATCCTAACTACCATACAAGAAAAAGCAAATAACATATTGTTATTCACAATATTGGCTGGTGCAATTACATCTTGTGATTCCATTTTGGATTACAATGAGAATTGTGACATCGAATATTGTGTCAAGTTCAAGTATGACTACAATATGGAAGAAAAGGATGTATTCGCCGAACAAGTAAGAACTGTTACTCTTTACGCTTTTGACGATAATAACAATCTTGTTTTCCAGAACACCGATGAAGGTGAGCCATTAGGAGAAGAAACCTACGCGATGAACGTAGATATAGATCTCTCGCAATACCACCTGGTGGTATGGGCAGGATTAAATGATGAATCATTTGCAGTCCCTTTGCTATATCCCAATCAAGCTAAAATTGACGAATTAAGAGTAAAAACATTACGCAAAGAAGCTACTCGCAGCACCACCGAGGATGAAAAGGGACAATACATAGTAGACAACAGCCTACATTCACTCTGGCATGGAGAGGTTAAAAAAGGAACTACCACTCGTAGCGGCAGACAGCAAATCACCGAAGTCTCATTAGTAAAAAATACCAATACAATCCGTGTCGTTGTAGCACAAGTAAACCAATCAGGAGGACCTGTAACCCGCTTGACACAAAAAACTTTCGAATGCGCCATATACGACAATAATGGTTACATGAACTATGACAACACGCTATTAGAAGATAACTTATTGACTTACAAGCCATACAATGTCACATCGGATGTAGTCAGTACCCGAGCTTTTAGTTCTGCAGATGAACCTGCCAAACAATACAACGGTATCGTTAGCGAAATGAGCGTGGCAAGACTTGTGGAAAGCCAAAAGCCGGAGTTGACAATCAAAAATACTGCTACTCAGGAAGTATTATTCCAAAGTTCCGACTTGGTGAAATACTTCGAAGAAGTAGATGCCGAAAAATATAAAGATCGTAATTATTCTCTTCAAGAATACTTAGACCGAGAAGATAAATATGAACTAGTGATTTTTGTAGATGAGAAATTGGCACTCATCAAAACTGTAATCCAAGTAAACGACTGGATCATCCAACTCAATGATATCGAACTTTAAAATAAAGCAAAAAATGAAATACTCTCATTTGACATATTATCTGCTAGCTATCTTATGCATGATGGCAACATCGTGTGTCTCAGACGGAGTCATGGGTGATTGTCCGATCGATAACAACGACCAAGCAGTACTAATAGAAGGTGGCAAAGTCAATTTCGCATTAACTTTCCCGACTTCTTCCACACGAGGCATAAATGGCTCATCAGAAGGTTTAGCAAGCGAACGAACAATTAACGATGTTCAAGTATACACTTTCGTAGGAGGAAAATTCGTTGAGAAAGTAAAGTATATTCTGATAAGCGGCACCAACGGAGATGCAACCCGCTTTGTAGAAGGAAAACTGACAGAGACATATATGACAGGAACCGCTATGGATTTTGTGGTAATGGTGAATACGGAAAGTAAGGGTGTGCAATCTCCTACCATGACAAAAGGAAACAGTAAAGCTGATTTATATAAACAATTGGTTTATAGTTATGAAGGCAAAAACTGGTCAACAAATATTCCGATGTGGGGAGAGGGAACTATTGCATCCATTCAATCGGGAGAATATAATATAGGAGAACTTACATTGCAACGTGCTATTGCCAAAGTGAATGTAACGGTGAATGACGGTAAAGGATTGGAAAACTTTGAAATCACCAATGTAAGTTTACACAATTACAATAATGGCGGATATTGTGCTCCGACCAATGCGAATGGTCAACCTTCTATCCCAACCAATGTTGTTAAAGCAACAACACCTCTGTCTGCAGGCTCTCTGAGCGGAACGCAAGGCAATAATATTGAGAATAAATTCTATATTCCAGAACATAAGAACATAGGTGTAGATAAAGCTGAACAGCTCTATTTGAAGATAGAAGCAAAAGTGAAAGGACAAATAAAATACTATGATATTATGTTCAGTGAAAATGGAAGTGATTATGACGTTCTTCGTAACTATATGTATGTATTCAATATTACTAATGTAAAGGTGGAAGTAGATGTCAATCCTATTTTAGAATATGAAGTAAAAATATGGGAAGAAAAAACTGTGAATATTCCGTCATTTAATTAATGCAAGGAGGATAATCAGATGAAAAAGCAAAACAATATATTGAAATTAATAAAAAATATAACATACTTGACATTAGCTTGTATAGCTTTTAATGCTTGTACAGATGAAGAAATATATAAATCATCAGAGATTGTAGAGGGAGTTCCCGTAGAGGTCGGATTTAAATTCACTATACCTTCCATGCAGAAAGTCAGTACTCGCGGATTAAGCGATGAAGGAGAATTCCAAGTAAACGACCTGTATGTCCTCATCTTCAATGCCAACAACGACCAGGCTAGAAAAACTGGAGGAGGGTACTATAACAGTGATCTGATTAAGAATGTTATTACAGGTAACCAAGCAAACGGGAAAGTTTCTTCCGGCACACTAACATTAAAAACAACTAGTGGAGAAAGCCTTATCTACGCAGTAGCCAATGTAAAAGGTAACGATCTAGGTGGTGATATCACTGCAGCATTAGAGAACGTTAATTCATTAGCCGATTTTAAAAAGTTGTCTGTAGCATTGACAATCAAAGCGAATGTGGAGCGTTCGTCGCCCGCACTTGTGATGAGTGGTGCTTATATAGATGGAAGCACACAACCACAAACTGGATATTGTAACATTCCGGCACAGTCAACCACGGAAAGATTAGCCTCACCCGTCTGGACTCACATATTATCTTCAAGATTACTCCAAACATGCAAGCTAATGGAGGAAAGATCAAAACATTTACTCCAAAAAGTTGGAGAGTATACAATGTGCCCAATAAATCTTATATAGTAGCTCAAGACGCTGATGCAGTCGGTAATACAGCAGAAGATTACGAGAATACAGAATCTTCTATTAGGTTTGGAGAACAAACTGATAACATTTATGATTTCGACTTTTATATGTTAGAAAACCGAAAGAATGCCAAAACTTATGAAGGTAGATCAATCGAGAATTACAAACAACGTGAAGAAGAGGTCAAAACTAATGAACATAAAAATACAGGAGAATATAAATATGTAGAACCTTATGCGACCTTCGTAGAGATTAAGGCGCACATGGAAATTGAAAATGCAGACAATGACAATGGTATACGAGTAGCCGACGTTACTTACGTCATTCATTTGGGATATGTTGATAATGTTGCGGCTGACTTCAAAAATGAAAGAAATAAAAAATATACATATAATGTAACTATCAATAATGTAGAAGATATTGTTACGGAAGTAACAGAGGAGGGAAATCCGGAAAATACTCCAGGAGCAGAAGGTGATATCGTAGACTCACAGACTACTGTATATAATCTAGACGCTCATTATGGATATTTGATTTTAAAATTCAAGTACTCAGAAGTGAAAGATGGATTGCAATTCTATGTAAAAACTCCTTTTGGAGAAACAAATAATGACGACAAATCAGTAGTAGGTCATGATTGCAAATGGCTGCGATTTGCACGTTGCAATAACGAATCTACATTGGCAAATTATCCAAAAGATGGAAAGGGATTGATTAACTTGTTTGAATTAAAAGCAGATATCGAAGATCAATACCAGAAAGATACCAATAAAGATAATACATATTATTATACAGTATTTGTAGACGAATATTTTTACGAAAATAATCCGCTAGAAACTTCCTCTAATAATAATTGGGGGAACGAAAATTGGGAAGAATTTGTTAATAAAGACGACCGCTATGCACTACTAATCTTTAGTCCACAAAAAAGTCCGGATGGAGAAAGTAGCTATGCAAGTGCGAAATATATGATCACACAAAAATCTATCCAAACCTATTACAGCACAGAAAAATTTAATAGTGACAAAACTGCGCTAGGTATGGAACATATAGATGAAACAGGTGTACCTAATGGATGGGAAAGCGGAAGTTACGGCAGTTCTCAAGAAAATGGATATAAGAATACCTATCCTGTAGTTAACAACACCAATATAAGTAGCTACGGAACAGAAACTCTATCAAATGGTAAGAATACATTTACAATAAATGATGCAGCAAATGCTATTCAAGCATGCATGGCACGTAACAGAGATGAAAACAATGATGGAAAAATCAGCGGCTCAGAAGTAAAATGGTTCTTGCCTGCCATCAACCAGTTAGTTGGAATGTTCTTAGGTGCAGAAAGCTTACCAACTCCACTATTTGGTGATGGTGATAAGCAACCTGGAACATATACATATAATAAAAAAGAAATAGGAACTTATGGTACTTACCACTATATTAGTAGTGATAAGCAAAGACTGTGGTCAGAAGAAGGAGCCACTTTTGGTCCCGCTGCAGGTATACTTTATGCAAAAGCCCCCGAAAAGCTTAGATGTGTACGTACTTTAGGAATCAGTTCCCAATATAATAGTACAAGTAAAAAGGAAGGAAAGATATATAATATGAATAATAGTTATACATTCCAGATGGCTTATCTAGATAAGCAAAGTATACGTACCTCATTTATAGAGAATGGTGAATTAGATTTACATCACAATTTTAGTTCTTACAATAGACCTTATACTGCATTCCAAGTTGCCAATAAACGAATGACAATTGATGGGATAGAGACCAGCAACGGATGGGGAGGATCGAATAATAGACCAAGACCCACAAACTGGGAATCACTTGTAAAAAACAGTGGACTATCTCGTAGTGTATGTACAAATTACTTTGAGAATGCTAATAAGTCTGATAAAGGTTCATGGAGAGCACCTAATCAAAGAGAACTTATGATTATCTATCTTCAAGATCCGAGTTTGGTAGAATACCAAGTCACAGATGCTTATGATTATCGATATGGTTCTTTTACAAGAACATGTTGGAAATTCAACGAAAATGATCATTTTACTGTAGATAAGGACTTAATAACAAAAGGCACTGTTGGTTCATTTGTTCGTTGTGTTCGTGACGTTAAATAAATAAAACTTAAAAGTAAATATTATGACACCAAAAGACATCCTGCAACTAGAATCATCAGATATGCGCCAAGCCTATCTGTTTGAAGAGAACGGGCGCTGGTATGCTTATGAGCATTCAGCCAACCGAATCGAAAAATTTGTGAAAGGCTTTGTAGACTTCAAACACAAAGTGCAAGATGTCTGCGGTCGGATAAAAGTAGAAATCGACCTCAGTATTTTGGAAAAGTGTTCCATCACGCTGTGTGAAGATTCGCTGCTTGTACTTGATTGCCCTGCAGCATAAAAAACTGTAGAAGAGTATAAGCTTCATAACTCGTAGTAAGAAATTACACAATATATTGTTTGTTTTGTTTGTGTTCCTCAATCCACTCAGAGGCAGCTTGTGAAAGTAGCGCTGAGTGGGTGGGGATTTTTTGTGCAAAAAGAAAATGAAAGGAGAACAAATGATGATGACAAATAAAAAAATAAAGATTAATGGATGTACTCCTATAGAAGACTTGATCACCGAAGATTTTGGTGCTATAGGAACCCCCGAAAGAGATGAATTCGAGCGAGGATGCGAAGCCTTTATCATATGGGACGAAAAATAAGTTTCACGATTTGGTGATTTTGACAGGAAAACATGGAAACATAAGTTATAATTCGCGAAATGTCTTCAGATTGCATTGCCCATAAGAAAGGCTTCCAACCCGTAGAAGCCTTTTTAACTTGTCAAAGTGATAGCTTCATGTCAATGAAGCAAAAATGATAGCTATATTTACAAAGCTTGTTTTGTTTGTGAACAACAATTCACCGGAAGCATAAGTTATGATTCGCAGGAGTTCACATGATTTGCATATCTGATTATTTATTGTGTTCTTTGTATTACATAAAATGTATAACGTA
>ENA-OPDF01002280-OPDF01002280.1-human-gut-metagenome-genome-assembly--contig:-NODE-2280-length-10050-cov-4.179690_pt1 | contig 10050 bp, 6 predicted proteins | sample MGYA00241575_ERZ501501 | MGnify/ENA primary metagenome ERZ501501 (study PRJEB25962, sample SAMEA1972229) | human gut metagenome | biome: human gut; feature: human-associated habitat; material: faeces... | reverse complement strand
GACCGCCGCCTGCTATCTGGTGCGCGACGGCCAGATGAAGGGCGAGCACATCCACATTCTGGAAAAGGGCAATCTCCCCGGCGGCGCCTGCGACGGCTATAAGTTCGAGAACCTGGGCTACGTCATGCGCGGCGGCCGCGAGATGGACAACCATTTCGAGGTCATGTGGGACCTGTTCCGTTCCATCCCCTCCATCGAAACGGAGGGCGTCAGCGTTCTGGACGAGTACTACTGGCTCAACAAGGAGGACCCCAACTACTCCCTGTGCCGCGCCACCGTTGACCGCGGCCAGGACGCCCATACCGACGGCAAGTTCGACATCTCCGACAAGGGCGCCATGGAGATCATGAAGCTGTTCTTCACCCCCAACGAGGACCTGCAGGACAAGAAGATCACCGATTTCTTCGATGACGAGGTGCTGAACTCCAACTTCTGGCTGTACTGGCGCACCATGTTCGCCTTTGAGAACTGGCACAGTGCGCTGGAGATGAAGCTGTATATCCAGCGCTATATACACCACATCGGCGGCCTGCCCGACTTCACCGCCCTGCGCTTCACCAAGTACAACCAGTATGAGTCCATGATCCTGCCCATGGTGAAGTATCTGGAGAGCCACAACGTCCGGTTCCATTACGGCGTGCAGGTCACCAACGTGGAGTTCGACTGCTCCGATCCCGCCCACAAGCTGGCCAAGCGCATCGATGTCATCGAGAACAACGAGCCCGGCGCCATCGACCTGACGGAGAACGATCTGGTGTTCATCACCAACGGCGGCTGCGTGGAGAATTCCTCCATGGGCAGTCAGGATAAGCCCGCCGCCTACAACACCGAGCTGAAGCCCGGCGGCGGCTGGGATATGTGGCGCAAGATCGCCGCACAGGACCCTGCCTTTGGCCATCCCGACAAGTTCTGCCATGACCCCGAGCAGACCAACTGGATGAGCGCCACCGTGGAGACTTTGGACCAGAAGATCATCCCCTATATCAAGAACATCTGCAAGCGCGACCCCTTCACCGGCCATGTGGTCACCGGCGGCATCGTCACCGTCAAGGACTCCTCCTGGCTGATGAGCTGGACCATCAACCGCCAGCCCCAGTTCCGCGACCAGCCCAAGGACCACTGCCTGGTGTGGGTGTACTCCCTGTTCACCGACAAGCCCGGCGACTATGTGAAAAAGCCCATGCGGGCGTGCACCGGCAAGGAGATCTGCATGGAGTGGCTGTACCACATCGGCGTGCCCGAGGATCAGATCGAGGATCTGGCGTCCAACAGCGCCAACACCGTACCCGTGATGATGCCCTATATCGATGCGTTCTTCATGCCTCGCGCCTACGGCGACCGGCCCAATGTGGTGCCCGACGGCAGCGTGAACTTCGCCTTCCTCGGTCAGTTTGCCGAGACGCCCCGCGACACCATCTTCACCACCGAGTATTCCATGCGGACCGGCATGGAGGCCGTCTACACCCTGCTGAACGTGGACCGCGGCGTGCCCGAGGTCTGGGGCAGCGTCTATGACGTCCGCGACCTGCTGAACGCCACCGTAAAGCTGCGGGACGGCAAGAAGGCCACCGACATGGAGCTGGGCCTGATGGAAAAGCTGGCCGTCAAGAAGCTGCTGGGCAAGATCGAAAACACCGATATCGAAAAGCTCCTGAAGGAATACCACGTCATCTGACAGCCCCCAGCTCACCCCCCAAAAAAGAAAGACCGGCGAGAGCCGGTCTTTCTTCTTTATTCTCATGCATCGGCGGGGTAGGACCGCCGCGGGAGAAACTCAGTTCTCGCGCTTTTTAGCGGTCCACGCCATGCCGGTCACGGACAGCACCGCCGTCACGGCGTAGATGCCCACGCCCGCGTCAAAGGTCTTGGGGGAACCCTTGGTGCCGTCGGCCTTGGTGCCCGTGGTGGTCGTGGAGTTGTAGTAGTAGCGCGGCGGCTGCTCGGGAGTGGGGTCGGGCGTGACCGGCACGGTATACTCACCGCGTGCCGCATCCTTACCGTTAATCTTCACGCCATCCGCGTCAACGGTCACAGTCACATTTTCATTCACACCATTGATTTCACCACCCTTGGTGATAGTGACCTCCTTGCTGCTGTTTGCCGCATCGGCAATAGCCGCGCTGCCCACCGCGATCATGGTCTTGTTCCCATCGACCACGGTAGCCTGCGGCGCATTGATAGGCTCACCCATCAACGCCGTCACCATGGCATCAGACACGAACGTACCTCCGGTAACAGTCAGTCTGTCCTTATTGTTGGGGCAGAACCGATATGTGTTTTCCTGTGCAAACACGCCATTAGAGATGGTCACCTTTGCACCAGCTTTGATGTCAATCACTTCGTTGGTATCCGTATTGAAAGTAAACTCACCGCCGTTGATGTTCACTGCGCTTGTACCGTCGGCGTGTATCTCACCGGCAAACTTACCGCCATTGATGGTCAATTTGCCATCACCGGCGCAACTCACATCCGTTTTGAAATCTCCATCATTGATGGTCGCGGTACCGGTCTGCACAGAAACGCCTCGTGCGAACGTACCGTTGTTGATGACCAGCGTACCACTGCTGTAGAAGTTTCCACCAGCGCTGAACGTGCCACCGGCCACGGTCAAACTGCCCTTACTTTCAATACTGCCGCTGTAATTCCCGCTGTTTATCGTGACCGCTGCATAGGGATGAATCGTCAGGCCAATGCTCATATCACCGTTGAGTACAGCCGTACTTTCAGAAATAGTCCGGCTCACGGTAGCCTTTATCTCGCCGCTGTTGGTATTCGGCGCAGACGCATCATTAGTATACTCACTGTAGCAAATAGCAGAGCAGTTCTCACCCCCAATCACGCCCGTATTGCTGCAATTCACAATCTTCAGTTCATGCCCTTTTGAGTTCACCGACACAATACCTGCGGTCATAATATTCTGTCCCGCATTTGTCGAATGGACCGAACCATTATTCACGCAGTTTTCAACGATACCACTGCCGCTGTCACTGACATTGAACACAACACCTCCGACAAATGGGCCACTGATCTCCCCATTGTTCGTACAGCCGTTAATGGTAAAATTCGCCCCTTGGGCATATACCACAATACCGGCAGCCCCGTTTACTGTATTGCATTTAATCTCGCCATCGTTCGTACAGCCATCAATGACCACATTGGCGCCATCAATTTTAACGGTAATACCCGCTGCCTTGCTGGTACCTGTTACATTCGCTTTATTGATGCAGTTGATAACTTTGCTTGCACCGTCCAATCGTGCGACCACACCCGCAACATCAGACCCGTTGATAGTGCCGGCCACCGTCAGGTTCTTGATAGTCGCGTCCTTAACCGCGCCGAAGAAACCGGCGTAGCCGCCGAAATCGGGATTGAGATCACTTTTGATGCCATTGATAGTCACCGTCTGGCCGTTGCCGTCAAAGGTACCGGCAAACTTATTAATTCCGCTGCCCTTTTGTCCGATGGGCGTCCAGTCCGTCACAGTGATGCTCGCGCCCAGTTTGAAATACTTGCCGCTGTACACTGTACCGCTGTTCACGTCCGTGGCCAGCTTATTCAGCTCCGCCTCGGTCGTGATCATGTACGGGTCAGCCTCCGTACCGGAGCCTGTCCAGACTCCCTCCGCCGCCCATGCGCTTGTGCACAGGCCCAGCGCCATGACCAGCGCCAGAATGGTTGCCAACAATTTCTTCATGTCTCAAACCCCATTTGTTTTAGATTTCCGCAGGACGCATCGTTTTAAGATCATTAAAACGCAAATGCAGAGGTACCTCTGCGGATAGTCAGATTATAGCACAGTCACGCCGTTTGTCCAGCCTTTTTGTGGAAAATTTCCGTTTTTTTGCCATTTCCGGTAATGGAAATCGTGCAAAACACCCCCTGACGCCCAAAAGAGACGGCAGTGCCGTCTCTTTTTGCGTTCAGTTATACTCCCGCACCACGGCGGTGACCTTGCCCAGCAGCGTGGCCTCGCGGCCGTCGATGGGCCGGTAGTTCTCGTTCTCCGGCAGGAGCCAGACCTCTCTCCCCTGCCGCTTCAGGCGCTTCACCGTGGCCTCGTCCCCCAGCAGCGCCACCACGATCTCGCCGTTGTGTGCCGTGGGCTGGCGGTGCACCACCACCAGGTCGTCCGGCAGAATGCCCGCGTTCAGCATGGACTCGCCCCGCACCCGCAGGGCAAAGTACTCCCCCTCGCGTCCGCCGGTGTCGAAGGTCAGATAGTCCTCAATGCACTCCTCTGCCAATATGGGGCTGCCCGCGGCCACGCTGCCCACCACGGGGATGCGGTCCGCCGCCGGTGCCGCCTCCTCCTGTACCGGCGCGCCGTCAGGCATTTCCCCCTGCATGGGCTGCGCCAGCGTCAGGGCCCGGCCCTTGCCGGCCCCCTTGGTCAGCACGCCCAGCTCCTCCATGTGCTTCAGGTGGAAATGCACCGTGGACGGCGATTTCAGTCCCACCGCCTCGCCGATCTCCCGCACCGAGGGGGGATACCCCTGCTCCCGCAGTGCCTGGGCGATGTAGTCGTAGATCTTCTGCTGCATTCTGGTCATCTTCGCCATAGCCATGCCCCTTTCACGCGCCCCGTGTCGGCGCAGGTCCATTTTTGTATGTGCGCCGCGTCCGCTGTTCTTCCGGTCCTATTATAACACACCCTTTCGCGCATTGCAACATTTGTTCTATTTCTTTTTGCAGTTTTTTCTGAGGCTGCAGCAAAGACACCCGTGAAGTAACACCAAAAGCAATGAAAGAAATCCCGCTTCAACGGGCATTTCACTCTTGACAAGGACCGGCGGTATATAGTATAATGATTTTCGCTGACACGGTGACATAGCCAAGTGGTAAGGCAAGGGTCTGCAAAACCCTCATTCCCCGGTTCAAATCCGGGTGTCACCTCCAACCAAAGCTCCCGAAACACAGGTGTTTCGGGAGTTTTTTTATGCCCAAAAACAGGTTTTAGCCTTGTTTTTAGCCTTATGCGGAGCGCCCAGTCCGTTGAAACCGTTGAAAAAGGAGGGGGACGGAAGCTTCCGTCCCCCTCCTGCGGTATTGGTTCTATTCTATGCAGACAATTCGTCCGTCCGTGTCGTTTAGCCCAGCTTTGCCCACGTCAGGGGGCCGACGATGCCGTCCACACCCAGACCGTTGGCCTTCTGGAACGCCAGCACGGCGGCCTTTGTCTTGCTTCCGAAGATGCCGTCCACGCTGCCGCAGTCATAGCCCAGCGCGTTCAGCAGCTCCTGCAGCTTGCGCACCGCGTCTCCGCGGGAGCCGTAGGACACCGTGGGACGCCCGACGACGGTCGTCGTCTCCACAGGCATGGCGGGGCTGACGCCGTAGAGCTTGCCCCAGGTGAGCTTGCCCACGATGCCGTCCACGCCAAGGCTATTGGCCTTCTGGAAGGCAGTCACAGCCGCATAGGTCTTGGCGCCGAAGATGCCGTCCACGCTGCCGGAGTTGTAGCCCAGCGCGTTCAGCTTATCCTGCAGCGTCTTGACAGCGTCGCCGGTGCAGCCTCTATACAGCATAGGCATATCGGGTACCACTGCCGCCGTGGGGGCGTAGTAGTAGCCGCCGCCGGTTGCCGGGATCGGACCGGTTTCCAGTACACGGTGGCAGACGGTGCATTCCTTATGCTTTGAGCCGCTTGTGGTAGCTGTTGCCGGGGTATCGATAATCCATTCGCCTGCGGTATGAGCCGATTTCGTGCTTTCGATAATCACGCCACAACCTGCAACTGTACATTCATGCCAGTGGTTAGTATCATCAGACTTCCATTCTGTGCCTGCGGTATGTCCGGGAGCCGGAATCTTCACACTGGTTTTATCGGTAATTTCTACCGATCCTGTTGCATCTGCGAACCACTTGTCACAGCCATCGCAGGTGTAGTATGCGGAATTGCCCGCAGTAGTGCAGGTGGCAGCTTTCGCAGCAACCAAAGTCAGATTGTGAGTGTGCGGTACAGTTTTGTCATATCCGCAGGTGTCGCAAACATTGTCAGAACCGTAATCGTGAGCCGCTTCGCCATTTTTGTCGTGGCAACGAGAACATTCGTGCCAGTGGTTTGTAGAATCGTATTTCCAATCAGAACCATGTGCATGACCGAGAGCAGTATTCATCGCTACGAAGGTATCTGTTGTGCTGATTGCACCGCAGGAGCAGCTCTTGAAATATACTGCGTTGCTTGTGCAGTCAGCAGGGGTTTTAAGTGCTTCCGGTTTTACAGTTTCCTGATTGTAGGTGTGCGTATGTGGAGCGTTCTTGTAGGTCGCTTTCACACTTACTGCACTTGCAGGCATTGTAAAGGTTGTGGTTGCACTGTTCACATCTGCAAGGGTAATGCCGCCGCTTACAACTTCCCACTTATCAAATACCTTGCCGGACGGAGCCGCATTTGCAGTCAGGGTAACGGTTGTACCCATTGTTGCCTTGGTGATCGGAGTGCCTGCACCAACGGATACAGTACCGCCTGTCACGGTTACATTGTACTCAATAGCTTCCCAAACTGCGGTTACGGTAGTGTTAGCAGTAACGGTAATCTTGTCGCCAGCAGCCTTTTCAACACCGCCAACGTTCCAAGCCTTGAACTGCTTGCCATCGGGAGCAGTAAAGCCGTTTGCAGGGAGCGTGTATTCACCGGAAACGCCGGTGACATCCGCCATCGTGCCTGTGCCGCCGTTCGCGTTAAAGCTCACAGTGTAGGTCGTGACCGGGGCGGTGTAGTTCACCGTAAACTTCTCGCTCAGATACCTTTCACCGTTCAAAGTTACTGCCATACGGTAATCGCCGGCTTCCAAATTCTTAATGTCCCCGGCGTAATAGGTGGAGACACTGAGGCTGTACTCATAGGGGGACGCCGAAGAAGTGGTTGTCGGCTGGGAATAAGGCCTATTATACGCGGTTTCCCCATCCTTAACATACTCGAAGAATTCCGAATTGTCCGGATTTGCTACCGTTTTGAACTTAATCGTTCCGCTTGAGCTGCTCGTGCTTGTGAACACCGGCGCTCCGTCAAAGGGATTGTATGTCGCCGTTACGGTAACATCGTTAGTGGGAACATTAAACGATGTGTTCGGCGTGGTCGGGCTGGCAAGTGCCACACCCTCAGAAGTCCACTCCTTGAAGGGAATGAGCGTGCCGTCAGAACTCTTCTTTTCATTGGGCTTGATGTTCACCGTGTCGCCCACAAGGAACTTTCCGTTCCCATTCGGGTACTTGACGCCGGGGCCGGTAAGCTTGCCGTTCCCGGCCGTCACCGTATAATAGGACGTGCTGTAGCGGTAAGAGGCGTAGCAGTTAGTCGTATCCTCATTGATTGCATGGTCTGTGTCGCTGAAGGTCGCTCCTTTGGTGAAGGCACCGCCGGAGTATCTGGTATTGTTGGCCTCTTTTTTCCACTGGACCTCCATATTGCCAACCTTGGTCAAGGTCGCAGTTCCCATAGGATAAACACCGTAGCTGTATCCATTATTCTTATCCTTACCGGCGTTTGTCACGTCGATCTTAATCGTGCCGTTGGTGTCGATGGTCACATCTTTAGCTGCATACAGACCGTTGCAGTTACCACCGCCTGTCGTATTGTTTGGCGTAGCACAGGTGATGTCCACGGAGGCATTTTCGGAGATGGTGATGTTTCCCTTTGCGAAAATGCCGTATGCTTTCTCGTAGGTGCTCGTGCCATTGTGCGTCATGTCGATAGTCACTGCGGCACTGCCCTTGATCGTCACATTGCCGGTGGTATAGCTGCCAGATAAGCCGGTCTCGATACCGATTGCGGGATTGGAGCCGCTTGTTTTTTTCCTAATAGAGAGCGTGCCGCCGCTTTCCGAAGTAACGGTTATATCGCCGCCCACTTCATTTGTAAGGCTACCATTGATGGTATTCGTGCCGATCAGTACGACGGTGATATCAGAACGACTGACTCCGCCCACCGAGATGCTCCCGCCGCTGTAGCCGTTCAGCGTCAGTATGCCGTTGTCGGGATTATAGTGGGCGATGTAGTCGCCTTCGTTGCCGGTGAAATTCTTGTCCTGATCGTCTTTTTTGTAATAAAGTCTGTTATTGTAAAAGCTTTTACCTCCGTCAACAAAAACGGCAGTTGGATCTGGATTGCCCGCCGCAAATGCCGTGGTGGGGAGCAGCGAGAGCAGCATCACCAGGCTGAGTAGGATGCTCAGGATTTTACTTTTTGTTCGTTGCATAGATCGTTGCCTCCTTCATAGAAAGAATTTGTTGTGCGCCGCGTTTTTGTTCCCGGCCCGCGGCCGCCGGGTCGGTTTTTACCGGGCGCTCCCGCCCGGCATGGCCTCTGCCGTCTCGTCCAGCCATGCGCGCATCTGCTGCGGGTCAAGGTCGCCGATGCAGTAGCCGTCGATGAGCGTCAGCTCCACCGCCTTATCCAGCGCGGCCAGCTTTTCCGGATGCCCCTTCTCGCAGACGAGGTAGACCCGGCATTCCGGCCGCCTTTTCCGCACCTCGGCGGCAATGTCGCAGCGGCCGGAGACGTCCTTGTCCTCCACGCCGTTTGAAAAGTCCATCTCCAGCACCAGAAGATCCGCCCCCTCCGCCTCGCAGTTCCACACCACGTCGTCAAAGTCGTCGGACAGGATCGCCAGCGGCCGGCAGCCTCCCAACCTGCCCAGCCAGTCCGCCGCCCGGCGGGTCATGGCGGGGGTGGTGAAGCACACCGCCGCCTTGGGTGTGAGCCGTTTGCCCCCGGGCCCGCTCGGCGGCGGGTCTCGCTTTTGGAAAATGCTCAAACCGCCGCCCCCTCTCTCCGCGTCACGCCTGCTCTTGGCAGGCGCGTCCCGCATTCGGGGCAGTACACCGCGTAGTCGGTGACAGCCACACCGCAGCCGGGGCAGCAGCGGTGGCGGGAGAGGTAGAAGTCGTACAGCGTCCTGCTCGGCAGCGCCGCGCCGCAGTCGGTGCAGTGCGTGTCCTGCGCGCCGTTGGCTCTGCCGCACGCCGGGCAGATCTTGCGCCGCTTCATGGTCTCCGGCCCGAAGCCGTATTCCAGCAGCGTCACCTGCCGCAGGGCCCTTCTTGTCCGCAGATCGTATTCGGTCATGGCGTCCCCTCCTTCCTGTCCATACCGTCCGCTATCAGCTTCGCTCCGCAGGCGGGGCAGCAGCGCGGCGTCGCGCCCCGCAGCCTTGCGCCGCACTGATGGCAAAAGGCGGGGAACTCCGTTTCCCACGGGGCGCAGTCCAGACACAGCCCCGCGTTGACATTGAACATGGCGGAGGATACGTACTTCCCGCATTTGGGGCAGTGGTTGAACTCCCACCTGCCCTCCGTTGCCCACGCGATCTCCAGCGCGGCCTCCTCCGTGTCCGCCTGAATGGGGCGGGTCACGCAGCACAGCTCACCGGAGATGTCGCAGTAAAAACGGAAGACCCTGTTGCCTCCCGAGTCGGCAACGACCCGATAGGCTGCCGTTTTCTTCGCCTGCTCCATCCGCATTCCTCCTCCCCTTTTTTTATTTCATCTTGTAAAGCTGTCGCGGAATATGCTATGATAGAAAAAGTGAAGAGGCGGTCGGCTCGACAGGATAGGGGACATCGAGCGATCTTTAGGTTGGAGCTTCGCTCCAACCTAAAGGAGGTACCTCCTTTAGCAACTCTCTGTTCGCCTGCCGGTCACCGGATGGTGCGTCCGGTTCCATATACATACTATCTTTGTACCATATTTTCACCCTTTTGTCTGTCCCCTAAATCCCTCATTTAGGGGACAAAGAGAAAAAATATTTTTGAAAAATTCGAAAATCTGCTCGATTTTTCAAGCATCCGTTCATTTTTGGAGGTCTGTTTCATGAAAAATCGTATACCGGCGGCTCTGCTGCTATCCGCCCTTCTTTTCACCCTCTCCGCCTGCGGAGAGAAGTCCCTGCTGAATAAAAAGGAGCCGGTATCTTTGACCTTCTGGCATGTCTACGGTGAACAGGCAGGCTCGCCCATGGATCTTTTGGTGCAGGAGTTCAACCGCACCGTGGGACAGGAGCGCGGCGTGCAGGTGAAGGTCACCGGCACCAGCAGCGCATCCAAGATCGGC
>ENA-OPDF01002276-OPDF01002276.1-human-gut-metagenome-genome-assembly--contig:-NODE-2276-length-10058-cov-2.752174_pt1 | contig 10058 bp, 8 predicted proteins | sample MGYA00241575_ERZ501501 | MGnify/ENA primary metagenome ERZ501501 (study PRJEB25962, sample SAMEA1972229) | human gut metagenome | biome: human gut; feature: human-associated habitat; material: faeces... | reverse complement strand
TGTTGTAGGTGTACTTGTAGTTCCCCTCGACCACGAAGCGGTTGTCGGCCACCATTTTTCATTCCAATATCTAATCCCATCGCTCCTGAGAAAAAACTCAATGCGACTATTTCCGGAATATCGTCACTCAACCGCTCATGATCATCCGGTTCAATTACCACGTCATTTTTTTCTATGTATTCATTTAAGTCTTCGATGGATGTCAACCATTGGTTTCCAACTCTTTCAGCATTAAGCATACCATTTTTTATAAGTAGTCTCACAGATTGAACAGTCACTTTTAATTTTTTTGCAACCTCACCTGCAGTAAGCAAATTATTAGTATCAATCATTGGTTTGTGCTATTTTCCTTTTCGAAAATTTTTATAGACCCATTATACTATTTTTCATATCTGTTTTCAAGTTACATATTTGTTTACTTTAGTGAGTGCATATCATATCACTTGTAATATTTTCAAAAGAATGTTTAATCAACTCACCTTCTGGTTTCAAATTATTTTCAAGATATTCAAGTAACAGGGAATCTTCAATATAATAATACATCTGTGGAACAACAAACCCTGGAAGATCATTTCTAAGTTGTTCCAGCGGAATCATATTTGTATTTTGAAAATTTGTAATTTCCATCGCCACCGTATGCATTTTCAAATAATTATCTATCCGTTCAACAGCCGCTTTATCATACGAAAATTTTTCCTTCCAAGACTCTATCATGACCTTGTTACTTAATGTCATAATACCGACAATTGCCTTAACAGGTGCACTCACATATAAATAAGCTTTAACCGTTTCATTAGGAAAAACACGTCTATGTTCATATATTTTTTCTCCTGACAATACCCTCTTATAGACATCTGCCTTGAAACTTAATAACATTGTTCTCATCGCATCTTTTCTCTTTCTTCGATTTCACTTCAAAACCATTATGATATCTATTCCGTAGCTACAACCCTACGATTTATCCATAATGTATCTTCAAGCCTACACTCCAATGGAAACATTTACTGTACAGATATGTTCCCGAGTTAAGCATTCTATATAAGACATAAACGAATAACCCAAGTATCAAAAGTACTTGAAAGCCTTATTTTAAGCCATTCTTCCATAGTTTCTATTTCACCCTTGACATCAATACTACACTCTCCACATGCGTACAAATTCAAATTATATCCCCACAAAACTATGGATATCTGGACAATATTTTTACAGTACTAATACCGTTCGTGCAGCCTTTTCCCACAAAATCATGGATGGTACTAATTTTGCACCATACTAATTGTGCAACAGCCTATGGCACAATTACTTTTTTCCATTACTTTAGTATCATTATCTTCTTCCATCTTTTCCGCTTCTAACGATTGATACTCCTGTTTCAATCCTCGTAATAATTCTTCCTCACTCGACAAGTACAGCTTATAATTTGACACAAAAATCTGCGTCTTATCAAGAGGCTAGTGCTACCGCTTATTGAGAATAATTTCTTGCTTATTAACAAATAACCGAGCATTTATATTCCAACTGTCTTGATAACCTCCAACAATAATTAATATAGGTTCTGGACATTTTAGTTTTTGGTCTTGAGATAAAACTATCATTTGATTTTTATCAATATTACTTGGTGCCGACGATGCATTTGGATGATAGTGCCACTCTCCTAAATAATACTGGCCTTGGTTCCATGCCAAGTCTAAAATTCTTTTCAATCCATCTATACCCCTATAAAAAGTACACTTTGAATGTCTAGAATTTTTGGGTGGTGGTGTTATTTGCAAAATGTTGGCTATTGCTTGGTTGGAAGAATAATTTCCAATTAAAATGCCCCCTGTTTCATAAGGATTAGAAATAGCACAATAATAAAGCATTTGTTCATAAGCCTTTGTGTCGAACTTTACAGTATATGATTGATTCTTATCTTGAAAAAGCAAATTATCCATTCTCTCTTTTCTCCACCACCTCATAGCTTTCAAATATCCCATCGCTCTCTTTTTGCTCGTAAATGAGTGAAAGCGTCTTTTGAGATTTTGATATAATGTAATTTTCAATTACCTTCACGGAAGTTGCAGCAGCAATCCAAATATCATCACTTCTTCCAGGAAAAGTCGGATGCCAGCAACCAATTCCATTCCTTGGCAAGTCGTAATCATCATATAAGACTTTTTCTGCCTGTAGGTACGGGGAAATCAAATCATAAAAAGCATTAAAATTAAAAGTGTTACCATTCATCAGTGTAACATATAATCGTTTTGCACCCAATCCAACAGAGACTGAAGCTATAATATGGGTTCTCTTAAAATTAGTTCTTTGAAGAATATCAAGTACATTATTTTCCCCAGTACAATCAACAATAACATCATATCTATCCAAATCAATATTTGTTTTAAAAGAGTCATCATTTGAAAGAGTATCATTTATAACTTTAACATTTGCGTGTGGATTTAGGGAGTTAAGATAATTACATACCGATAATTCTTTAAATTCACCAATATTATTTAGATTTAAGATATGGCGGGATAAGTTCCCGACTTCAAATATATCTGAATCTGCAATAGTAATATTATATACTCCTGCTCTTACAAATATTTCTGCGATTGATGCTCCAATGCAGCCTGCTCCAATGAGCAATATTCTTTTTCTTAGTAACAGGTCGCTCATTTTACCTCGTTGAGATATTTCGTGTTGGTTCCAATTTTCTGAAACAATCCAATCCAATTTTGCATTTTTAGTGAATACCTCACATCTATCACGCATCCACCATCCCTGTTGATTATTTCTGAATCCTTTTGCTGTCCTTTTGCCATATGATACAGTCGGTAAATACAGAGCTTTCCAAGAAATTATCTCGGGGTCTCCACCAAAAATTCGGGGAACAGGGAAACCAATTAAAAGCAAATGCCGTTTTCCGTCCCGAATTTTTGAGACAATATTTTGAAGGATACACATTATATTAATATGTTGTTTTTCACAGGCAACTAACAATTCGCCAAATGTTTCTGGTGCTTGCCACTCATTAACAACTGGGATCTGATTCATAAGTATCCACGGGGCAATAATGGGAGGTGATATAATTGTTTTTGAAAGATATTTTCCCCATTCTGTATAATGCTGGATGTTGTTACTTAGCGATTTAAACACCTTAACATAGTATACAAATGGTTTACTTTTATACACATCTAATTCTGCTATTCCATACCGACATTCGACACTCTCCCATTGCATGAAGGTAACCACATCTTCCGAGAAAGCAAACTGCATTTCTAAAATATTGCTCATAGAAAATTCGGGCAGCTCAAATGGCTCGCTTTCTGTAACTAATTTTCCTTTTGCCGCTAGCTCTAGCCAACAAATTGCTCGTTTTGCATGATACAACAAGCGTTCATCTACACTATATGGTTCCGATTGATAATTAGGTATTGTATTCACCTCAAGGCATAATGCTCCTTTTCTCCACAATCCGTTTCTTTCAATTTTGGAGTTGTTAGCTTGATGATACAATGTAACCGTTATACTGTTTTCGACGTCTGGATATACTTTAATTTTTCCCTTTGGGTATTCGGATCCAACAACGAAAAACCATTGAGATTTCTGAGGGAAATATGGTGTTTCACATTCAATCACAATACTTAAGTGTAAATACCAAACATTTAATTCATTATCAAATTGCCACTCATCCATTATCTCAACTTGAGATAATGAATCTAAAGCCCTTCGAGCCTGATTTAATTTATCAAGAATTTGTTTTGACTCCATCTATGCAAATCTTCCTTCTGGAATGGCTGCCGATTTTTCAGTACGGGTTGTAAATCCCGTTGAAGAATTAGATTTTGATGGCTTTGGAGCTGGTGGAAATTCATTACCAAATAGCTCTCTCCATTTGCAAACACTATCATATAATTCTTCACAATCAAAAGCTTCACGAGCTATTTTAGCAGCATCACAAACCGTATCGTAGAAATCAGAATATTCTTCATCTGTAATTCGTGCAAAAACATCATGTTCAGGAACGCCTCTATCAGCTAAAAAAGGTTTATTAGTGTATTGGGAAACGATATTTTCAAGAGTTAATACAACACCTTCGGCAACACTTTTAATATCATCTGGACAACAATCACCAATAAAATGTTCCAACGGATAACTCTTGGGATGTTTCATATCTGGATATTGTGTTTTGCGCCACCACTTCAATGCCTTAACAACATTTATATAGTGGGTATTGCAATTCTTGTTTTTTTCAACCGTCCATCGAATTTGCTCAAGTGGATGTGTTTTATCCCATTTTTCCGCTTCACGGTCAGGAATTAGCAACGGTTCGGATTTCCATTGAGGTTCGTTATCTGATTTATAAAATATGTTATATGCACTTTTAAGTAAGTCATTATTGAACGATTTTGTAAGTAACTTTTGTTGGAAATCTTCAATTGTATATTCCGAAATAATCGCCTCATCTTGAAGTACTCCTGTTTCGCTTTCACTAGGTGCAGAAGTAGGTACGATATCCAAATCAACATAACTTAAACTTATACCAATTGACCTGCCTTGAATTCTATATTTGTCTTTATAATGTTTTTCTAAAAATGGAACAAATAAATCCAAAGCCTCCTCTGGTGTAAACTCTTCAGAGTCTAATTTCGTTACAACAATTACATCGACATCTGATTTATTGCCGTTTTGGGGTTTTACTGCTGTGGAACGTCGGTAACTTCCCTGTAAGAAAGTACTAATAATAATCTTTGATAATGTTTCATCTTCCTCTAATCTCCTTCTTAATGTCGTATGCCCTGTTTTCAAATCCTTCACTTGATTGTCAGACAAACGAATATTAGATAGAAAATCTTTAAAATATGACGGTACAGTAGACATAAATAATCCTCCATTAATTAGTAAAACTTATTGATTGTGAATATGTACAAGAATTCCTTTGCTCAAAATCATATTCATATAGAATACATTTGCCAAATCCAACTGAATTTTGACCTAAGAAAAACATAAATGCATTTGGAGCAGCAGCAAAAATATGTAGTGTTGCACGCCGTTCCACAGTGCTTCTTCTGCCAATAGCGTTATAAACTGAATTAGCTAAAGCAGTTGCATGTGTTCCATCTTCTATCGAAAAATTTGTAGCACCAACATCGCTTGGCATACAATTAATGATACATCCAATTGATAGATTGTTTTCTTTTATGAATTTTACCACGTCATTGTAAATGTTACGAGTGACATTTAATACTAATGCAGAATCATATTGATTCTCATTAAACTTTTCGTGGGAAATATCCCAATTAGTATAGTTCCTTTTAGATGACAGTTTCACATCCCATAATACAGTGCCATTGGTCGACGATTTTTGTATCGGAAATACGTTGATACCTGATTTACTATCAAGAATTCTTCCTGCTGCAAAGGCTATAGACGCATGTGTATCTAAAAATATTTGATATGCATACTTGTTGCTTGTATTTGTGAGCAAAAATTCCTCCAAATTTCTATAAATATCTTTGTTCCAATCGTATTCACCCTTTATATTGCGACCATCAAACTTATTAATGAATGATAAACAACTCTCTGTGTCTTTTTCCAAGTTTTCTGCTCCACGGGTAAAGCTTTTCACACCAATAGATATTCTTTTAGGGGAATACTTATCGGCAACAAGAAAAATGCGTTTTTCCATTTCTTCATCAAAGTCTTTTCTATCAATACCTTTACCATGTGTTGAAGAAATCATCTGATCATTTACAGTCGCTGAAGCAATAAACCTAATTTGGTCAAACGTCATCATTTGATTGCTATCTGAAATATACTGATGCAACGAATCTCTTACAATTTTTTCTAAAACTTCTATTTCAAACGGCAAAATAAAAAACCGTATTCTCTTATTATCAAGCAAATCTGTATCAAACCCATTTAGCGACGATTTTGCTTCTTTATCAAGCACTTTCCCATAATACTTTTCGATTGACTTTATAAATGTGTTGGCGGACTTATCACATTGCCCGATTAAAAATAATTCATATTCAGGACTTTCTATATCCTTTATAAGGTCATCTAGCCATATTTTGATGTCTGATTTGGTAAAAGTATTTATCGTTGATTTTACTTGTATGCATTTAACAATTTGATTTTGCTGCTCTAATGCTATATCAACCTTATCATTTGATGTTGGAAATTCGACATATATCTTATCCCAGTTACCTTTATCAGTTAAGGCCTCTAATACTGAAGCAAACCCCTGGTATAAAAATCCCCGTGATGCTTCTTTTCCACCCATAATCCTCACCCTTTCCATCATTTATTTGCTTTACTAATCCATGTGATATTCTATAAACAGGCTACCTATTAAATAACCCCAAAATATTTCAAAGCATCTTTGATTGCTTCTACCTTTTCCGCTGTCGGATGTTTCCTCGGCTGTTTCAATTCTTCTACCGCATTAGGAGCATCATACATTGGCAAGCCTAAATCTCTCTTTACCTCTGCGATATATGCGGTATGTACCTTGAAGCTGTATTTTGCTTCTATGTACTCCTTTATCATTTTGTAGGTCACTCGTTCCTTGGGCTTGTATTCTTCGGCTCTTTTAGCGATATTATCAAGCGGAACTTTTCCCTCACCCTCGCCAAACTCAACTTTTACGTTGATATGTCCGTCTGGCTTTTTGTGGGAAAGCAGTACTACCGTCTCCACATGCCCGCTGTGACAAAACTGATCAACAACCGCCACCTTTTTCGCCTCATACCCCTTCTCCTGAAGTATTTTCACATCCCTAGCCAGGGTTGCCGGATCGCAGCTCACGTAGACGATACGCTCCGGTGCCATGTGGACCAGAGTGTCCAGAAGTACCTGATCGCAGCCCTTTCGCGGTGGATCCACGACAACAATGTCTGCATGGGAACCGTCGCCGCCTTTTTTGTATATGTCGGGAACGACTTCCTCGGCCTTGCCGACAAAGAACTCGGCATTTGTGATCCCGTTGATCTCGGCGTTGTGTCTTGCATCATCTATAGCCTGTGGAACGATCTCCACTCCGTATACCTTCTTTGCCTTCTGTGCGAGGAACAAGGATATGGTTCCTATTCCGCAGTACATGTCCCACACGGTCTCGTCACCGGACAGGTCCGCATACTCCAAAGCCTTGTTGTACAGGACATTTGTCTGGACAGGATTTACCTGATAGAAGGACAATGGGGATATCTGATATTTGATGTCACCGATATAGTCCGTGATGTATGACTGTCCCCAGAGGGTTATGCACTTATCACCGAGTATACGGTTCGTATTCTCCATGTTGACATTCAGGCAAATGGATGTCATGCCGTCTATCTTAACCAGTTCATCTATCAAAATCTCACTGTGCGGAAGCTTGTTGCCATTTGTCACCAGACACACCATGATCTCCTTGGTGGTAAATCCAACTCTGATAAGGATATGTCTGACCATACCTCTTCCAGTCTCCTCGTCGTAGGTCGATATGTGATTGTCCTCAATGAAGCTTCTGACAATAGCAACTATTTTGTCATTCACTGGCGCACCGATGGCACAGCTCTCTGTGTCTATGATGTCGTGGCTTCTTCCAGCGTAGAATCCGATGACAACATTGCCATTCTTGTCTCTGCCGACAGGGAATTGGGCCTTATTCCTGTAGTGGAATGGATTGTTCATGCCGTAGGCTGGCTTTTCCATGATGGCTTCCACGTTCTCCATCTTGCCGATCCTCTGCAGACAGTTCTTCACCTTGTTCCACTTGTATTCGAGCTGCTGCTCATAGGAAACCTGCTGCATGGTGCATCCGCCGCATCGTTTCGCCTTGTCGCACACCGGCTCCACGCGGTATGGCGATGGTGTGATGAGCTTCATCAATCTTCCGTAGGCTATGTTCTTCTTCACCTTGACGATCTTCACCTCCGCCAGATCGCCCACCACGGCATCCTTGACAAATACAGTCATGCCCTGAACGTGTCCAATGCCCTCTCCGTCATTGCCCATGTCCTCGATGAGCACCTGGTAATCCTCATTCTTGACGAGCGTGACTTCACCAGTATTTGCCGAATCCGTTCCGGATGTTCTAACAACTGAACTGGCATTATTCACTGCCTCCATGGTATTTTTTCTCTGCATACCATTTACTCGTCCATTGTTCTTAGGTCTCCTATTGTTCCTAATATCTGACATATACTATCTCTCTTCCTATTGCCGTTATTAATTATCCGACGTCTTCCTTATATTAGACTGCAATGCTCTGTTGAAGCCCAGCCAGCCATTGTTGTCCTTTGCCGCATCCAGCTCCTGGATAAATGTCTGAATCTTGGCGTCTGTGTTGTCCGCCATGGACAGTGCCAGAGCCTCGATGAGTGCCGGCTTCTTTGGTGAGCCGTACTCAAGCTCCCCGTGGTGAGCCAGTATGCAGTGCTCCAGCTCATTTGCCGCCTTTGCAGGGAAATTGTCTATGGTATTGATCTTATCGCGGATCATCATCGTTCCCATGACTATGTGTCCAAGAAGCTGACCTGCGTCTGTGTAGTCGTTCTCAGGGAACTTGGAGATCTCGTAGACCTTGCCAATGTCGTGGAGAAGTGCCGCTGTGATCAGCAGATCCCTGTTGAGCACCGGATAATATGTGGTGTAGTAGTCACACATCTTGGCAACTGCCAGTGAGTGCTCAAGTAAGCCTCCTATGTATCCGTGATGTATCGACTTTGCAGCCGAGTGATTCTTGAATTCCTTGACAAATGCAGGATCCTCGGCGAAGAATTTCTTCAGAAGCACCTTGTAATAATCCTTGTCGAGTGATTCCACGAGAGCCATAAGATCCTTGTACATCTGCTCTATATCTTTCTTGGTACACGGCATATAATCAGCCTCTGAGTATTCTCCCTCATCTGCAATACGAATCTTCTTGATATTGAGCTGAAGCTCATTGTTAAATGATGTGACCTGACCATCCACCTTGATAAAGTTCTTTGACTCAAAGTGTCCTATCGCATTGCTCAGCTCCCAGACCTTTCCGGCTATACTTCCTGTCTTATCCACAAGCTCCAGGTTGTAATATGTCTTTCCTGATTTTGTAGTTCCTGTCTGCTTGTTCTTGCAGAGATAGACATTTGATATCATGTCGCCTTCATTGAAATCTGTTATAAATACCATTTTTCTTTTCCTCTTTCTATGTTTAATTATTATTGTATGCTTTAATTTTAATCATATATAAGAATACAATAGGCGGTTGTGAAAATCCAGTATTTACTGAACATTTCCACAACCGCCTATATTACTATATTCCCCCACATCACATCTTATCATACTCATGAAGCTTATCTGAAGCAGCCTTCCCATTCTTCCGTGATTCTTCCCTGTCAAGCTTTCTCACTCCAAACAGCCCCTTGATGACAAATGCTATTCCCACGCAAAGTGTTCCAAGGATCAGTGTGAGCTCAAGTCCTGACATATATCTCAGTGAAACATTCAGTGAGATTATGATGCATACAAAGAATGCTATACAAAGTCCTGTAAACACAAGTCCTGTTCCCATGTTCGGCTTAACCAGAAGTGCGATAAATGCGATGACCAGCAGGACTATAAAGATTCCTCCAATATTCACACCACCACCTATACGAAACAGTGAACTTAAAAGTCCCCAGTCGGACACGACGACATTCTTAAGAAACATCACACCGCCTGCTATCATCAATACTATCCCCAACAAAAACTGCAATAACTCTTTCATAACCTGTCTTCTCCTCTTCTTTTTGTAATACGTAACTCTCTTTGTCTTAAGTCATATATCGCTTTATTTTTCCCCCCAGATCAAACTGTATTTTATAATATCAGCTTTGTGTTTCTCCCGCAACCACAGCCGCTGAATTAATCAGGGAAAATGTGCCTATTTCTACACCTGCAATATGTTGACGCTCTATAATTATAAGGGGTATAATCAATTATGTATGTGTAGAATTAGAGACTTTATGTATATTTAATTATGCTTTTCATGCACTTATCGAGTTAAACACTGATCCTATTCATCATATGATCACAAGATTCATGCCCGTGCATATGAATTTTACAAATCTGCA
>ENA-OPDF01002268-OPDF01002268.1-human-gut-metagenome-genome-assembly--contig:-NODE-2268-length-10089-cov-2.570161_pt1 | contig 10089 bp, 6 predicted proteins | sample MGYA00241575_ERZ501501 | MGnify/ENA primary metagenome ERZ501501 (study PRJEB25962, sample SAMEA1972229) | human gut metagenome | biome: human gut; feature: human-associated habitat; material: faeces... | reverse complement strand
GACCATGTTCGGCGAGCGCGTGGCAGACGTCTTCCACCCCGGCGACCACGGCACGACGTTCGGCGGCAACCCCGTCTGCTGCGCAGGCGCAATCAACGTCCTGAGCCGTCTGGACGAGAAGATGCTTGAAGGCGTAGAAGAACGCTCTGCGTATATCAAACAGGAATTGGCCGGCGCGAAGGGCGTGCTCGGTGTGTCCGGCCTCGGCCTGATGCTCGGCATCCAGACGGAGAAAAACGCGTCCGACATCATTGCCGCCTGCCGCGAAAAGGGCGTTCTGGTCATCAAGGCCAAGGACAAGCTCCGCCTCCTGCCCGCCCTCAATATCCCGATGGAGCAGCTGCAAAAGGCCGTCGCCGTCATCAAGGAATGCTGCGCGGAATAAGGCTTCTCTGAAAAGGGAGCTGGCGCGAAGCGCCTGAGGGGCAGCAGCAGGAAGCTGTGAGAAGCGAAAGTCTTCCGGCAAATTCGTATGCACTTCCATACTTCAGCGTAGGGGTCGATGCCCATCTTCGGCGCTAAGAGCCGCGCAAAGCGCGGTTGCGCCTCGAAACTAGCCTGCGGGCATCGCATCGGCCCGCGCAGTACAGACCGTTTTTACGAGAATCTTCGGCGAATTCGTGATTGCCCAACGGGCCGATGTGGGCATCGGCCCCTACAAGACTTCGGTGAATTCGTACTGCTCTGCAAGTTTTGAACGCAAAGCTAATTTGCCGCAGTTATTCTAACGCAACAATTCACAAGTTTGGCGTACCGTAACAGGCGCCCCTTTTCTCCCCCTTCTTTTCCGGCAAGGCGGAAAAGAAGGGGCCGTCGGAGACATGACCAGCTCGCAAATTTGAAAAAACCCGCATATTGCGATTTCCCCCATCATACACATAGAAAGGAACCAATTTTATGGCAAATTATCCGACTCCGCATATCAATGCCAAGCCCGGCGACTTTGGTAAGACTGTTCTCATGCCCGGCGACCCGCTGCGCTCGAAGTTCATTGCGGAAAACTTTCTGGAAAACGCAGTTCTCGTCAATAATGTCCGCGGCATCCACGGCTATACCGGCACGTACCACGGCGTAAAAATTTCCGTCATGGCCTCCGGCATGGGTATGCCGTCCATCGGCATCTATTCCTGGGAGCTGTATACCGTGTTCGGCGTGGAAAACATCTTGCGCATCGGCTCGACCGGCGCGATGCAGGAGAATATCAACCTGCGCGATATCGTCATCGGGCAGGGTGCCTGCACGGATTCGAACTGGGCGGGCCAGTACCATCTGCCTGGCACGTTCGCGCCCATTGCGGATTATCATATGCTTGAAACCTGCGTCGAGACAGCCAAGGAGCTGGGGCTTCCCTATCACGTCGGCAACATCCTGTCCTCCGACCGCTTCTACGGCGACGACGGCGATATGACTGGCGGCTGGATCGGCAATCAGGCGTGGAAGAAGATGGGCGTCATGGCCGTCGAGATGGAGGCTGCGGCCCTCTATATGAACGCGGCCCGCGCAGGCAAGCGTGCGCTTGCCATCTGCACGGTGTCCGACCATCTGCTGCGAAACGAAAACTGCACCGCCGAGGAGCGGCAGAACGGCTTCACGAACATGATGAAGCTGGCGCTTGAGACGGCTGTGAAACTGGAGAAATAAGCAATGAAACGAGTATTCGAAACCGGTATTCAACACTTCGCCGATATTGCTCCAAGGCGTACTGCCCCAATAACCGAGTAGCTTTCCGAAGCTGGCACGTTTCATCAAGATACGGTCGCGGTAGTCACGGAAATAATCGAATGTAATGTTCACTTGGTTAAAAAGCGAAGCGTCAAGTCCGATATCCAACTTTTTCACATGTTCCCATCCTGCATTTTGTACGGCAAGAATATCGAAACCATGCCCCTGACGATTTAACCATTGCCCGGGAAGTCCCGAATGCCAAGAGGCACCGCTCCCAATAGCTACTTGATTTTGGTAAAGAAAATGTTGTGCACCACTGTTGAACTGGTCACTACCAACCAAACCGTATGATCCCCTAATCTTGAAATAATCCACATAATCGGCAATCGGCTCCCAAAACTGCTCCCCGCTTAATACCCAACCGAGAGATGCGGCCGGGAAAAACTCAAAACGATCCTCCTTTGCCAACCGTTCGGAACCATTGTAACCGAAATTGAACTCTACCAAGTAGCGGTTGTCATAATCATAAGTGGCTCGTCCTGAATAACCCTGGTTGCGATTAGGCAAGACTCCATTACGATACTCTCTCATCATATACATGAACATGGCAGTCATATTATGCTTGCCAAACGAACGTTTCCAATCCAAACGGGCATCCAAATAGAATGTTTGATCGGCCTCTTTAGTGATGTCAGACTGGCTGATATAATCCGTACCAGTTTGCAAAAGTCGCAAAGCATAGGTATCATTTTCGGGATCGTAACTATCGGGCTGTACCTGATAGTAATAAGGAGATAGCGAACGGGTATAATAAGAGTTTGACCAATTTTTAAAGTTCACTAAAACCTTTGCGCTTAAACCTTTTGTGACAAATCCCAAGTCTTGCGAGATATCCAAAGAGGTATTCAGCGTATTGAAGTTGTCTTCTCTGAACGATCCCATCATGTATTGGTAAGGGTTTTCTCCGTAAGCCCCAGCTTTAATTTCGGCATTACCATAATAAATATGATCTTCTTCGCCAGGGAAATAAGCGGGGAAAGAGACAGGATTGGCATACATCACCTTTTTGTAGATATCAGTAGTCTTATTATTCGGTCCCTTTTGGCTACCGATTTGCGCCATCATACGAAGATTGACAGTCGTCGTATTCGTCAACTTATAACTGATGTTATTTTGAAAATTGTACTCCCAATGGTTAATGTTCGGATTGAAAGCTGAATTGTCCGCAGCATTGAGCAAACCTGTATCATGGTTTGCCTGCAAACTCATATAATAAGTAACACGCGACGCACCACCCGATACGTTCACATTAGCACGTTGATTATAATTTCCACTACGGAAAATCATGTCATACCAATCTACATTCGGATAGACATACGGATTGATACCACTTTCTGTCGCCGCAATGATCTCATCCGAATAACGTGGTGTAATTACTGTCGCGCTACGCGCCTGCTGCGCCTCGTTATAGGTGCGCATGAATGTCGGTCCATCAGCAAACTCCGGTGTATTCATCGGCTGGAAATAAGAAGCCTCGACCGACACGTTGACCGTTGCTTTTGTATTTTCCTTCCCATGTTTGGTTGTAACAAGCATGACGCCATTCGCACCACGGTTACCATAGATTGCCGTCGCCGAAGCATCCTTCAAAACCGAAAAACTTTCGATACTTTCTGCCGGAATACGGTTCAAGTCCCCAGACGATATTTCCACGCCATCCAACAAAATCAATGGAGTTGCCACACCACCAAACGTATTGATGCCACGGATATAGAACGCAGAAGTAGAACCCGGCTCACCACTGCTGTTCGTAGAAATGACACCAGCCAGTTTACCAGCCAGTGAGCTGGTCAATGAAGATGTCGGAGCTTTCAGCTGTATACCTTCTGTAGCTGTAATCGCGCCGGTAATAGATACTTTCTTCTGAGTACCGGCACCAACAACAACGACTTCGTCCAAAACTTCATTATTCCCCTCCATCTTAACGTTCAAGACGCCTAAATCACCCACTTCGATCGTTTGTGTCTTATAACCGATATAAGAGATTTCGATTTCATCTTTACCTGTTACTTCAATGGAAAACTTTCCGTCAAGATCAGTCACTGTACCTTGAGTAGTACCTTTAATGATAACATTTACACCGATCAGTGTTTCACCGGTAGAGGCATCCGTAACAGTACCGACTAACGTACGTTTAACAGGCGACTTACTTTGTTGGATTTCAGGGACGGGCAATCTATCTCCCGCATCAGCAACGGCATCCGGAGGACAAGCCCCCAACAAACCAGTACAAAGCAATAAAGCAATTGCAGGTCTCCGCTTTTTTCTAATTGAGATTAAATTCATAAGTTAACATTTTTATTTTATAATAAAAAAATAGCCTAAAGATCCTAAAACACAAAGACTTATAATTTTACACGATTATACATTCTTTATATTTACATTAAGTTCTGCAAGAACTGCGGCTCAAATATAGGCAAATATCCACAACTTTCTATAAAAAAACACACAATAATTTAATCAATTCGATAAAAAGTAAATTAGATTCTTTGTATCATACAGATATAACCAAGATTCTACAACTTATATATTAAATAATCACTCCAAATCACCGCAGTTCTTGCAGGACTATGATAAAACCTACACCATATTGGCACCAAAACTTTTGAAAAACCTAAGGCAACCACATCATCGTTCGTTGCAAACGAACAGTTCCCCACCATTGTTCATGGAAATCAATATATTCCCCCTTAATTTCTTCATAAAAGAAATGATCATATTTTTCAGTCATAGTATTAAGCAAGAAGGAGTTTTTTATCCAATTCCTATTTATAGAATTGCGTAACGGGACATCGGGATAAGATGAATGAAAAAATACTTCATCTTGATTGCTTTTTATCATGGAATAAAAGGTAGAGCAAACTCTAACAGGTATTAGATAATAAAAAGTCATTCATGTATCACAAAACAGCTTGTTTCTTCTTTCTTCAACTTCCCGCCTTCCACTCAGCAGAAAGAGCCTGTAAAAAAACTTCATCATTGACAGGGTTTAAAAGGTAAGGAAAAGAGATGGCATACCCGATCCATCATCATACCATACAAAAGGATTTTGCCTAATTTTTGATTTTTTCAAATAAACCTTTTTGTATGATAGCAGTCATATAAATCGTTTTGTAAAATGTAAAAGACAGATTTGGAAGATGATGACAAAAAAGATGAGCTTACTTTTAACCGGTATGCTTTTGTGTTTGGCTCCGGATATAAAAGGTAATGAAACGGACGGAAGGATTAAAGGTATTGTAATGGACGGCGAATTAGGGGGACCACTCGAATTTGTAACCGTTCAGGTTAAAGCAAAAGGTTCGGACAAAATATTGCAGGGAGCCGTTACCGGAAGTGACGGAAATTACAGTATCGGAGGACTGAAGAAGGGGGAATATATAGTTACTTATTCCTATATCGGCTACGCGGAAATTTCTAAAAATATAACAATCAGCAACAATTCTCAAACTCTTAATCTTGGAGAACTCACCCTGGAAGAAGATGCCAACCAATTGGGAGAAGTAGAAATCGTAGCAAAAAAGCCCCAAATGAGATTCGAGCTCGATAGAAAAGTTTTCGACGCAACACAAGATATCGCATCCGAAGGGGGATCGGCCAGTGATTTGCTTGCCAATATTCCATCCGTGGAAGTCGATAACGAAGGATCTGTTTCATTGCGTGGAAATTCCAGCGTAACAGTCTGGATCAACGGAAAAGCATCGGGACTGACAGCAGACAACCAGGCGGACATACTGGAAATGATGCCGGCAGAAGATATCAAACAAGTGGAAGTCATTACCAATCCCTCTGCCAAATACAGCCCGGAGGGAACAGCCGGGATTATCAACATTATTTTAAAGGATGACCGGAAACCCGGTTACTACGGCAGCGTAAAAGCCGGAGCCGATACGGACGGAGGGTATCAGGCAAGTGGAAACATCAACTACAGCAGTAGCAAAGTAGACGCGTACGCCAATCTGAGCTATCGGAACCGGGAAATGAAAGGCGGTGGAATCACAAGTCGTGAAAATACAGCCAACAATAGTTTTCTCGACCAGACCAACAACTCCAAACGACAACACAACAACTGGTTCGGACGTATCGGGGCAACCTGGCACATTACCAAAAGCGACGACCTAGCATTCAACATGACCGGCATGACCGGAGGGGGCGACAACAACGAATCGATCCATTACATTTCGACAGACAAGCAAAAGAATACGGTTTACACCAGCGACCGTACAACAGACGGAAACTCGGACATGAAAATGTATAACCTGGAATTGAATTACTTACACAAATTCTCGGAAAACAGCAATATAGACTTAACCGTCAGCAATAACCAATGGAGAAACGACGGACTAAGCATTTACGAACAATCAACCCGATATACGGACACTGACTTAACCGACAAACAGGAATATCAAACTCAGGAAAACAACATCAAAAACAAAAGCTGGGAAGTTCAGGCCGACTACACAAACAAAATATCCGACGCGAGCCGGATCGAGGCAGGTTATAAAGGGACATTCCAAAGAGAATCCAGCCCTGTGGATACCTATACCGGAACAACTGCTACCGACATCGAACAGGACCAGGCACTTTACAACCGCTTTCTATATAAGCAGGATGTGCATGCCTTGTACATGACGTATGGAGGCAAGTGGAACAATCTGAGCTACCAAGCCGGCCTACGTGGAGAATATTGGCGTGTGGATACCCGCTCGCTGGACTTCGACCAGGAATTTAACGGCAAGCCGTCGGAAACTTTCGAGAAAGACTATTTCAAGTTGTTTCCAAGTGCCTTTATCTCCTATGCCCTCCCTAAAAACAATGAAATACAAGTAAACTATACCCGTCGCCTGCGTCGTCCTTGGGGTGGACAGCTAAATTCATTCCGCAATATTTCCGATGCCTCCAACATTTCTTTCGGTAACCCGGAACTGACACCTGAATATTCCCATTCTTTCGAATTGAATTATATCAAGACCTGGGAATCCGGCCATACCCTATCATTATCCGGCTACTATCGCTCGACAGATGACGTGATCCAGCGCATTCGTTTCTTGAACACGGCAGACAATGTAATGTACACGACCAGTGAAAACGTAGCCCGCCAGCAAAACAGCGGTCTGGAAATCGTTGGAAAAAACAATTTATTCAGCATCCTTAGCCTGACAACGACCGTAAACCTCTACTACTCCAAATTAGACGGTTTCAGCTATCTGCCCGAAGGAGCGGAAGCTCCTGTCACTGGAGAGGAGGATGAAAGCTTCAACTGGAACGTACGCATGATTGCCAATGTCAGTCTTCCTTGGGGTGTTTCCCTACGGGGCACAGGCAACTATAATTCCAAGCGCTTGATGGCACAAGGATACCGCGAACTGAACTACTCAGTCGATCTTGGATTGCGCAAATCTTTCTTAAAAGACAAGTTGACGTTAAGTATCAATGCACGCGACTTGCTGGACTCCCGCAGATTCCGCACCATTACATCCGGAGACGGTTTCTGGCAGGATTCCGAGAACTGGCGTGGTGGCAGAAGAGTTGGTTTTACCCTGACCTACAACTTCGGCAATATGAACAAGAAAAAAGACAAAAGCAGGAGCGAGGAACCGGACATGTATGAAATGGACTAAATAAAAAAGAAGGGATAAACCTTTGCCGCACTTATCCCTTCTTACCTACATCCTCTTATCTTTCAAAACAGGCATCGAAGGCATGTGCCGACGGCAGGAAATCCACCTGTTTGACAAAAGCGCAAGACTCGCGTGCTCCATGTTCACGATCCATGCCGCTATCTTCCCACTCCACCGAGAGCGGACCTTGATAGCCGATATCGTTCAAAGCACGGATAATTTCTTCAAACCGGATCTTTCCACGTCCTAAGCTACGGAAATTCCAGAAGCGGCGGGCATCGCCAAAAGTTGAATGGCCGCCGAACACGCCGATCTGTTTCGGAGTATCGCTCCAATACACATCTTTCATGTGGACATGGAAAATACGATCCGGGAACTGGTTGATGAAGTCTACATAATCCACTCCCTGATACCCCAAATGGCTCGGATCGTAATTAAAACCGAAAGCCGGATGATAATCGATCGCTTCAAGAGCCTTACGGGCAGAATAAGTATCGAACGCGATCTCGGTCGGATGCACTTCGAGAGCGAAACGGACACCTAACTTTTGATATTCGTCTAAAATCGGAATAAAACGTCGGGCAAAATCAGCATACCCTTCATTCACCATCTCGTCGGTAACGGGAGGAAAGGAGTAGAGCCATTGCCAGATCGAACTTCCCGTAAAACCAACTACGGTGTCGACTCCCAGCATTCTAGCGGCATGGGCTGCCTGAATCATATTTTCGACCGCCCGCAGGTGCACTCCATCAGGATCGCCATCGCCCCAGATATAATCAGGCAATACGGATTTATGCCGTTGATCGATATTATCACATATCGCCTGGCCGACCAGATGATTCGAAATACAAAACAGTTGCAAACCGTACTTATCGAGTGTCACCTTGATATTCCGATAATATTCCGGATCTGTCTGCCGAACATCCAAATGAGATGGTAATCCCAATTCAACACCGTCAAAACCAAATGATTTTGCTTTTTCACAAATAACATCCAGCGGTAAGTCTCCCCACTGCAATGTACATAATGTTACAGGACGTGCCATGTTTTTCGTTCTTTTTAAGGTTAATACATTGTGTCTGTTCGACAAATATAAAATATCTTTTTAAATTCATCTACAAATATTTTTCATTTCTGATTATTTATCTTTCCTTTGTAACATTATAAACAACTAAAAAACTTAACTATGAGAAAGAAAGTGTTTTTTGCACTTGGCTGCGTACTCTACTTGACAGGTTGCGACAGTTCTTCACTCGAAAAAGTCATCCCGCAAACAAAGTTTTTCCCCATTCAATTCAGCATTCAGATGGAAAAAGAGATAGTGTCTTTTCCCACCCGCAGCATACCGAATAACGTGATTCCGGAACCGACGGTTTCGAAAGCTGGAGAGAGCGACGCCGAATTGAACGAAATATGTTCCACCATCGAATATGTAGTATTCAAAAACGAAGATACTCCTGCATTAATCAAGCACAAGCAGTTCACTTACAATCCCACCGATCTGGATGCGGATTTCAGTTGCATATATGACAGTTTGCCACAAGGCGACTACAAATTCTACTTTTTAGCCCACAATTCAAAAAACGCTGTATTATCCGGTTCAACTTTTTCTTTCGACAGCATCTCGGATACATTCTACGAAATGATATCCCTAAACATCGATGTTGCAGAAATCACCAACAAAGATGTCTCTCTTCAACGTATCGTCAGCCGTATTGAGTTCATGGCGACCGATTCGGTTTCCGACATACTGAAACAGTTCGATATGGAGATCGACGGAATATCCAATCAGCTGGACATCGCCACCGGTCAGGGGATAAAAATCCCGGATAAGCAAATCCTCTCCTATACATTCAAGAATAATGAGATCGGAGAAGTAAACAAAGTACATTCTTTTTATACTTTCATACCTCCCACCGACAATAAAATAGCCGTCCGCCTTTCGGCCATCGCCAAAAACGACGAACCGATCCGGGAACGGCAAATCGACAATATCATTCCGGAAAAAAACAAAATCATCCGTTATAAAGGCCGCCTCTACAGCCGTTCCGAATCCGACGACACATTCCAGATCAGCATCTACAACAATGGGAAATGGGAAGAGACAACCGATATTGAATTGCCTGATTACGAATAAAATTTGTATAAACACATGCTTTCCATCAACAATACGGCCGCACAAACATTCCTCTATATCGTTTTAATTCATATCTTTGTCATTGAATGATTAATATTTGGAATCATGATTAAGAAGAATATACTCGGTTTATTATTTCTGCTGTCCGCACTCTGTCTGTTCAACAGTTGTGAGGATGATCCGTATTATGATGATTACGGCTGGGCGACCGATGCATTATGCAATAATACCTGGGTTGATTTTTATACCAATAACAAAGGGTACGAATGCGAACAACGGCTCGACTTCTATAACGATCATACGGGAGAAGATTTTACAATTATCTATTATCCTAACGGTATGACTGACGAATTGAAAACAAGTTTTTATTGGGACTGGAAAGACGAATATTTCGATTCTTTCTATGTCGAATATGCAAACGGGACTGATTATTACGAGGATGTTCGAATAGGTAACGAATATTTAAAGTGTTTCCTAAACGGAGACCGGGTGACCTTCGAGGCATTCCACTGGTAATAAAAAAGGCAATCGTAACGATTGCCTTTTTTATTGTAGCTCCGCCGAGAATCGAACTCGGATCTAAAGTTTAGGAAACTTCTATTCTAT
>ENA-OPDF01002266-OPDF01002266.1-human-gut-metagenome-genome-assembly--contig:-NODE-2266-length-10098-cov-2.399881_pt1 | contig 10098 bp, 10 predicted proteins | sample MGYA00241575_ERZ501501 | MGnify/ENA primary metagenome ERZ501501 (study PRJEB25962, sample SAMEA1972229) | human gut metagenome | biome: human gut; feature: human-associated habitat; material: faeces... | reverse complement strand
ATCTTCGGCGAATTCGTGATTGCCCAACGGGCCGATGTGGGCATCGGCCCCTACAGGTGCGAATTCGGAAGTGTCTGCGAATCACGCCCCCAGCAAGCTCTGGTCAAAGGCGAACAGCGCCTCGTTGATCTCGTAAATGTTGTAGTTCCGCTGGCTGATGAAATACTCGATGATCACGTCGAACTTGCTGCTGCGGCTGAGGGCATAGCCCGCGCGGGCTATGAGATCGCGGGTTTCGTTCAGATCCAGTTCCAGCGCGATGGCAAAGGCGAGGGCTGTGGGCTTGGATGGACGGTAGTCCGGGTTGCTGCGGATCTTGGAGAACAGCTTGCGGTCGACGTTGGCCCGCTTGTAGATCTCGGAATCCTTTTTGCCGCTGCGGTCGATGCGCGTCAGCAGCGTCTCGGAGAATCCGGCGTCCAGATGTTTCAGCCTGTCGTCCAGACTGCGGAGGGGCCGGGGGACGGACGGGAACGCCGCGCTTGGAGCTCTGCAGGTGGGCCTTACGTCTTCGTCGGTGATCGAATCCGAGTACGGGCGCGAGCGGATAAAATCCGTATGCGCGTCTACATAGTGGTCGTCGATGTACGCAGCAATGTCCGCGAACAGCCGGCTGCTGATCTGGTAGGCGCTGCGGTCGAAAATGACGAGATAGACCGTCATGTCGTGCTCCAGCAAAAACGCGCCGATGGCGTCCATCGCCGTGCGCAGCGCCTGCTCCTTCGGGTACCCGTAAACGCCGGAGGAGATCAGCGGGAACGCCACCGTCTGGCAATGGTGCTTCCTTGCCAGCGCAAGGCTCGTCCGGTAGCAGGAAACGAGCTGCTCCTGTTCGCCGTGATCGCCGCCGTGCCACACCGGGCCGACGGTGTGAATGATATATTTGCAGGGCAGGCGGTATCCCCGCGTGAGCTTGGCCTCGCCGGTCCTGCACCCGCCGAGTCGCCGGCATTCAGCCAGCAGCTCCGGCCCGGCCGCCCGGTGGATGCAGCCGTCCACGCCGCCTCCGCCGAGCAAAGACTCGTTGGCTGCATTGACAATGGCGTCCACGCGCATAGTCGTGATGTCGTTTCGAACGATAATAAGCGGCATGACAGCGCACCTGCCTTTGACATATTTCAGGCCCGGAACGCCGCTAGGCCCGATAGAATCTGGATAGCAATATTGTACCAGCTTCGACTGGAAAATGCAAGAAAACACAGGAAGCGCGCAGAGGTTTTCCGGGAAGCACGGTTGCGCGGACTGCGGTTCTCTGCTACAATAAGAAAAACTGAGGGGAGTTCGGATATGAGCAGAACGGAGAATGTAGAGCTGACCGTAGTATGTCTGCTGGAGGACGGCGGCAGGGTGCTGCTCCAGAACCGGAAAAAGGAGGACTGGCACGGCTGGGCGCTGCCGGGCGGCCATGTGAAGCCGGGGGAGTCGTTCGTAGACGCTGCCATCCGGGAGATGCAGGAGGAAACCGGCCTGACGATCCGGCACCCGAGGCTCGTCGGCGTCAAGCAGTTCCCGATCGAAGCCGGACGGTATGTCGTGCTGCTGTTCAAGGCCGTGGAATGGTCGGGAACGCTGACCTCGTCGGAGGAAGGAGAAATGGCGTGGATCGAATACAGCAAGCTCCCGTCCCTGCAAACCGTGGACGATCTCGAAGAAATGCTGCACATGATGAACACGCCGGAGCTGACGGAATTCCAATATCTGCTCCGCGGCGATGAATGGATTATGTCGATCAAATAGCGGCCAATGCGTGAGACACAGCCCTGACGGCGGATATTGATAAATGGAGGAACAGGATGGACGAAAGGCGATGCTGGAAATACTGTGTTGTCGGTAATATCGTAAAGACGCACATCGATGCGGAGGGAATTCTGCGCTGCGGCTCACCGCAATATACAGGCGGAACGAAAGTATATTTGAGCGGGAGACACTGGGATCGAACACTGCCGAGGATTTGCGTGCTCGGACTGAACCGGTGTAGAAAATATCAAGTCAACGATATTCCAGTCGAGTTGATTGAAAATGTCAGATGTGGGAGAACCTTTAAGCCGTCTGTTCTGAATGTGATGGATGATTTGGAATTTCGCGAGTGCTGGTGGCATGACACCAATGAAGACCGAAAAGCAGTCAGAGAATTTGCGAAGATGTGGAACGAGACGGCAAAAGAACTGTAAGCGGAGTATAAAGGAGGCATCCATGCGGTATCTCACAAAGGAATGGTACATTGCCTGTCAGACAGACCCCATGACGCCGGAGGTGCAGAAGCGGCTGGACGAGATCGATCGGGCGTACTGCGCCGCGCAGACGCGCGAGGCGCTGCCGGATGGACTGCTGCGGCGCTTTTTCTTCCATGACGGCGCGGTACGGGAGATCATCACCGGAACGGACCTTACGCTCCGCATCGACAGCCCGTATTCTGAATACCATACCGTGACCTTCCGCAATGCAAATGTGAAGCAGGAGCCGCCCCGCGTCGGCGCGGTCTGGCTGTACCGGGAGCTTTACCGGCACAAGAGCGGGCGCGGCTACGAGGCGCACATCCTGTTCGAAGCCCCCGCAGGCCCCGTATACCGAAAAATCTGCGCCGCCGCCCTGATCGACACAAGGATCATCTGCGATGAGATCGAATTTGCGTAAAAAACGGGGGTGTCTCAAAAACCACTTTGAGACACCCACGCGTTCAATTCCCGCCCGCAGGCGACACGGTCTGCGAAGCAGACCGTTTTCGCGCCAATAAAAAAGACACGCCTGGCTCAAAAAAACAAACTCGCAATCCAGCGAAGCGATTGCGAGTTTGAGAGGAGGAGCGACGGAGCGGGTGAGAGATGACTTTTTAATGCAAAGCATAAAAAAGTCGTCGCGAACTTGCACAGTCCGCGACGACATGGTGCGAGAGATGAGACTTGAACTCACACGACTGTTGCCACACGCCCCTCAAACGTGCCTGTCTACCTATTCCAGCACTCTCGCATTCAATTTTCGATTGCTCGGTTATTATAATCACACTTCGCGCGTTTGTCAAGTGTTTTATTTCTTTTTGGCCGGATGTTCCATCACTTTTTTACTTGCGCTTCGTCCCGATATCTGGTATAATACCAGTTGAATGTGCACAAGGAAGGCGGGCGAAGGGGTTGCCGAAGTTTTTTGTTTCGCCGGACGCCGTGCGCGGGCGCTTCCTGACGCTTGACGGGGAAAACGCGGCGCACGCGAAGGTCCTACGGCTCAGGCGCGGCGACAGCGTTCTCGTCTGCGACGGCTGCGGGACGGATTACCGATGCACCGTCTCCGATTGCTCCCCGCAGCAGGTGTGTCTGGTCATAAACAGCACGGAAGAATCCGGCGCAGAGCCGCCGGTCGCCTGCAGCGTCTATATGGCCTACGCAAAGGCCGACAAGCTCGAGCACGTGATCCAGAAGGCAACGGAGCTTGGCGCATACGAGATCGCGGCCTTCCCATCCTCCCGCTGCGTGCTGAAGCTTGATGCAGCCTCGGCGGAGAAGAAGCGCGAGCGCTGGCAGAAGATCGCCGCGTCCGCCGCTGCACAGTCGGGCAGGGGCCGGATCCCGCAGGTGCTCGTGATGCCGTCGTTTGAGGACGCGGTGCGGCGTGCGGCCGGATGCGAGCTGGCGCTGCTTCCGTATGAAAACGAGCACGCGCTTTCTCTGCGCCGCGCCATTGGCAGCGCACAGGCGAAGACCGTCTCGATCATGACCGGGCCGGAGGGCGGCTTTTCCGACGAAGAGGTCCTGCTTGCGCAGCGCGCCGGACTTCAGGTCTGTACGCTCGGTCCGCGCATTCTCCGCTGCGAGACTGCGCCGTTGTGCGCGCTCAGCGCCGTCCTGTTCGCCGCCGGCGCGCTGGACTGACGCGATAGATATTTAATATAATGTATATTTTTGAATCAAAGGACAGAACAGAATGATGACAAAGAACAAAACTGCTGCAAAAAAGACGGAGGATCAGTCCGTTGTCTATAAAGTCCCCGCCGCATTCGTGCTGATGATCGTTGTAATTTACGCGTTTTGGAAGCTTGGCGGCTATTACAGCACCGTAGAGGGCTTTACGGCGCTTTATCCGATGTTCTGCGTTCAGCGGTATGTGTTTCTGGCGCTGACCGCTGCTGAGCTTGTGCTGTGCATTCTGCTGAAAAACGGGCTTGCGCGGACGATCTGCCGCTACTGGCTGGCGGCGTTTGCGCTGCTGTTCGTCTCGAGCCTGATCCTGTCCATCTTCTGGACGGGCAACATGATCGTGATCTATCTGCTGCACGCGCTGGTCTACTGCCTGTACATGGTCTGGCAGCTTTACCATTCCGAGTTCTTCACCTTCTCGCTGGTCACGGCCTCTGCTGGCGTTGTATTCTATCTCATCGCCCGCACCTCCTATATGGCCAACCGCATCGCGGGAAGCGCGCTGCTTGCGCTGATCCTGATCGGCACGGCGCTCACCGCGTTCCTGTGCGCGAAAAACCACGGCAAGCTCAACCTTGGCAGCCGGATGCTGCGGCTGTTCCCGGACGGGTTCAATCCGCTGCTGTTCTATTTCATCTGCGTGCTCTGGGCTGTCGTGCTGGCCGCCTGCCTGATCTTCGGCTCCGGCTTCGCGTTCTACGCCATGTTCGCAGCAATTGCCGTCGAGCTGATCGGCGCGGTGTACTATACCTTCCAGTTGAAATAAAATCCGTCATAGACACACCCTCCGCTCCGTAAACATGGAGCGGAGGGTGATTTTTTTGTTTTCTGGCCGTCAGATCCTTAAGAATACGCTGCTGCTGACCGCCGCGGCACTGCTGCTTCGGTTTGCGTCCATGCTGTTTCAGGCGCATCTGGCCGGGCGTATCGGTGCGGAAGGACTGGGCGCGGTGCAGCTGCTGCTGTCCGTGTTCGCGTTTGCCACGACGCTGGGGTTGGCCGGGATGCGCGTAGCGGCCTCGTGTCTGTGCGCGCAGGCGCACGGCAGGCGGGAGCCCGCGCAGGTGCAGCTTTGTTTATACTCTACCTTTAAACCATTTGGCAAAATAGAATCTCACGGCGAACCAACCATGCAACAGAATCGTCGACACCTTGCCATAATACTTACACATGACCTCATATCGCTCCTTTAAGGAAGCTTTCCGGTTCACACTACTTAACCCTTCCTCCAAAAAATTAGACAGGATCAAACGTGTATTATGTATTCTTTTCGATCGTCTCAGACATTGGATACACCAATCATAATCCGCCGTCAAACGGTATTCCGTATTATATAACGGAGCGATCTCCCGTTTTGATATAAACGACTGGTGACAAACCAACATTCCCATCCGAAAACTTTTCCAAGTCAGTTTCTCCGGTGCTTTCAATCTGCGCATCCCTAATAATCTACCCTCCGCATCAACGATCCGGGTTTCTCCGTAAATCACGTCTGGCAAAGATACTTTCTTTTTCAAAGACGCCACAATTCTTTGCACGGTATCTGCGGTATAAAGTGTATCGCCCGCATTCAAGAACCACACATAGTCCCCCGTGGCTCGCCTTAAACCTTTATTCATGGCATCGTACAAGCCTTTATCAGGCTCGCTTATCCAAGAAGCGATACCGGACTCATATTGCTTGATGATCTCTACGGTCTTATCCTTCGACGCTCCGTCAATCAATATATACTCAATATTCGGATACGACTGGCTAAGTACGCTCAATATCGTACGCTCCAGCCATCGCTCCGCATTATAGGTGATCGTTATGATCGAAAATGTAGGTTGCTGATTCATTTCCATTATCTCTTATAAATTTCCGACTTGTCTCACACGATATTTTTGTAAAGGATGCTTAGGAGAAGACGGATATAATCTCTCTAGTAGCCCATCCTCTAACATTCTTGGTATAACCCGATTAATTAAATAAGAAGCCTCTCTATGAACAGCTTCCGCTATTATTTCCAGAGCTACATAATCCTCACAAACAGATAGTATTAACCTCGACAAATCCTCATAACGCATATATTTCTTACTTTCATCCTTCTCCAGTTTGCTTTCATCTTTTTGAGGCTTGCTTTCATCCTTCTTCAGTTTGCTTTCATCCTTTTGAGGCTTGCTTTCATCCTTCTCCAAAAACAGCAAACGGTACCTAGTTCCCCGGCCATTTCCTATAGACTCCAAAAAACCAGCATTGCACATACTTTTCAGTAGCTTTGTAATATTTGAGCTATGTTGGTTCAAAATATATTGAAGTCTTTCATTAGATACTTGTTTTTCAGAGTAACAAAGAGCCAAAACCGTGAATTGATCATATGGAATTCTTTCAATTTCCCGTCCAAACAGACGCTTAAGTTCTTCTAAGACTTCCTCTGGATACAAACTTTCCATCGGTAAATTCAACACCACCCGATCCGGGTGACTTTGCTCCTCTACAAATGGAGGTCTCCAATTCGCATTTTTCCAACCCATAAAAATCTTATTCACCCCACTTCCTGCTTTCTCAGAGAAGCCAATCAACATAAAATACGAGAATCTCTCGGATGTTCCTCATCCGCATCGGCAATCATTCTGCGAACTTCCGTATCCATATATTTATAATCTCCCTCATTATTTCGTTTATAAGTATGTCCATTTATTCCATTTTTCCACAAATGTAGCAATTTTCAATCTATGGTATGATCAAACTACGATACAAATCAATATACCTCCTCGCAACAACCGATTCCTTATAACAATCATGTACATTGCGGATACAAGCCTCTTTTAATCGCAAAGGCTCTCGATTATCAATTACCCACTTGATACCCGTAGCCAAGTCATCCGTATCCTTATATTTCGCCAGATATCCATTTTCCAAGTGGTTTATAATATCAGTCTGCCCGCTATTATCAAAACTCACCGCCGGACAACCACAAGCCATCCCTTCTATAATAGTCTGGCCAAAAGTCTCATACAAAGAAGCTACCACCGTCACGTCAGCTGCGGCATATAATTTCGCAATCATAGAAGGATCACTCAAAGATCCCATACATACATAAGGAATCGGAATTTCCGACAAAAAAGAATCATCTCCTTTGATACCTCCAAATAAGACCAAGAAATAATCTTCCTCTCCTTTCCTCTCTTTCAATATAGATAAAGCCTTGACAAGATATTCAAAACCTTTAATCGGATCATTGATACGTGCGGCTCCCATCAAGATGATTTTCTTATCCAAAGGTAAAGATAAGCTCTTCCTAGCCTCCTCCTTATCAGAAGGTACAAACAGACTTGTGTCAATCACATTCGGAATCACCTCTACAGGCAACCTATTGGTCAACGCACTATCTTGAGCTTGTTGTCTTAACCAAGTACTTACCGCCACCAGTTGTATCTTAGAATCCGCCAAAAAACGTTTCTTATTAAAAACATGATACGACAAATCCTTTTTATCGCTCGAACTTAGGAAAGGGCATTCTCCACATTCTTTCTTGAACCTCTCGCAACCGAACGAATAATGGCAAATCGCCGTACATGGCCACATATCGTGCATAGTCCATACGATGGGTTTCCCGATCAGCGCCAGCTTTCTTATATCCGCCAAAGACAAGAAACCTTGATTGATCCAGTGTAGATGGATCACATCCGCAGCCTTCACCAAGGGGTGATCAGACAAATCCGTACCCGTATTGGCTATAGAGACCTGAAACAAAGGCTTTCGCCTGAAATGATTACAGATAAAAATAATCAACCGCTCCCACACGAACCGAATAAAGTTCCATCGGCTCGCCCAAAAGCTATCATTAAGAGCAGTCACCCACTCATCCCCCGTCTTCCGATCACGCACCAACATAGAAACCTCTACACCGGATTTACCCAATGCCTTCGCCAGCCGGTTCGCCGCTACTGCCGCTCCACCGGTTAATTCAGAAGTATTTAATATCAAGATATTCATTTTTGCTCTATTATTTGCCAAAACCATCTTTCATGCAAAAGGTTCGTTCTTATAATTCATCACCGATACATAAAGTAACGAAAATAATCGCTACAAGAGACCGGAAAATAGATAGCTCGTAATACTGAAAAGGATAAATCCTTTTCAGTAGAATAAAATATTTTATTCCGCAAACGCACACACAACATGGCCAACCGCATTCTGGCCTGCACGGAATGTTTGCTTTGATAGAAAGCCAAACATAGAGCATTCGTTCTCGATATAGTATCAGCTGGAATGGCGGACAACAACTCATAAAGCTTGGAAAAGTAGGCATCCATTCCCTCACGTACCTTAGGATGTCTATAATACGCAAACGTACGGCACAAATAATCCAACATATTCATAGGAGTCTTCGCATAGTTCATTGGCTCACTATATGTAACAGCTTGCAAATGCCTACGCTGATTGACCAACACCCGATCCAGATAAACCAACTTCTCATAGCTCTCCACTACGATCTGGAGGAAATGGTCGTATAAGAAATAATCAGACCAATACGCCCAATCCGGTATCTTATCAAGAAGAGCACGTTTGAACAGCATCGTATGACCGGCAATCATGGAACAATAAATCGTTCTTTCCAAACATCGATTCGCTACTCTCTCATCAAAAAAAGTCTTAACACCATTCGTGTCCGAGAAAGGTCTCGTCATGCCAGCGCACAACCAAGCATCCCCTATTGCCTCTACTTGCCATTCCAGTTTACGCGGCTCCCAAATATCATCTTGGTCAGATATAGCGATAAAATCTCCTGTAGCCCTATAAAAAGCCGAAAAGAAATTTCGATTAACCCCTTTTCCGGATTCATTCATATAGACCTTGATAAAGGGATATTTGCGCTGATAGCCTTGCAGCACTTCCCAAGTTCCATCCGTAGAATGGTCATCTTGGATAATGAGCTCATAAATAGGATACGTCTGTCCAATAATAGACTCAATCTGTTCCGCAACAAATTTAGCCCCATTATACGTACACATCACAACCGAAATAGTCCTTCCATCCGTCATGGCATCCTGTCGATTAATCATCAATTGTCTTATTCGCTTTTTCAACCAAGCTCGTCACCTCCTCCAAGGAATCTCGATACATCTCATAGAGTTTTCCCCGGTTCTTTATCTCTTGGAAACCCATCAACCCTTTATTCCAGATCCGCATACCTCCGGCAATCATCGATTCAAAACCTGCGTTATACCAGCCTACTTTCAACCCGGATAGCCAAGCCCGCAAACACAACTCCGTATCATCACACTGGAAAGGAGCGAACGAGAAATCAATATGCCCTAAATGTTCAATATATAATTTCTTATTCAGTAACATAGGCGCCCTATTCACCGAATGGACGAAACGGAAATCCTTGCCTTTAAAGAAAGCGGAAGGATAAGAGCCGTTATATCCCCATTTCTCCTTCTCATCAATCACGAAATCCAATCCATTCAAACCACCCAATATAGCCATATCCGAATATTTCTTAAAATAGGCGACACCTTTATCCACCCATCCAAGATCCGTGATCTTGTCATCATCCTGCATCAAGACAATATATTCGCCATTCGCGAAACGAATAGTCTTGTCATACATCACGTTCTCATACAAGTCGTTGGCACGCACCAAAAACTCATTACCACGAGTAAGATACCTCATAAGAGACTTAGAATGTTTGTATTCAGAGCCATCATCTATTACTACGATTTCCGCATTCGGGTACTCACGTAATTTGCTGACAATACGCTTTACACCCACACTTTTATTATGAGATTCTATAATAAAGCTGACAAGCGGTTGATTGGTATATCCTTTCGCCAACCAATCCTCATAAGTTTTCTGCTTTCTTTTAAAAACACGTTTCGCTAACGCCCAATAAACTTTCTCCCAATATAAACGAATATCCATTCTTACTTATCCTATTATAGAGTTTAACTGATTGAAAAAAGAAATTATGTATTGATCATAACTATAACCCATCTTATTCGCTTTCAATGATATTTGTCTAAGACCTTCACAATCCTCCAGACCTTCCGCCAATTTCTCCGCAAGATCCGTTTTAGATGCCGGATCAAAGAGATCACCATTTTTCCGTGGCTCAATCAAACAAGCCGCTCCCGCAACAACAGAACATAACGTATAACAACCGGCTAATAGAGCCTCATTCACCACCGCTCCAAAACGCTCA
>ENA-OPDF01002265-OPDF01002265.1-human-gut-metagenome-genome-assembly--contig:-NODE-2265-length-10098-cov-2.432938_pt1 | contig 10098 bp, 10 predicted proteins | sample MGYA00241575_ERZ501501 | MGnify/ENA primary metagenome ERZ501501 (study PRJEB25962, sample SAMEA1972229) | human gut metagenome | biome: human gut; feature: human-associated habitat; material: faeces... | reverse complement strand
CTGCGATCTTGGCCGCCAATTTTCCCGCGGCCGCTTTCAGAATCAGATTTTTGCCATTTTTCAGGATCTTCTGCGCAACGATGAAAGCCCGTATTATCAGGCGATCGACTTTCTGCTGCGCAGCAACGATCCGGAAGCGCTTCGTCAGTTCGGCATCAACATCGGACTGGCCTTCCAATTGCAGGATGACCTGTTGGATGTCTACGGAGACACGGCCACTTTCGGCAAAAATATTGGAGGAGACATACTCTGCAACAAAAAGACATTCATGCTGATCAACGCTTTACGCCTTGCTTCAAATACTCAAAAAGCGGAACTGAACAGTTGGATAGGTAAAAAGACATTCGATCCGGCAGAGAAAATCGCCGCCGTAACAGCCATCTATGATCAATTGCGGTTAAAAGAGTTGTCCGAAGAAAAAATACACGCATATTATAATCAGGCAATGAACTGTCTAACCTCATTAAACGTAGCTCCCGAAAGGCTAAACATACTGAAAGAAGTCAGCGCCCGTTTAATGAACCGCCAGTCTTAAAATGAAACTGATCGACACACACAACCATCTGTACTTAGAGGATTTTGATCCGGAACAGGATCAACTGGTCACAATCGCAAAAGAGTCGGGCATAGACACCCTGCTACTTCCGAATGTCGACACGAGCACCATCAGGCGGATGCATGACTTATGCGACCGTTATCCGGATTTCGCCTATCCGATGATGGGACTGCATCCGACCAGCGTTGACGAGCATTATGCAAAAAATCTGAAGGAAACAGAGTCATGGCTCGGTAAACGTGTTTATTGCGGAATCGGGGAAATAGGTATAGACCTGTATTGGGACAAAACATACCTGAAGGAGCAGAAAGAAGTATTCGAGGAACAGCTCAGATGGAGCATCGACCTCAACCTGCCGGTCGCCATTCATACCCGCGAAGCATACCCGGAAGTTTTCGATTCTCTATATAAGGTAGGAGCCGACACGCTCACCGGAGTCTTTCATAGTTTTACCGGTAATGAAGCCGAATTGGAAGAGATTAAAAAATTAAATAATTTCAAAATCGGGATAAATGGAGTCATTACATTTAAAAACTCCAGGCTGTCGGAAATCATCCGGCAGACAGACATCCGAAAAATAGTATTGGAGACAGACGCCCCCTATCTCGCCCCTGTTCCCTACAGAGGAAAAAGGAACGAGCCGGCCTATATCTGGAAAACGGCTGAAAAAGTAGCCCAGACCTATGGACTGACACTCGAAGAGACCGTTGAAACAACACGGATAAATGCTCTAAAACTATTTAAAATCGAGAATAAACCAATATCGTGAGATATTTTCGCGCGTATTCAAAATTTATCCACCAGATATTGTGTATATGTCAGGCAAAAACTATAGATTTGTGCACTGAAACGTTTGGATATGCGATTTTTTTCGTATTTTGCACCCGTTTTAGAGAAGCGGTAGCTCGTTTTTGGAGAGATGCTCGAGTGGTTGAAGAGGCACGCCTGGAAAGCGTGTAAACCCCTAAAGGGTTTCGCGGGTTCGAATCCCGCTCTCTCCGCTTTAAGATACCATGACGATTATTAATAACAAAAAATAAAAACAAATAAGAGAATTATTAATCTTAAAAATTAAACACACAATGAAAAAGTATTTTGCAAAAACGTTCATGAGTTTATGTGCTCTTGGAATCTCTTCTGTAGCATTCGCGCAAGAAGCTACCGAAACCGCTGTTGAAGGTGGCATGTACCAGGCTTTGAAGACTAAGTTTATCGAAGGTGGTGCCGACTTCATGAGTTTGGTTGCCATCGCATTGATTTTCGGTTTGGCTTTCTGCTTGGAAAGAATCATTTACCTGAACTTGGCTGAAACTAACTCCAGCAAATTGCTGAAAGGTATCGAAGATGCTTTGGATAAAGGTGATGTAGAAGGTGCAAAAGCTATTGCTCGTGACACAAGAGGTCCTATCGCTTCTATCGCTTACCAGGGTTTGATGAGAATCGACCAGGGTATTGATGTTGTTGAAAAATCTATTGTTTCTTATGGTGGTGTTCAGGGTGGTCTTTTGGAAAAGAACATGTCTTGGATCACATTGTTTATCGCAATGGCTCCGTCATTAGGATTCTTGGGAACTGTAGTAGGTATGATCATGGCGTTCGATAAAATCGAACAGGTTGGTGATATCAGCCCGACGGTTGTAGCAGGTGGTATGAAAGTGGCCTTGATCACAACAGTAGGTGGTTTGATCGTTGCTTTGATCCTTCAGATATTCTATAACTATTTGTTGAGCAAACTGGAAGCTATCCTGAACCAGATGGAAGATGCTTCTATCACTTTGCTGGACTTAGTTATTAAATATAACCTCAAATTTAAAAAATAAGAAACAACTATGGCAGTTACTAAAATAAGAAAAATGTCCAGTTGGACATTACTGATAGTATCGCTTATCAGTATTGTCGTTCTGGGTATGTTCTTCGGCGGAGGCATCACGAATCCGGGAGAAGAAATGAAAGAATATGTATATACAGGTCTTTTGCTTAATTGGACTTCAGCATTATTCTTCGTCACAATCATTTGCATGGTGTTATTTGCTGTTTGGCAGTTTATCACCCTGCTGAAAGTTAATCCTAAATCAGCTCTTTCTGCTTTAGGTGTCGTAGTTGCTTTCGTTGCAATGCTGTTTATCACTTATTCAATCGGTGATGGAACTCCGTTACAAGGTCTGAATGCAGATTCTCAGAAATATAACACAGCCGGTTGGTTGCAAATCACAGATATGTGGATTTGGTCTACAGTTGTCCTGCTGGTTTTAATCGTTGCATGTGTGGTTTGGGGCTCTGTCAAAAGAATGCTCGGTAAATAATAGTAATAACGAATTGATAAAACAAGAAAGAAATGGGTAGTAAAAGAAAGACACCGGGTATTAATGGATCGTCTTCAGCCGATATTGCTTTCATGTTGCTTATCTTCTTCCTTATTACTACATCCATGGATACAGATAAAGGTCTGGCAAGACGTTTGCCGCCTCCTGTTCCTAAAGACCAAAAGAAGAATGATGTTGATGTTAACAAGAGAAACTTGGTTGTCGTGCTGATCAACAGCAGTAACCAAATCCTCTTTAACGGTGAACCTACCGACATCAAGCAACTGAAAGACAAGGTAAAAGAGTTCATTGACAACCCGTATAATGACGCAAATAAACCTGAAAAGGTTGAAGAGGACGTTCCTTTCTTCGGAAAAGTAATGACCGCTAAAAAACACGTAATTTCTTTACAGAATGACCGTGGTACCGAATATCAGGCTTATATCAGCGTTCAGAACGAATTGGCAAAGGCATACAACGAATTGCGTGATGATATTTCCAGAAAGAAATTCGGAAAATTATTCGCAGATCTAGATGAAGACCAACAAAAGGCTGTGCAGCAGATTTATCCGCAAAAGATTTCTGAGGCAGAACCTAAAAATTATGGAGATAAGAAGTAATGGGAAAGTTTAGTAAAGCGGGCGGTCGTGAAATGCCCGAATTGAATACGTCATCATTACCTGACTTGGTGTTCGCATTCTTGTTCTTCATCATGATGGTAACATCCATGCGTGAAGTAACATTGATGGTGCAATTCCGCGCTCCACAGGCTACTGAACTTCAGAAGCTGGAAAAGAAATCGTTGGTTACATTCATCTATGTAGGAAAGCCGACCCAGGAATATCAGGCTAAAATGGGTTCTGAAGCCCGCTTGCAGTTGAACGACAAGTTCGCTGAAGTATCGGAAATTCAGGACTACATCGCTCAGGAAAAATCCAGTATGAAAGAAGAAGACCAGCCGTTTATGACAGTCTCCATCAAGGCCGATAAGGAAACCAAGATGGGTCTGATCACAGACGTGAAGCAGGCGCTTCGTGAAGCATACGCATTGAAGATTAGTTATTCTGCCCGTCAGGCTGCTGACTAATCTCTGGATACACAAAATAAAAAAGGCGAGGTTTCTAACCCCGCCTTTTTTATTGCCTTTTAGTCACCGATCAGAGCCCTTTCCCTCAAAGGACATGACACCCATCCAATAATAAATAGACACATAGCTATTTACAGCAATAGCTACCACTTTTTTACTTTTCGCCCTTGGTCGAAAAGGTTTTTGCCCTTAGTCGAAAGCGCTTTTGACCAAGGGCGAAAGCACATTCGACTAAGGGCAAAAGCTCTACAGTTGGACTGTTTGACAACAGAAACATGGCTACTGCCACTTAAATCGTCGAATTAGAACGAGAAAACAAATAGGCAATGTGCAAAACGATCACCGGGTGAGCCCATCTTTCACTCCATACACATTCTTATGAAGACAATTCTTCACCAGCTCGAAAGAATGCTCCAGATCAACATCGCCATATGTCATAAGCCGCATCTCCAGCCATTCTCCACCTTCCCGGTAAGGAGGCTGGTGATAAACCTGATTGTCCAGTTTAAAGCCCAAACGTTCATAAAAGCCAATCCTGCGCTTGCTCATCTCATCAGTAGGCATTTCTACTTCCAGAACAACCGGAGTACCGCAGAAGACCAGAAATTGCTTCATTGCCTCAGCCCCTATTCCTCCATTACGGGCCGCCGGATCAATTGCAAAATGCTCCACATAAGTATAACCGTCAAAAAGCCAACCGGTGATGAAGCCGACATACCGGTCTTCTTTTGATAAAGCATACACGATAAACCGGGATTCGTCTCTAACCAAATTGCGGACAAGCGAAAAGTCACGGCGTTCCACTTCCGGAAAAGATTCTGTGTACGTTCTCTCTATCAGATCCAATGCCGGATCAGAAAAGTCTTTTACAGACCTACATGCTACTACTGATTGTAAACTCATAAAACTATAAAATTGAAGATTATTATTACTTAAGAAACTTACAAACTAAAATATTCCACTAAAAAATAGAGGTTAATCATTAGAGATTATTTATATTTGTATTAAGATTGTAAGAACTGATTTATACAGATATACAAATATAGATAAATTATGGCACACCATCAACTGGATGAACTTGACGAGAAGATATTAAAACTAATCATAGGCAATGCCCGTATGCCTTTCCTCGAAGTTGCACGGGAGTGTAATGTATCGGGTGCAGCAATACACCAACGTATACAAAAACTTACCAACCTGGGTGTAATCAAAGGATCTGAATTTATCGTCGACAACACAAAAGTAGGTTATGAAACTTGTGCATACATGGGTTTGTACCTCAAATCTCCCGGGCAGTTTCCATCGGTGACGGAGGCTCTGAAGGAAATCCCAGAGGTGGTTGAATGTCACTACACGACTGGACAATATGATTTATTCATAAAGATATATGCAAAGAATAACCAGCATTTGCTAAGCATTATCCATAATAAGCTTCAACCGTTAGGCCTTGCCCGAACCGAATCGCTGATCTCTTTCAAGGAAGCGTTCAAACGGCAGATCCCAATCGACTTGGAAGATGAAGATTAAATAAAAAACTCCGCATAGTCCTCTGAACGTTCTATGCGGAGTTTTGATTTTTCAATTCTATGCGAAATTAGAAATCGGCATTCTTCGGTGTACGAGGGAAAGGAATCACGTCGCGAATATTTGTCATACCTGTCACAAACAACAGCAGACGTTCGAAGCCCAAACCAAAACCGGAATGAGGAACCGTACCGAAGCGGCGAGTATCCAAATACCACCACATATCCTTCATAGGAATCCCCATTTCATTGATTCGGTTCAACAGTTTGTCATAATCGGCTTCACGCTCGGAACCACCGATAATTTCACCGATTTTCGGGAACAACACATCCATCGCACGAACCGTCTTGCCATCCTCATTCTGCTTCATATAGAAAGCTTTGATCTCTTTCGGATAGTCAGTCAGGATTACCGGACGTTTGAAATGCTCTTCAACCAGGAAACGTTCATGCTCAGAAGCCAGGTCGACACCCCAATATACCGGGAACTCGAACGTGTGGCCTTTAGCAACGGCCTCTTCCAGAATCTTGATTCCTTCCGTATAAGACAAACGGACGAAATCGTCTTTCAACACTCCCTGCAAACGTTCGATCAAACCCTTATCGAACATATCGTTCAAGAATTTGATATCATCCATACAGTTGTCCAAAGCCCATTGTACACAATACTTGATGAACTCTTCCGCCAACTGCATATTGTCCAGGATATCATTGAAAGCCACTTCCGGCTCGATCATCCAGAACTCGGCCAAGTGGCGCGGCGTATTGGAGTTTTCCGCACGGAAAGTCGGATCGAATGTATAAATCTGTCCCAAAGCCGTAGCCGCCAATTCACCTTCCAACTGTCCAGAAACGGTCAGGCTCGCCTGTTTACCGAAGAAATCGTTATCATAAACGATAGATCCGTTTTCATCCTTCTTCAGATCATAGAGGTTCATGGTCGTCACCTGGAACATCTGACCCGCACCTTCACAGTCGGAAGCTGTGATCAGCGGTGTATGGAAATAGAAGAACCCTCTGTCATGGAAAAATTTATGAATGGCATAAGCCATGTTATGACGAATACGGAACACCGCACCGAATGTATTCGTACGTGGACGGAGATGAGCGATCTCACGCAGGAACTCCATCGAATGGCCTTTTTTCTGCAAAGGATAAGTATTCGGATCGGCAGAACCGTAAATTTCTATTTCAGTAGCCTGGATCTCCACATTCTGGCCTTTTCCCTGCGACTGCACCAACGTACCGTTTACACTGATACTCGCACCTGTTGTTATCGGCTTCAGAAATTCTTCGCCCAGCTTGTCCACGTCTACAACGATCTGAACATTATTTATTGTAGAACCGTCATTCAAGGCTATGAAACTAACCTGTTTACTACCACGGCGGGTACGGACCCATCCTTTCACGTTAACGGTCGTACCGAAAGCTTCGCTTTTCAGTACGTCTACAATTTTTGTTCTTTTAATTGCTTCCATGTTTATATTTTTATTCTTAGGTAATCAAAACAAGTTAGCCGGCTTTTCCAACCGGCTAAACTCTATATTATTCGAAAGCCCCCATGCGGAGCGCGTTCACTTCACGTTCGTTCAGATAACGCCACTTTCCACGTCCAAGGTTCTTTTTTGTAAGACCGGCAAAATATACACGATCCAGTTTAACCACGTGATAGCCCAGTGATTCGAAAATACGACGGACGATACGGTTACGCCCTGAGTGAATTTCGATACCGACCTGGCTCTTATCATCTTCGCTTGCATAACTGATGGCATCAGCATGGATTTCTCCGTCTTCAAGCTCTAATCCGTTAGCGATCTTTTCCATATCTTCGATAGATACGTTCTTATCCAACCATACATGGTAGATTTTCTTCTTCTTGAAAGAAGGATGCGTCAGCTTGGAAGCCAGATCGCCATCGTTCGTCAGCAACAGTACACCTGTCGTATTACGGTCCAGACGTCCCACCGGATAAATTCGTTCCTGGCAAGCGTTCTTTACCAAATCCATGACAGTCAGACGTTCCTGAGGATCATCGGAAGTTGTCACACAGTTCTTCGGCTTATTCAGGACGATATACACTTTACTCTCGATCTGAACCGGCTGGTCTTTGAACAACACCGTATCCTGACGCGTAATCTTCGTTCCCAATTCAGTTACAACCTGACCATTTACCTGAACAACTCCTTCCTGGATAAATTCATCCGCCTCGCGACGAGAACAAACACCTGCATTGGACAAGAACTTATTCAAGCGGATCGGTTCGTTAGGATCTGCCAGCACTTCCTTATACTTCAACTGCTTCTGGAAGTTATACTTGGCATTCGGATTGTAATCACCGGTACGGCGATTGTTGTTCGGACGTCTGTTGTTATTGTAGCCGCCACGTCCGCCGCCATTTCCATAACGGTTGTTGTTATTACCGTATGAAGGTCTGCCACCACGATTATCGCGATTATCATAAGACGAACTTACACGGGTATCACCTACACGCGGTCTTCTTTTCTTTACACCATCACCCGAAACACCTTCGCCGGACGGAGTAGCCGAATAAGCCTTTCCTCTGTCTTCATAGTTCGGGCGAGACGGACGATTGTACGGACGATCGTTCCCATAAGAACGGTCATTGCCGTAAGAAGGGCGATCGTTGTTACCGTAAGGGCGATTGCTACCATAAGAAGGTCTGCTGTTATAGCCGCCTTCACGATTAGAGTTGCCATAGCTACGGTTTCCACCATTATCGCGGTTATACGGTTTGTTGTAACCGCCATCACGGTTATCATACGTACGCGGGCGACTCGGTCTGTCTCCATAAGAGCGGTTGTCCCCATAAGAATTATAACCTCCGCGGTTATATGGTCTCCGTTCATAGTTGTTTCCCTCAGGTCTGTTATAACCTTGATTGTAAGGTCTTCTTTCAGAATCCTGGTCTGTGTTTTCCCGTCTGATACTTGGTATCACCTTTCTTGGACGCGGTTGAGATTCATCTCTTTCTTCTGTGCTCATTTGATGTAAATTAAATGATAATTAACTACTTGGTAACCTCACGGCTACCCATTGTTTCTCACTAAATACCTGTATAATTATGCGGCGTTATCGCCTTTAATTCAGCTTTAACAGCATCGCTAACCTGCAACGTATCAATAAAATTACTGATCGACTCGGCTGTGATACCTTCATTTGTACGAGTCAAGGCTTTTAATGCTTCATAAGGTTTCGGATACCCTTCACGACGAAGGATAGTCTGAATTCCTTCGGCCACTACAGCCCAGCAGTTATCCAAATCCCGGTACAATGCTTTCTCGTTTAATAACAACTTACCCAGCCCTTTTGTTAAACTTTTGAATGCGATTTCGACATGAGCCATCGGCACACCGACATTACGAAGGACTGTAGAGTCTGTCAGGTCGCGCTGCAAACGTGAAATCGGCAACTTGGTTGCCAGGTGCGTCAAGATAGCATTTGCCATACCCAAATTACCTTCCGCATTTTCGAAATCGATCGGATTCACCTTGTGCGGCATAGCAGAAGAACCGACCTCACCGGCTTTGATCTTCTGTTTAAAATACTCCATAGAAACATACTGCCAGAAATCACGGCACAAATCGATCAAAATCGTATCGATACGTTTCATCCCGTCAAAAATAGCAGCCATGTTGTCATAGTTGGAAATCTGTGTCGTCCATTCCTCACGGCTCAGTCCCAACACTTCATTCACAAACTTATTCCCGAAAGCTTTCCAGTCATATTCCGGAAAAGCCACATGATGCGCATTGAAATTACCGGTTGCTCCACCGAACTTAGCAGAAACAGGAGTCGCTTTCAACAGCTTCACCTGTTGTTCCAAACGGTAAACAAACACCATCACTTCTTTTCCTAAACGGGTAGGAGAAGCCGGCTGCCCATGTGTCTTGGCCAACATGGGAACATCCGCCCAGTCTTCGGCATATTTCTTCAACATGTCGATCACTTCTTGCAAACCGGGAAAATACACTTCGTTCAGTGCATCCTTGATAGACAATGGAACGGATGTATTGTTAATATCCTGGGAAGTCAATCCGAAATGGATAAATTCCTTATATTCCTGCAAAGACAACAAATCGAATTTCTCTTTTATAAAATATTCAACAGCCTTTACATCATGATTTGTCACACTCTCGATCTCTTTAATACGGGTAGCGTCCTCAACCGAAAACTCGCGGTAAATTTTCCGCAAAGCCTCTTTATTCTCCCCAGTCGTCAACGCACGAAGCTGCGGTAAGAATTCAGACAGAGTAATAAAATACTCGATCTCAACCTGCACTCTGTATTTAATGAGCGCATACTCTGAAAAGTAAGCCGCCAGGTTCTCGGCTTTATTTCTATATCGCCCGTCTACAGGCGAAATTGCTGTCAGTGTCGAAAATATCATATACATTATTAATATGGAGTTGCAAAGTTACTATAAATCTTAATACATATAGGCGGAGATGAAGTTTTTTTCTACTTTTTCGCAAAAATATTTGGAGGTAATAAAAAAAGCCGTATCTTTGCAGCGCTTTAGAGAGATAGAGCATATCAAACTTAATGAACAAATGAAAGGGCGTTTAGCTCAGCTGGTTCAGAGCATCTGCCTTACAAGCAGAGGGTCGG
>ENA-OPDF01002263-OPDF01002263.1-human-gut-metagenome-genome-assembly--contig:-NODE-2263-length-10107-cov-2.260446_pt1 | contig 10107 bp, 5 predicted proteins | sample MGYA00241575_ERZ501501 | MGnify/ENA primary metagenome ERZ501501 (study PRJEB25962, sample SAMEA1972229) | human gut metagenome | biome: human gut; feature: human-associated habitat; material: faeces... | reverse complement strand
GGCGTGCCGGCAAGCGCCTCGGCGATGCGCGCGGCGATCTTGCCGCGCAGCTCAGACGCGGCGGCTCTTGTGTATGTAATGATCAGAAATTCATCGAGGTCGGCGGGGTCTGTGGGGTCGGTCAGATAGCCCATCAACCGGTCGACCAGAACCTTCGTCTTTCCGGAGCCTGCCGCCGCCGCAACGAGCAGCGCGCCGCCCCGATCCTCCGCCGCAGCCCGCTGCTGCGGCGTTGCGCGGATCTCAGCCATGCTCCAGCCTCCTTTCAAGCGCCTGCCAGAATTCCTCCGGTGTAACGGAGGCGAACCGCCGTGCGTTCACGCCGCAGACGTCCTTGTGGCAGGCCGATGAAAAATCACAGTATTTACATTCGGAATCCGACGGGCCGCGGTCAATGGGGTTCGGCGCGGTCGCGCCGGAGAGAATTTCGTCGATCATCGCCTCGACCTGTCCGTTCACAAAGCGTTCCAGCTCCGCCAGCTGGGCAGGGGAGGCGAGATCGCCAATCAGCCCGTCCGGGCCGGGCGCGAAGGGCAGGTACTGCGGCTTTTTCTCATACGCTTCCATCGCGTGCAGGACCGCCTCGTCGTTCAGAAGCAGCCCCTTGCGGCGCAGATCCTTCTGCCGTTCGGCATCGGCCTGCGCAGGGTCCTCACCCGGCTTGAGCTTGACCATGTCGCACCGGCCCGGAACATAGAGCACTCCGGCCGGCTGCATGGGCGTTCCCGCCCGCCTCTGATACGATTCCAGCGCGAACAGATACAGAAGCATCTGCAGGTTCTTCCCGTACAGCAGCTCTGCATAATCAAAATCTTTATGGCCGGTCTTGTAATCGATGATACGGAAATAGCGCCGTCCGTCCGCCTCATAGGTGTCCACGCGGTCGATCTGCCCGGTTAGAAGCCCGGAGCCGGTCTTTGCGCGGTACTCGATCGGCGGCAGCGGTCCGCCGGGCGCGAACTGAAGCTCCTCCGCCGCAGGCGCGAACTGCGACAGCCGAAGCTCCCGCGCCACGTCCATCACGACGGCGGCAGCCTCCTGCCGGTTGCGTGCGGAAAGATAGCTCTCGCGGCTCGCGGCGGCCTGTCCCTGCGGGAGATAGGTCTTCATGCAGTTATCCATGCAGCGCTCTGTCAGCGCGGAAATTTCTCCGTCCGTCATGGCGGCGAAGCCGCCCTGCTCCTGCGCCTCGCGGACAACGTGCTCCAATACATCGTGCACGAACGAGCCGAACAGCGGCGCGTCGAATTCTGCCTGCTTCCATGGCGCGGCGCGCAGGCCGTATTGCAGGAAAAACGCGTACCGGCAGCCCGCGAACCGGTCGATCTTCGACGCGGAAAGCGGGATCGTCCTGCCGTAGAGCGCACGCACCGCCTCTGGCCGCATGGAGGCGAAGGAATACGCGCAGCGCTGCGATAGCGTCCGCGCCTCCTTTTGAACCGCCTCCGGCAGCCAGTCGGGCAGCGCGCTCTGCTGCAGGGCCGCGCCCGCAGCTGCGGCGCAGTCCGGCAGGAAGGGGAAGTCCTCTGCCGCAGCCGGCTGCAAAGCCGGAAACAGCGATGCTGTGCGGCTGTATAAAAACGACGGCTGCGCCGCATCGGTCACAAGGCATACCCGCTGCTCCGCCGCGCTCAGCGCCGCGCAGACCCAGCTCATTTCGCGGTCAGAGGACGCGCTGCGCCCCGGACTGAGTTCCACGCCGAGACTGCGGAGCTTCTGCCGCTCCGGGTCGGCAAGCAATCCGCCGGGATCGGAAAATGCGGGCAGCAGCCCGTCGTTCGCGCCGAGCACCAGCAGAACGCGGGTGCGGCGGTGGCGGAGCATGGGCAGCGTCGTAAGCTGGACAGCATCGCAGACGGAGGGAATGGAACCGACCGAAGTATTTTGCAGCAGCATGGAAAACAGCTGCACAAACAGCTCCGTTTCAAGGCTTGCCGCGCCCAGAACCTGATCCATCTGCTCAAGCGCGGAAATGAGCGCCTCGTAGAGCTGGCCGCATTCCTGCGCGCGCTGGGCCTGCCCGGCCTGTTCGAGCGCATCTTGCTGCGTCTGAAGCCTTCCGGCAGCGTCGAGCGTTTCCAGCAGTGCAGCGATGGCGCGCACCTGCTCGTCTACCGTCCGTGCCTTTGCCAATGCCAGCCGGAGCGTGCGCAGCGGGGCCACAGCCTGCTCGCGCAGCTCGTTCAGCGCCTGCAGCGTGGCCTCATCCTCCGGCTCCATGGGCTGACCAAGCCCGCACGGGTGCAGCTGCCACGGCTTTTCCCACGCGGAGCCGCGAATGCCCCAGTAATAGGCATAGTGCTCCAGCGTATCGCAGTCCGCCTCGCAGAGCGGCGAGAACTCCGACTTTAAAAACGCCAGTACAGGACCCGGCTCATACCGCAGAACAGCCTGCATCGCGGACAGCAGCGCCGCGATCAGCGGGTTCTGCGCGACAGGCGCACTGGACGCGCAGTAGACCGGAATTCCTGCGCGCGAGAAGAGCGTCTGCATGGGAAGCCGGTACGCGGCCTCGTCCGTCATGCAGACGGTAAAATCGCGGTAACGAAGACCCGACAGCACGCCGCTGCGCACCGTGCGCGCGGCATAGGCGCAGGCCGCCTGCTGCGAGCCTGCATGGACGAGACTGACGTTCTGCGGCGCTTCTCCTGAGCCGCTGCCGCCGAAAAACAGGCCGTTCAGCCAAAGCTGCACATCCGGCACGCGGTGCTCGCGCGCCGGGATGCTCAGACGGACAGTCTCGATACCCTGCCGGGCCGCCAGCTGCCGGAGCTGCTTTTCCGTTTCATTTCCGGTCTGACAGGCGGCGTACTGCCCGCCGGAGGTGAGGAGTGCGACGCGCACATTTTTCGCGTGCGCAAGAATTGCACTGATGATCTGCATCTGTAAGGCGGTAAAATCGGAGAAGCCGTCGAGGAAAACCTCCCGCCCGTCCAGAAACTCCGTCTCGTCCAGCAGCTCGCACAGGCGCATCTGCCGCGTCACAGGATCGCCGCGTCCTGTTTTGCAGACGGACAGATAGCTTTCATATAACAGCGCCAGCTCTGTGACCTTCTGCGCCAGGCGCCCCTCAAGCCGTGCGGCGGCTGTATGCAGTGCATCCGGCGTGACGCAGGAGGTCAGAAGCTCCTCCATGAGCGCGCCGAGCTGCTTCAAAAAATCCGGCCTTGTCATCACGGCGGCATAAAATTTCAGCTGCTCGCGCACCTGCTGCGCGGCGAGATAGAGCGTCAGAATGCGCCCGTTCTCGTCCAGATATTCTTCGCACACGCCGCCGCAGACGGAAAAGACCCGCGATGCCAGCCGCGTAAAGCTCAGAACCTCGGCATACCGGCTGATCGTATCGCCGCCGCGCTCGCACAGCGCACGCTCCGTTTCATGCGAATACTGCTCCGGAACGATCAGAATCTGCCCGGCAACGCCGTGCGTCGCGTTCTCACAGATCCGGGCCAGCAGCTCCATGGAATTCGCCGTCCTGTCCGGCCCGTGCAAAAGCTCCAGCATATGCCCGCCTCCCTTTCTGTTTTTTCTCATTTTATCATGCCGTGCGCCCAAAAGAAAGCCGCAGGCACGAAAAAACCGCCGGAACGCGTCCGGCGGTTTTGGAGAAGTTGGTTATTTCTGTTCCTGAATGTAGAGGCTGACGCGGCTCTGGATGAGCTTGGAGGCTTCTTCCACGGTCTTGCTGCCCGCAAAATAGCCTGCGGCTTCGTCAGAAATGATGTCCAGCACGTTCTGGTCATAGTCCACGAAGGTCGTTGTGGAATCGATGAGGGCCAGCACGGCGTCATACTGCTCCTGCGTGACGGCGTACAGCTCGATCATCGGCTCGTTGCCGTAGCTCATGCCGCCGCTGGAGATGGGGATGGGGTTGCCGTCATCGTCAAGGATCTGGTTGCCGTCGGCATCCGTCTCGTATTCCTGCGTCATGGCCTCCTGCGCCTTTGCCTCAAAGACCGATTTCACAATGGGGTAATTCCAAATACTTTCCTGATAGTCGTCGGAGAGCGTCGAGCGGATAAAGGCCCACGCGCCGGACTTGTCCTTGCAGGTCGTGGAGATGGAGAGCGTGCAGCTGGCGTTGAACGCGTTGCCGCTGGAGCCGTCCTCGCGCGGGAAGCCGATAAAGCGGATGTCGTTGTTCAGCGCGGCAAACGTATAGTACAGATCGCTGAAGCCGGAAAGCGACGTCGGATAGAGCAGCTGCTTGCCGTTTTTCAGGCGGGTGAAATCGCTTTCATAATCGTCCGAATCCGACTGCCAGTCGTATTCCGCCGGGAAGGGCTTGACGAACTCCAGCAGCGCGCGGAATTCATCGGTATCAAAGCTGCACGTGCCATCCTGCCAGTTCATGAAGCTCTCCGCGTTCATCGCGATGCAGTACTGCAGCATTTCCGCCTGCGTGTAATACTTGTTGAAGACCGTCGCGCCCTCGGGGAGCTTGGAAAGCGCGTCATTGACGTCGGCCAGCGTCCATGTCGTATACTCGCCCACGACCTTGCCGAGGCCAACTGCGGTCGTGACGCCGAAATCGATGGGCAGGCGGTAGAGTTTGCCGTCGGTCTGGGCCGCGTTCAGCGGCTGCGTCATGAGCTTGTCGCGCGAATATTCGGGGTCCGCGTCGAGATACGGCCACAGGTCCTCCAGCAGTCCCTTGGCGGCATACTGACCGATGGGAAGCTCCGTGCCGTTGACGAGGATATCAGGCACATTGCCGGAGATGATCTCCGTGTTGAGCTTGGTCAGACCGGCATTATAATCGTCGTCCGTCGCATACTCGGAATAGTCCTTGACGACGATGCGGTAGTCCGGATTGCTCTTGTTGAACTTGACGATCTGGCTGCGGAGATTGTAGTCCAGATACAGGCAGGCCAGCGTCAGCTCCGTCTTTGCCGTGACAGAGGCCGCGTCCACGCGGTTGAGGACAAGGATCTGCTGCCTGCTGGGGCCGTCGTCCGAATAGTCATAGGTCACAGCGACGATGCGCCCATCCGACAGGAAGCCGAACTGGTCGCTGTTGATATTGTTGCTGTCCACATCGCAGGCCACCCAGTCGACGACCTTCTCGACCTCGCCGTTGTCCCTGCGTTCGCCAAAGATATTGCCGTTATCCATAAAGAAATAGGCATAGACATCATTGCCGGGGAGGATGTTCCACGCGCGGGAGGAAACGGGCGTTTCCTTGCCCCAGTCCTTCGTCTCCGGGTCAAGCTGCTTGAAGACCATCTTGCCGTCTGCGGAGGAGGTCGTCATGCCGACCTCGCTGGCAGACAGCTGGCAGATCTGCCCGTTCAGCTCGTCGCCGGACTTGCTGAACACGAAGCTGCCGTCCGGGCCGTAGACGTTGACGGTCTGATAATCATAGGTATAGACATAGCCCTTGTCGTCGGAGAGAATGGAGTCGATGTACGTATAGCGCCAGCCTTCGGGATCGTCCGTCTCCTCCTCGGAAACGGGCGTGATGGTGCGCAGCAGCGTGCCGTGCGCGTCAAGCTGGATAAGCTCGGAGATGGAATCGCCCTCCGTGCCGTCGTCCGCGTAGCGGCTCGTCTGCCGGAAGAGCCAGAGCGTGCCGTCCGCACCGGCCGCCATAGTCTGGATGTTGGTGCTGCTGTTGAAGGTCTGCATGCTGCCGTCGGGATTCATGGTCACGCCATCCGGCATGTCCGGGTTTTCCACGACCGGCTCGGCCACATAATTGTCGAGCTGCACACATTCGCCGGTGTCGAGGTCAAAGCGGAAAATGACCTCGGAATACGTGTCATAGGAATATTCCTCACCGTTTTCGTCGGTATAGGTTTCTGTGCCGCCGTCCGGGATGCTGGCGGTAAAGTAGAGCGTGTCGCCGGTAACGCAGCTCGTGCCGATCCACTGGATCTCCTCCGGCAGATCAAAATACTGCGCCTGATACGCGAACTGCGTCGAGGTCTTGTCCTCGGTATCGCTCTGTTCTGTCTTCTTCGTATCGTCCGCCGTCTGCGCCTCATTTTTGCTGCACCCGGCGAGAACGCCGAGCAGCAGAACAAGCGCGAGACAGACGGAAAGAATGCGTTTTGTCATAAAGGATGCTCCTTCCTGTTTTGATCCGTGCGGCCACATAGTAACAGAAATTCGCCAAAAAGGAAACCCCTTTGGGACAGATTTAAGAAAGAATTAAGTAAATCGAATGGTTTTCATACGTCTTGGAATTCATCAAGATCCGTGTTATACTGTAGAAAAACCGCAACAGGAGGCGCTTTATGCCCGCGCATATCATTTCCAGCGAGGAGCAGCGCGGCCGGATGTTGCACACGCCGATCCCGAAGCTGATCGTGTCGCTGTCCATCCCGACGCTGGCGTCCCAGCTCATTTCCGTGTTTTATAATACCGCCGATACCTATTTCGTCTCCAAGCTCTCTACCAGCGCCTCGGCGGCGGTCGGCGTCGTTTTTTCGCTCATGTCCATCATTCAGGCCTTCGGCTTCGGCATCGGCATGGGCTGCGGGTCGATCATCAGCCGCAGTCTCGGCAACCGGGACAACGAGCGCGCCGACCGCACCGCAAGCAGCGCGTTCTTTTTTGCCGCTGCCGTGGGTCTTCTCATCTGCATTGCGGGGCTCTGCACGCTCCGGCCGCTCATGCGCCTGCTCGGCTCAACGGAAACGATCCTCCCGTACTCGGAAAGCTACGCGCGCATCATTCTGCTGGCCGCGCCTGTCATGTGCGCGTCATTCGTGCTGAACAACACGCTGCGCTCCGAGGGCGAGGCGATGCTTTCCATGTACGGCATCTGCGCGGGCGGACTTCTGAACGTCGCGCTCGACCCGCTGTTCATCTTTGCCTTCGACATGGGCATCGCGGGCGCGGCGCTGGCCACAGCGCTCAGCCAGCTGGTCAGCTTCTGCATCCTCGCGTGGCTGTTCCTCCACGGGCGGAGCATCGTCCGCGTACACGTCCGCTGCATCAGCAAACGGCCCGGACTTTATCTCCACAGAGATAATCTTGAAAGTACCCAAGCCCTTTACTTTTACGATCTTATCCGTATAGACCCCTTCGGATACCACCGAGATAAAATCTCTCAAGAAACGCTCTACCTCTCCTCTGTCCTTGCCGGTACGCTCCGATAATAAACCGGCTATATCTTGTATATTAATACGGTTATTCATGATCACCCAATTCCTTTAAACGATTCTTCACGGTCGTTCCGGGCTTGAACACGGGAACTAATTTAGGGGGAACCAGATATCGCTTCCCGTTCGCCGGATTCACGGAAATACGTTCCGCTTTCTTTTTCACCTCGAACTGGCCGAAGCCTTGCAGATAGATCGTATCGTTATCCACTAATTTCGAACTTACGACGGAACTGAGCGCAGAAAGCATGTCGGATACCTCCTTCGAGGTCCAATCCATGCGATTCGCCAATTCCGTTATAAGTTCCTTGTTTTTCATATCTAATTCCATAACAGTTCGTGCTGCTATATTAGTTATTTTTTCGTTAACCGACAAATATATTGACAGTTTTTACATCAATTCAACACTTTACCATACAGATCAAACGCTTGTGCGTCAATCACCTTTACTTGGTAAAAGCTACCCGGACTCAAGGGAGTATCCTTGGAAATCAATATTTCCGGATCTACCTCGGGCGAGTCGTATTGCGTACGTCCCACGTAGAAATCCTCCTCCTCCCGGTCTACGATCACTCGGAAGGTCTGCCCTACTTTCGAGGCGTTCACGTCGGCGGAGATGCCTTCTTGCACACGCATCAAGTAATCCAGTCGGTCTTGCTTCACCTCCTGCGGGATCTCGTCTTTATAATGCTGATAGGCATAGGTACCCTCCTCATGGCTATAGGCGAAAGCGCCCATACGCTCGAAGCGGATATCTTTCACGAAGCGGATCAACTCCTCGAAATCCTGTTCCGTCTCGCCGGGATGACCCACCATCAAGGTGGTGCGTAGATGGATGCCCGGCACTTCCCGGCGCATACGCTCCAGCAGCTCATACGTCTCGGCCTTCGTGATATTGCGGCGCATCATCCTCAACATCGGGTCGCTGATATGCTGGAGGGCGATGTCCATATACTTGCAAACGTTATCACGCTCACGCATCACCGGCAACAGGTCATAGGGGAAATGAGACGGATACCCGTAATGCAAACGAATCCACTCCACGCCCGGGATGTCGGATACCCGCTCCACCAGTTCTGGCAAGGCCATTCGCTTATAGCGATCGAGGCCATAAAACGTAAGATCTTGGGCGATCATCTGGAATTCTTTTACGCCTTGCGCGACCAAGCCACGAACCTCGTCTACGATCTCGTCCATCGGACGGGATTGATAAGCCCCGGTTATGATCGGGATCGAACAGTAGGAGCAGGTACGGTTGCATCCCTCCCCGATCTTCACGTAAGCGTAGTGTCTCGGGGTGGTGAGCACACGATCCGTAGCCAGCTCTTGATGGTACGACTTGCCCAGATCGGAGATCAACTCCTTCCAATTGAATTTCCCGTAGAAACGATCTACCTCGGGAAGTTCCTTCTCCAGATCTTTCAAGAAACGTTCCGACAAGCAGCCCATCACGAAGAGCTTCCCGATCCGTCCTTTTTGTTTTTGTTCGCCCAGTTCTAAGATCATATTGATAGATTCCTCTTGGGCGTCGCCGATGAAACCACAGGTATTCACTACCACGATCTCGCCATTGATCTTATGGGGATCATGCTCTACCGTATAGCCATTGGCAACGAATTGGCGCATAAGTTGCTCCGAGTCCACTAGGTTTTTCGAACACCCCAGCGTAATAATATCTACTTTATTTTTTCTCATTCTCCAAATAACGAATTGACAAACTCACGTTTGCGGAATACTTGCAAATCCTCCATCCCCTCGCCGAGTCCGATATATTTCACGGGGATACGGAAATGGTCGGAGATACCGATCACGACACCCCCCTTGGCTGTACCGTCCAGTTTGGTCACGGCCAAGGCGTTCACCTCGGTGGCGGCGGTAAATTGTTTCGCTTGCTCGAAAGCGTTCTGCCCGGTAGAGCCGTCCAATACCAACAAGATCTCGTGGGGGGCGTCCGGGATCACCTTCTTCATCACGTTCTTAATCTTGGTAAGCTCGTTCATCAAGTTGATCTTGTTATGCAGACGTCCGGCGGTATCGATAATCACCACGTCGGCATCGTTCGCCTTAGCGGAGCTCAGCGTATCGAAAGCCACGGAAGCAGGGTCCGAGCCCATGTTCTGCTTCACGATAGGTACGCCTACCCGCTCGCTCCAGATCACCAGTTGCTCCACGGCGGCGGCACGGAACGTATCGGCGGCGCCCAGATAGACCTTCTTGCCGGCTTTCTTGAACTGGTAGGCCAGCTTACCGATCGTGGTCGTCTTACCCACCCCGTTCACGCCTACAACCATGATCACGTAGGGTTTCTTGCCCTCCGGAAGCGCGAATCCCTCGGCATCCTCCGTATTGTTCTCTGTCAGCAAGCTAGCGATCTCGTCACGCAGCAGGGTGGTCAATTCTTGGGTGGTGACATACTTGTCACGGGCCACACGCTTCTCGATACGGTCGATGATTTTCAACGTGGTATCTACACCGACATCCGAGGTAATCAGTACTTCCTCCAAATTATCCAACACATCGTCGTCCACCTTACTCTTACCGGCGATCGCCTTGGTAATCTTGGAGAAAACACTTTCTTTTGTCTTTGATAGACCTTTATCCAAGGTTTCCTTCTTGTCTTTACTGAAAAAGCTAAAAATACCCATATTTATTTTGTTTCTGTTTTTATTTACTTCAAATCACACTTATCAAGTAGTTTCCGGATCTCCTTAACGGACATAGACTCAATCTCGCTCTTATCATACATCGTCACAAGAAAAATTGTTCCTTCATCAACGCTGACAAGTACCGTAAAAGTTATCACCCGAGCTCCCCCTCTCTTGCCCTGTGATTTCGAGCGGATGGACATCCGGACCTTACGAAGGGCAGTAGTGCCTCAATCTTATAACTCATTCAATAGATCCTCCAATGGGCGAGAGGTTATTTTTCCCGCCTTCAAGTCTTTTACGCTCTGGAAAGCCTCTTCCAGCACCTCCCGCTCGCTTCGCTTGGCAGGCGA
>ENA-OPDF01002257-OPDF01002257.1-human-gut-metagenome-genome-assembly--contig:-NODE-2257-length-10118-cov-2.752062_pt1 | contig 10118 bp, 6 predicted proteins | sample MGYA00241575_ERZ501501 | MGnify/ENA primary metagenome ERZ501501 (study PRJEB25962, sample SAMEA1972229) | human gut metagenome | biome: human gut; feature: human-associated habitat; material: faeces... | reverse complement strand
GCAACTCTTCCGGACGAAGGGTGCGGAGCAACATTCGGGAGTAAATGCCCGTTCCGCATCCGAACTCAATCACTTTCGGACAGGGAGAGGGAATATGTTTCTGGAGCAGGCGGATCATTTTATTTGCTATCTGCCGTTGTACATTTGCTTCACGGGGATAGGTGGAGATGGCTTTTGAGAAACGTTCTGCAATAATTGTCTTATTCATTGATCAATGATTATTTAATGTTCATGATTACCTCATTAAAAAGCTCCTGCTGATAATGGGCAGCTTCGACGTGCAGGAGGGAGACTGCCTTGTTTCTCCATGCCTGCTCTTGATGTTCCGGAAGGAAAATCCGATCGTTATCTCCGATGATGGCTGTTTGCCAGACAAACTCCGAAGGGAGGGATGACAAGTATTGCTGCCGGATGCAGCTTTTCTGTATTCTTCCTGGGTCATGTCGTCTACGCCCTTGACGCCCATGGCTCTTGCTATCTCACGATACTTTTCTCCTGTTGCTTCTGCATTGTATTCCATTACAGTAGGCAGGATAATCGCGTTGGCAACACCGTGAGGTGTGTCATACAGAGCTCCCAGTGGATGAGCCATGGAATGAACGATTCCAAGACCTACATTTGAGAAGCCCATGCCTGCAACATACTGGCCAAGAGCCATATCTGCACGGCCCTCAGGTGTATTGGCAACAGCCCCTCTGAGCGAACGGCTGATGATCTCGATTGCCTTGAGGTGGAACATGTCTGACAGCTCCCATGCGGCTGCGGTGATGTAACCCTCGATTGCGTGTGTCAGTGCATCCATACCTGTGGCTGCTGTGAGTCCCTTTGGCATGGAGCTCATCATCTCAGGATCGACAAATGCCACAACAGGAATGTCCTTAGGATCAACACATACCATCTTGCGGTTCTTCTCAACATCTGTGATGACGTAGTTGATAGTTACCTCTGCTGCGGTTCCGGCTGTAGTTGGAACTGCAAATATAGGAACTGATTTATTCTTTGTAGGTGCAACACCCTCCAGACTTCTGATGTCTGCAAAATCAGGGTTGGCAATAACTATGCCGATACCCTTGGCAGTGTCCATGGATGATCCGCCGCCTATGGCGATGATGTAATCTGCCTCAGCAGCCTTAAATGCGGCCACACCCTGCTGCACGTTCTCTATAGTAGGGTTTGGCTTGATGTTGGAATAGATCTCGTATGCAAGTCCTGCACCGTCCAGAACATCGGTGACCTTCTTGGTCACACCGAACTTGATCAGATCAGGATCTGAGCACACAAGAGCCTTGGCGAAGCCTCTGCCGACTGCCTCTGTGGCGATCTCAGCGATGGCACCCGCTCCGTGGTAAGAGGTTTCATTGAGTACGAATCTGTTTGCCATAAAAATATCTCCTCCTTTGCACTGCGCATTTGTGATAGAACTTCCAGATACTGCCATCAAAATGCACAAAAGATATATTCAAAATGTATATTTATTATAACATTTGTACAATAAAAAGCAAATAGACATAACAGGTGAAATGTCAACATTTACAGGCAAAATGGTGGCATTTACACTGGTAATACCATAATGCGTCTGCTAAAATATGTGGATGGATACAGCAGGGATGCGGATATGTCCCAGGGATAAAATGATACGGAGAACAGAAGATGACATTGACACCGGAGCAGAAGGATATAATAGATAAATATGTGAAGAAGCCAGAGTGGAGAGTGGCGGGCAAAAGAGCGGACTTTAATGCCATAGGCGAGAGGTTCGGTGTGAGTCCTGTTGTGGCGAGGGTTATCACGAACAGAGGAGTCACCGGGGAGAAAGCCATAGCTATGTACCTTGATGGCGACTGGGATTCCATGCACGATCCGGCACTGATGAAGGATATGGTGGAAGCCGGTGAGATAATAAAGGAAAAGCTCAGCGATAACAGGAGGATAAGGATAATCTCGGACTACGACGTGGACGGAGTTACCTCCAATTATATATTGCTTCTCGGTCTTCGGAGAACATGGGCGGCGCTGCACGGAAGCTGCGCTGATGACTGCACCGTGGTGGATTACGACATTCCACATCGAGTGCATGATGGATACGGAATAAATAAAAGACTTATAGATGCCGCCATAGCGGATGGTGTTGATACTATCATAACCTGCGACAATGGAATAGCGGCGATAGAACAGGTGAGATATGCGAAGGAGCGCGGGCTTACGGTCATCGTCACGGATCACCATCAGATCCCATTTGAGGAGAGTGATGGCGGCGAGCGGGTATATATGCTGCCCCAGGCGGATGCGGTCATAGACAATCAGAGGCAGGACTGTGAATATCCATTCAAGGGGCTGTGCGGGGCCGGCGTTGCGTTCAAGCTCATCCAGTACATATACAGGATATGCGGGATAGCCGAGAGCGAGGTAAATGAATTCATGGAGATCCTGGGGCTGGCTACCAACTGTGACATGATGGATCTGGTGGATGAGAACAGAATCTATGTAAAATATGCCCTTGAAAGTCTGAAGGACAGCCGCAATCCGGGTCTGAATGCCCTCATGAGGCTCAGCGGCAGAAATGAGAAGAAGATATCAACGTATGATCTGGGATTTCTGATAGGACCGTGCATCAATGCGGCGGGAAGACTGGGGGATGCGAAACAGAGCCTTGAGTTCTTGCTTGAGAGAGATCCAAATGTCGCCGAGGCAAGGGCTAGGGAACTGCTGGCTGTCAACAATGAGAGAAAGAGCATGACGGAGGCCGGAGCCCGGCATATCACAGATATGCTTGAGACAGCCACTGTGAACGGAGAGTTCGGACAGGCGGCTACCCTTGCTGACAAGGTGCTTGTGGTGTATATACCGGCTGTACATGAGAGCGTTGTGGGAATAATCGCCAGCAGGCTCAAGGAGGCATACACAAGACCTGCGATGGTGTTCACGGACGCAGAGACGCCGGGGATACTGAAAGGATCGGGAAGATCCATAGACAGCTACAACATGTTCGAGGAGCTGAACCGGTTCCGGGAGATGTTCACTGCATTTGGCGGACATGCCATGGCGGCGGGCTTTTCCATAGAGAAGGAGAGGCTTGACGAGCTGAGGCGGAAGCTCAATGAAGCGGCGGTGCTGACGGATGAAGATATAACACCTAAGCTGATGATAGATGTGGCCATGCCGCTGGCGTACAACAGCATAGAGCTGACGGAACAGATCGAGAGGCTTGAACCATACGGAAAGGGTAACAGGAAACCGCTGTTTGCACAGGCGGCAGTACCGGTGCGAAGGGCGCAGATACTTGGAAGAAACAAAAATCTTCTGAAGCTCCAGCTTGATACCGGGTACGGAAGGTGCGTGGATGCCATAGATTTTGATCCGGATACATTTGTGAATAACATAAAACAGTGGTTTGGAGAGGATGAATGTGTTAAAATGTTAAATGGTCAGCCGAACGCCGTAGTGATAGATGTCGCATACTATCCGACCATCAATGAATATATGGGAAGACGTTCACTCCAGATGAAGATGGAGGCCTATAACAAGGGAATATAAGCTGACTTTGATGAGAATATTATTAAGTACATTTGTAATATATATCATACAGGAGGACGTAAGATGAGTGAGGTAGAAAAGTATATCAAGAGTATTCCTGATTTTCCACAGCCGGGAATCATATTCAGGGATGTGACAAGTGTAACTGAGGATCCTGAGGGCATGAAGCTGGCCATCGATGAGATGGATAAGCTGCTGGAGGGAGTAGATTACGATGTCATCGCCGGAGCAGAGTCCAGAGGATTTATATTTGGAGCACCGCTGGCCTACAAGAACGGCAAAGGACTTGTTCTCGTGAGAAAGAAGGGCAAGCTTCCAAGAGAGACCGTGGAGATGTCTTACGATCTTGAGTATGGACAGGCTACTATAGAGATACATAAGGATTCCATCAAGCCGGGTGAGAAGGTTGTGCTGGTGGATGATCTTATTGCAACAGGTGGAACCATAGAGGCTGCGGCTAAGCTTATAGAGAGCCTTGGTGGAATCGTGGTCAAGATGGTATTCCTCATAGAGCTGACAGACTTGAAGGGAAGAGAGAGACTTTCCAAATATGACGTGGCTTCAGTAGTACAGTTTGAGGGAGAATGATCAGGGCAGAATAAAACAGGAAGTGTGGTGAGCATATGGGAGAGACATTGGATAAGACACAGGACAATATAATAGCTCAGGAGACGAAGAGAGCTGCGGAAGCAGGTGTTATCACCTCGGAGCAGGCCACGAAGGATGGAATAGCAGCCATCGAGAAGGCTCTTGCGTCTGGCAAGAATGTTCCTCAGAATGAACTTATAAAGCTGGAGGAGCAGGCGAATAAGCAGATGAAGGCGAAGAGAGAGATAGATCTGTCCACACCGGCAGATTTTACACCGCCGGAGGAATTGTATAAGGAGCTTATCTCAAGGATACTCACATATCACCCATCTGCCGACATCACTATGATAGAGAAGGCATATAAGGTGGCGGACGCTGCCCACAAGGGACAGCTCAGAAAGTCCGGGGAGCCTTATATCATGCACCCTCTGAATGTGGCCATAATCCTGGCAGAGCTCGAGCTTGACAAGGAGACGATAGTGGCTGGAATACTTCACGATGTCGTTGAGGATACAGTCATGACATCTGAGGAGATAGCAGCGGAGTTCTCCGAGGAGGTTGCTTTCCTTGTGGATGGAGTTACGAAGCTGACACAGCTCAAGATGACCACGGACAAGATAGAGGTTCAGGCGGAGAATCTGCGTAAGATGTTCCTCTCCATGGCGAAGGATATCAGAGTCATACTGATAAAGCTGGCGGACAGACTCCACAATCTGAGAACCCTCCAGTATCAGTCACCGGAGAAGCAGATAGAGAAGGCCAGAGAGACCATGGATATATATGCGCCTATCGCACACAGACTTGGTATCAGCAAGATCAAGGTCGAGCTGGATGACCTGTCCATGATGTACCTCATGCCGGATGTGTACAAGGATCTCAAGGCGCAGATAGATGAGAAGCTTACCGAGAGGGATGCTTATATCAAGAGGGTCGTTGCCGATGTCAAGAAGCATATCGATAATGCCGGACTTGAGGCTGAGATAGACGGAAGAGTAAAGCATTTCTTCAGTATATATAAGAAGATGAAGAACCAGAACAAGACTCTGGATCAGATATACGATATATTTGCGGTACGTATCAAGGTGAATACGGTCAGGGACTGTTACTCAGCACTGGGTATCATTCATGAGATGTACAAGCCTATTCCGGGAAGATTCAAGGACTACATAGCCATGCCTAAGTCCAACATGTACCAGTCCCTTCACACCACACTGATCGGACCTGAGGGACAGCCATTTGAGATACAGATAAGAACCTACGAGATGCACAGAACGGCTGAGTATGGTATCGCTGCGCACTGGAAGTACAAGGAGAACATAACCGGTACGGTCATGCAGAAGGAGGAGGAAAAGCTCTCCTGGCTCCGTCAGATCCTTGAGTGGCAGAGGGATACCGATGACAACAAGGAGTTCATGAGCTTTGTCAAGACTGACCTTGATCTCTTTGCTGAACAGGTATACTGCTTTACTCCTGCCGGAGATGTTAAGAACCTTCCTAGCGGATCCACACCTATAGATTTTGCCTATGCCATTCACACGGCGGTGGGCAACAAGATGGTCGGTGCAAGGATCAACGGACGACAGGTTCCTATAGATACCAAGCTTAACAACGGAGATCGTGTGGAGATCATAACCTCACAGAACTCCACAGGACCAAGCCGTGACTGGCTGAATATAGTCAAGAGTACACAGGCGAGGACAAAGATCAACCAGTGGTTTAAGCATCAGCTCAAGGATGAGAATATCAGCCGCGGAAGAGAGCTCATACTGAACTACTGCAAATCAAAGGGAATAGACTACTCCATGTACTCAAAGCCTGAGTATCAGGAGAAGATATACAAGAAGTACAATTTCCAGGATTGGGATTCCATAGTTGCCGCCGTTGGACATGGCGGAATCAAGGAAGGTCAGATAGTAAACCGTCTGATTGATGAGTACAACAGGGAGCACAAGCCACAGACTGCCACGAACGCTGAGGTTCTGGACGAGTATTCGGTGAAGAAGAACCATGGCAACCATACCGGCAAGGGTGGAATAATCGTAAACGGCATAGATGACGTTGCCGTGAGATTCTCCAAGTGCTGTTCACCTGTTCCGGGGGATGAGATCATAGGATTTATCACCAGAGGACGAGGTGTGTCCATACACCGTACCGACTGTGTAAATGTGTTGTGCATGAGCGAGGCGGACAGAGCCAGAGTCATCGAGGCTGAGTGGAAGGATGACGCTGTTGCATCGAACACATACATGACCGAGATAAATATATATGCAGATGACAGAAACGGCATATTATTTGACATAACCAAGATCCTCAGCGAGGCAAATATAAACGTAAACAGTATCAACAGCCGTACAAGCAAGCAGGGCAAGGCTACGATCACGATCTCATTTGCGATCAAGTCGAAGGAACAGTTGAATACGATAATTGCCAAGATAAGGAATGTTGATAATATAATTGATATAGAGAGAACTACGGGCTGATGGCCGGAAAGGTTTATATGGCGGAATTAAAAGTTATCAGAAGTGAGCTGGGAGGATTCCAGACGAATTGTTATATAGTGGCAAATGAGCAGACCGGGGAGGCGATAGTCATTGATCCTTCATGGAATGCGAATTATATATACAACACACTGAAGAAAAATGAGTATACCTGCGTTGGCATTTATCTCACCCACGGTCATGTGGATCACATGGCGGCGATGGGAGATCTGAAGAAGCTCACAGGCGCGGATACATATGCTTCGGAGGACGAGAAGGAAGTTCTCGGCAACAGCAGGGTGAACCTGTCGGCGATGATGACCAGTGTATTTGAAAAGGTGATAGAGACTGAGACGGATCACTATCTGAGCGATGGCAGTGTGAAGAAGCTGCTTGGCACTGAGATGAGCTGCATCAGTGTGTCGGGACATACCAGAGGCGGAATGTGCTATTACTTCGAGTCAGAGAATATACTGTTCTCAGGGGATACGCTGTTCAAATACAGTGTGGGAAGATCGGATTTTCCTACAGGTGATGAGCATGCGCTACTCGAGAACATAAGAGAGAAGCTGTTTGTGCTTCCTGATGATACCGTGGTGTACCCTGGACACGGGGAGACAACACTTATAAGAAAAGAGAAGAAGATGAATCCGTTCTTCTGATGGGCGGATCATGGTGGAAATATGATATTACTGATACAGAATATAGAAGATTACAACAATGATCTCCGGGTGAGTCTCCAGGCCTTCTACGGCGGTGAAAGAATAGTGGTCCCGGAGATATTTGACAAAAAGCCGGAGCTTAAGGCGGAGATAGACAAGGAGCTTGTGGCGGATATAGATGACAATAGAATAAATATAGAGCTGTATTCTGTAGCAGACGGAGGAGAGCGGACTTTGGCGTGTAGCACACAGATCCCTGTGGATGGCGACTGCCGGGATAAGAGTGCCGTGAGGAATCCGTTAAAGCTGGCGATATACAACATGCTTTCGGAGTATACAGACCGCAGACTTCCGTGGGGCTCCCTGACGGGTATCAGACCTACGAAGATAGCTGTGTCTTATATGGAAGCCGGGATGACCTCAGAGGATATAATAGGAAACTACCAGGAGATATATGGAACCTCCCGTGAGAAAGCCGAGCTGGCAGTGGCGGTGGCTGACAGGGAGAAGAAAATCATAGACTCTGTGGCGGAGGAGGACGAATACTGTCTGTATATAGGCATACCGTTCTGTCCGACAAGATGTTTGTACTGTTCATTTACCTCATATCCGATCGCGGTATATAAGAATAAGGTGGATGCATATCTGGACGCAGTCGAAAAAGAGATGGCATACGTTGCGGAGGCATATTCCGGAAAACGGCTCATATCAATATATGTGGGAGGCGGAACGCCGTCATCCATATCTGCGGAGCATATGGACAGACTCTGCAGCATGATAGAGAAGTCATTTGACCTGTCACAGGTGAGGGAGTTCACCATAGAAGCGGGCAGACCGGACAGTACCACATTTGACAAGCTTGAGGTCATGAAGCGCCACGGAGTGACGCGTATAAGCATAAATCCACAGACCATGAACGAGGAGACATTAAGGACCATAGGCAGGGCACATACGCCGGAGCAGACGGTCATAGCCATGGAGAATGCCCGGAGAGCGGGCTTTGACAACATCAACATGGATCTGATAGTGGGACTTCCGGGAGAGGACACGGACAGTGTGGAAAACACGCTGAGACAGGTGAAGGAGCTTTCCCCTGAAAGTCTGACGGTTCACACCCTTGCCATCAAGAGGGCGGCGAATCTGAACATAGAGATGGACAAATACCGTGACACCCTGAAGTCAGATATAGACAGCCAGCTCGGTGCTGTTACGAGGGCGGCGGCTGAGATGGGGCTTGATCCATACTATCTGTACAGACAGAAGAACATGACCGGCAATCTGGAGAACGTGGGTTACTCGAAGCCGGGGCTTGAGTGCCTGTACAATATACTCATCATGGAGGAGAGGACTGACATCATCGGTCTCGGTGCCGGAAGCTCATCGAAGCTTGTGGTGAGACCAGGACATGACGGAGTGACAGAGGGGACACGTATAGACAGAATAGAGAATTGTAAGAGTGTAGACGATTATATAGCTCGAATAGATGAGATGATTGAGCGTAAGAAAGCGGGATTTATATGGGATTAGCATTGGAGAAGGATGCAGAAGAATGCTATTCAGTTGATATGAATGATGCGGTGCGCCATGGAATGTGTGTGAGTATACTGGCATCTGAGCTGGCGAGGGAGCTGGGCTGTGATGAGAAATTCATACACAAGGTTGCCGTGGCGGGAATGCTGCACGATGTGGGCAAGCTACAGGTGAGTCCTTACATATATGGACGGCGGCAGGGTGCGATGAAGATCGAGGAGATGAGATACGTCAGGCTGCATGCCAAGCTTGGCGCGGAGATACTTAAGCGTGAGGGCTACGATCAGGACATAGTGGATATGGTGCACTATCACCATGAGAACTATGACGGCTCGGGATATCCGTACAGGATGCGGGGCGAGGAGATACCACTCGGCGCAAGACTTATCAGAGTGTGCGATGTGTTCAGTGCACTGGTCAGCGACAGACCATACAGGAAGGCATTTGACGCGGATACGGCATTTGGAATGGTGATAGATGAGGTGAGACACTTCGACATGAGGGCGTTCCTGGCGTTCCAGCGGCTGATCAACACCACAGACATCATGAGCAGGGTGGATCAGGTGCTTCACGGCGATATTCCAGGTCTTGACGAAAAATGAAAAAAGTGTATAGTGACATAAGGAAAGTTTTTAATTTTAGGAGGATAGCGTAAGATGGCAGAATCTATGCAGGGGCTTAAGAGAAGCCACAGATGTACAGAGGTTAGCAGTGCCAACATAGGTGAGAAAGTTACCGTGATGGGCTGGGTTCAGAAGAGCAGAAATAAAGGTGGAATAATCTTTGTAGATCTTCGAGATAGAAGTGGAATATTACAGGTTATATTTGAGGAGTCACAGTGTGGCGCAGAGTGCTTCGAGAAGGCAGGAAAGCTCCGTTCAGAGTTCGTTGCAGCCATCGAGGGAACAGTGTGCAAGCGTGCGGGTGCAGTGAATGAGAACCTTGCAACAGGAGACATCGAGGTCGTTGCAAGCAGCCTCCGTATACTGTCAGAGGCAGAGACACCTCCATTCCCTATAGAGGAGAACAGCAAGACCAAGGAGGAGATAAGGCTCAAGTACAGATATCTCGACCTCAGACGTCCTGATCTCCAGAGAAATCTTATCATGAAGAGTAAGGTAGCCACCATCGCCAGACAGTTCATGGCAGATGAGGGATTCCTTGAGATAGAGACACCTATGCTGACCAAGTCAACACCAGAGGGAGCAAGAGATTACCTTGTGCCAAGCCGTGTACACCCTGGTACATTCTACGCTCTGCCACAGTCACCACAGCTCTTCAAGCAGCTTCTTATGTGCTCTGGTTACGACAGATATTTCCAGATCGC
>ENA-OPDF01002251-OPDF01002251.1-human-gut-metagenome-genome-assembly--contig:-NODE-2251-length-10144-cov-2.878977_pt1 | contig 10144 bp, 10 predicted proteins | sample MGYA00241575_ERZ501501 | MGnify/ENA primary metagenome ERZ501501 (study PRJEB25962, sample SAMEA1972229) | human gut metagenome | biome: human gut; feature: human-associated habitat; material: faeces... | reverse complement strand
GACCTTATGCCGCCGCTGGCCCTGTACGCCGCGCTGCGCCCGGGCCGCGATACCCGCTTTACCCACGCCGCGTTCCTGCGGCGGAAGGAGAGTGATCGCCTGACCGCCGTCTCCGCTGTGCTGAACACGCTGGGCGCTTCGGCAGAGGTGCAGCCGGACGGACTGATCATCCACGGCGTGAGCGCGCTGCACGGCGGGGACGTCTCTGCCTGCGGTGACCACCGCATCGCCCTGCTGGCTGGCTGCGCCGCTATGGTGGTGACACTGTCCGGCGCTGAGACGGTGGCGAAGTCCTACCCCACCTTCTGGCGCGAGCTTGCCGCCCTGGGCGGAAACTGGGAGGTGCTGGAATCGTGATGCACTACACGCTTTTCGGCGAGTCCCACGGTCCGGCGGTGGGTGTCTTGCTGACGGATGTGCCGCCGGGGCTGTCGGTGGACGAGGCCTTTGTCCGTGAACAGCTGCTGCGCCGCATGGGGCAGGGGGGACTGACCACCGCCCGGCAGGAAAAAGAGGAAGTGCACTTCCTGTCCGGTGTCTATCAGGGCCGCACTACCGGCGATCCGCTGGCGGCGGTCATTTACAACGGTGATGCCCGTTCCGCCGACTACGACAGCCTGAAACACAAGCCCCGGCCCTCCCACGGAGACTACACCGCCGCGGTCCGCGCCCTGGGCTGCAACGATCCCCGGGGCGGCGGCCATACCTCCGGGCGGCTCACCGCGCCGCTGACCGTGGCCGGCGCGCTGGCGATCACATACCTGAAGACGGCCCATATCGCCGTTCACGCGGATGTCCTGGATGAGGAGGCTCTGCGGGCACGCGCTGCCGCTGCCAAAGCGGACGGCGACAGTGTGGGCGGCGTGATCCGCTGCACCGTCAGCGGTCTGCCCGCCGGTTTGGGCGGCCCTGACTGGCGGGATACCGTGGAGGGCACCATCGCCTGCCATGTGTTTGCCATTCCCGCTGTCAAGGCCATCGGCTTCGGCGCAGGGGAGACCTTCGCCCAGATGCGCGGCAGCGCGGCCAACGACCCGTTTACGATGGTCCGTGGCGCTGTTCGCACAGCGACCAATCATGCCGGCGGCGTCAACGCCGGCGTCACCAACGGCATGGACGTGGTGTTCGACGTGACGTTCCGCCCCACACCGTCCATCGCTAAGGAACAGCGGACCGTGGACCTATATACCATGACGGAGACGACTATCTCCGTCTCCGGCCGCCACGACGCCTGCATCGCGCTCCGTGCTGCCCCGGCGGTGGAGTCCGCCGCCGCCCTGGCGGTGTGCCAGCTGCTGCCGGACGTTCCCTCCGACCTGAACGGCCTGCGTCAACGGCTGGACGAGACGGACGCGGCGATCCTGGAGCTGTTTGACCGCCGTCAGCGGCTGTCTGCCGCCATCGGCGCGTATAAGAGCGCCCACGGTCTGCCGGTCCGGGATAAGGCCCGGGAGGCGGAAGTCCTCCGTACCCGGGGCGATATGCTGCCGGAGCGCCGCGATCAGGCGGAGCGCCTGATGACCCTGCTGATGGCGCTCTCCCGGGAGGAGCAGGCATGACGGGGCGGATCATCCTTATCGGTATGCCCGCCGGCGGAAAGACCACCATCGGCGCCGCCCTGTCCCGGGCGCTGTCCGTGCCCCTTTACGACGCGGACGCACTGACGGAGCAGACGGTGGGCCGTTCCATTCCGGCGATTTTCGCCGCGGAGGGCGAGGCTGCCTTCCGTGCCCTGGAACGCCGGACGCTGGAAGCGCTCTGCACAGAGACGGAAACGCCCTGCGTCATCGCCACCGGCGGTGGTGCGGTGTTGACGGAGCAGAACCGTGAGCTCCTGCGTCGAAGCGGCACGGTGTTCTGGCTGGACCGGACGGTGGATAATATTATGTCGACTGATTACGCCGCCGGACGTCCGCTGCTCGCCGGGGGAGAGGCGGCCCTGCGGGCCATGTATGCCGTCCGCTGCCCGCTGTACGCGGCCTGCGCCCATTATCGGGTGCCTGACGGCACTGTTGACCAAATGAAGGACTTTATTCTGCGACTATGGAGGGATACGCCATGAAGCTGCTCATCCTCAACGGCCCCAACCTGAACCTGTTGGGCCAGCGGGAGCCGGACATCTACGGCAGACAGAGCTATGACGATTTATGTAAACTGATTTACGAGCACGCCGCCGCCGTGGGCTGCCAGGTGGAGCTGTTCCAGTCTAACCATGAGGGCACGCTTATCGACGCTATCCAGGCCTCCCGGGCCGGCTTCGGCGGCATCGTCATCAACCCTGGGGCCTACGCGCATTACAGCTACGCCATCTATGATGCTCTGCGCTGCGCCCCCGTCCCGGCGGTGGAGGTGCATATTTCCGATATCAACGCCCGCGAGCCCTTCCGGGCCGTGTCCGTCACCGCGCCGGCCTGCGTTAGAGTCATCACCGGCCACGGACTTGCCGGCTATCTCGAAGCCATGGACTATCTGCTCCAACACACCAATGACACTGCGGCTGCGCCCACCTGCGGCTGCACTGGGGAGGCACTTGTATGACCAACAAAAAGCTCTATCTTATCGGCGACCCCGTGGATCATAGCCTTTCGCCGCTGCTCCACGGCGCCATGATCGCCCAGACCGGTGTACACTACACCTATGAAGTCCGCCGCGTTCAGCCCCGCGATCTGGCTGACTTCGTGGCCGAGGCCAAGGCCGGCGGCTGTGCCGGGTTCAACGTCACCATGCCCCATAAGGAGGCCATCCTGCCGCTGCTGGACGAGCTGAGCCCCGCGGCAGCCGCCTGCGGCGCGGTGAACACCGTCTGCATCAAAAACGGCCGTGCCATCGGCTATAACACTGACGGCCAGGGATTTGTGGACAGCCTGCGCGCCCGCGGCCTGGAGCCGGAGGGCAAGACCGTGCTGCTGCTGGGCACCGGCGGCGCCGGAGACGCCATCTGTGATGCGCTGGTCGGCGCCGGTGTGAAAAAGATTTTCGTCACCAACCGCAGCGTCTATCCGGCCCAGGATCTGGCCGCGCGTTACCCGGATAAGGCGCAGTTCATCTACTTCGGCATTTTCCCCGTCCGCCATGCCATGGCCGAGAGCGACCTGTTCATCAACGCCACCTCTCTGGGCATGGCCGGCATGAAGGAGTTTTCCGACCTGGGCTTCCTGCGTGACGCCCCGGCAGGCGTCACCGTCTACGATCTGGTCTATAACCCCCGGCAGACCATGCTGCTGCGCGAGGCCGAAAAGCGCGGCCTGCCCACCGTGTCCGGCATCGACCTGCTGCTCTACCAGGCGGCCCGTGCCTTCAAGATGTTCACCGGCAAGGACGTGGATATGCCCGCCCTGTTCTCGGCGCTGGAGGGCAAACTGGACTGAGGTTGACACCCGTCCCGCGCGGTTATATAATACCCGAAGGCTTTTCACCTTTTCTTTGAGGTATTTTCTATGAACTTTCGATTGCTCTCACACACAATGGGCTACATCCTGTGGGTCGAGGCAGGCTTCCTGCTGCTGCCGGCACTGACGGCCTGTATTTATGCCGAGACCTGCTGGCAGCAGTTTCTGCTGACGGCGCTGCTCTGTGCCGCGGCGGGCACGGTGCTGCATCTGATCCCGGTGAAAAAGGCACAGATGCACAGCCGCGACGGGTTCGTGGCCGTGGCGCTCAGCTGGGTGCTGCTGTCCCTGTTCGGGGCGCTGCCCTATGTGTTCACCGGCGCCATGACCAGTTATATCGACGCCCTGTTCGAGACGGTCTCCGGCCTGACCACCACCGGCTCGTCCACCTTCACCGCTGTGTCCCACCTGCCCCGCAGCGTGCTGCTGTGGCGCTCCCTGACCCAATGGATGGGCGGCATGGGCGTGCTGGTGCTTTTCCTGGCGCTGACGCCGAAGCTGGGCGAGGGCGCGGTGTTCCTCATGCGGGCCGAGAGCCCCGGTCCCATCAAGTCCAAGCTGGTGCCCAAGGTGGGCGGCACCGCCAAGATACTCTATCTGATCTATGTGGTGCTGACCCTCTGCGAGGTGCTGGCCCTGCGTCTGGCGGGCGAGAGTTGGTTCTCCGCCGTCTGCCACAGCTTTACCACCATGGCCACCGGCGGCTTCTCGATTTATGATACCTCCCTAGCGGGCGCGTCCAAGGCGGTCATGTGGATCGTCACCGTGTTCTCCTTCCTGGCGGGCGTCAACTTCTCACTGATGTTTCTGGCCGTTCGCGGCAAGCTGAAGGAGGTGCTCCGCAGCGAGGAACTGCGGATCTATGTGGGCGTGGTGACCGCCACCACACTGCTGCTGTGTGTCAATCTGTGGGCGCAGGCCGGTGTGGGCTTCCACGACTCCATCACCGATGCTGCTTTCCAGACCGTCACCATCATCACCACTACCGGCTTCGCCACTGTGGACTTCGCCCTGTGGCCTACCTTCTGCCGCATGGCACTGGTGATGCTGATGTTCACCGGCGGCTGCGCCGGCTCCACCTCCGGCGGTATCAAGATATCCCGGATCGCCATTCTGTGCAAGAGTCTCAAGCGCGAGCTGAAGCGTCTGGCCCATCCCAACCACGTCAGCGTCATCAAGATGGACGGTCAGGCCGTGGAGGAGCGCGTCGTTTCCGCCGCCAGCTCCTTTATCTGCGCCTATCTGCTGGTGCTGCTGGCCGGTGCGCTGGTGGTCAGCTGGGACAACTATGGCTTCCAGGAGTCCTTCGCCGCGTCACTGACCTGTATCAGCAATGTGGGCCCCGGTCTGGGCATCCTCGGCCCCATGGAGAATTTCTCCATCCTCTCGCCCCTGAGCAAGCTGGTGCTGTCGCTGGAGATGCTCATGGGCCGTCTGGAGCTGATGCCCCTGCTGGCGCTGTTCCTGGGCAGCACCTGGCGTGACTGACGCAAAAAAGCACCCCGCGGGGTGCTTTTGTCATTTCTGCGCCGTGCAGTATGCCTCATATTTTTCCTGCAGCCAGGCCTTCAGCGTCTCCACGCCCGCCTCGTCCCAGGTGAAATCCCGTTCCTCCTTGTCCTGCGCCAGCTCGTAGCATACATTGCTGTATACAGCGGTGTGCAGGATTCCCGCGTCCTTATCCCCATCGAAGCGGTAGCGGAACTCCCCGATGGAGCCGGTGTATATGAACGCCCGATTGAACCAGTTGGGCGTCAATTCTGCGAATTGTGGGTGCATGACGGTCGCTCCTTTCGTTTATCATAGGGATGATACCACAAAACCGACGAACTGTACAGGCAAAAATTTGCCGCGGCTCGCCGAAGGACTTGAAAACAGACCAAACGTATGGTACAATGTGCCTGCATATTCAGGGGCACCGCCCCTTGACAAAGTGAGGGAATAGCGTATGAAAAACGCAGTCAAACGTATCGGCGTGCTGACCAGCGGCGGCGACGCCCCCGGCATGAACGCCTGCATCCGCGCTGTGGTCCGCAGCGCCAACGCCCGGGGCATCGAGTGCGTGGGCATCCGCCGCGGCTATCAGGGCCTGATCTCCGGCGACATCGTCGAGATGGACAACGCCAGCGTCAGCCGCATCATCAACCGCGGCGGCACCATCCTGTACTCCGCCCGCTGTGACGAGTTCCGCACCAAGGAGGGACAGGAGAAGGCCTACGCCACCTGCAAGCTCATCGGTCTGGACGGCCTGGTGGCCATCGGCGGCGACGGCACATTCCGCGGCGCGCAGGACCTGTCCAAGTTCGGCGTTTCCGTGGTGGGTATCCCCGGCACCATCGACAACGACATCGTCTGCACCGACTACACCATCGGCTTCGACACCGCGGCCAATACCGCCGTGGAGTGTATGGACAAGCTCCGCGACACCATGCAGTCCCACGAGCGCTGCTCCGTGGTGGAGGTCATGGGCCACCGCGCCGGTTATCTGGCGCTGTATGTGGGCGTGGCCATCGGCGCCACCGCCGTGCTGGTGCCCGAGCGCCCCTACGACTTTGAAAAGCACGTGGCTGAGAAGATCCGCCGCGCCCGTATCAGCGGCAAAACCAACTTTATGATCGTGGTGGCTGAGGGCGCCGCCAGCGGCATGGCCGTGGGCGAGCAGATCAAAAAGGAGCTGGGGCTGGACCCCCGCGTCACGATCCTTGGCCACATCCAGCGGGGCGGCAGCCCCACCGCCAAGGACCGCGTCACCGCCACCCGCATGGGCTATGAGGCGGTGCAGCTGCTGGCGGAGGGCAAGACCAACCGCATCGTCTGCGCCAAGGGCGACCGGATCAGCAACGTGGACATTGACGAGGGCCTGGCGATGACCAAGACCCTGAACCACGAGGAGTTCGAGGTCATGACCGTCATGACCGGAAGATAAACCGTGAAAGAGAAGCAGGAGGCCGTGCGGCCTCCTGCTTTTGTCGCGGCAAAAATGGAAGGAAATGGAAGTATTTTACAATTTTGTAATGAACATAGGATAAAATCTGGGAGAATTTACAAAAAGGGGTGGACAAACGGAAAATACTTGTTATAATTAAAGTATCCGCAACGACGTCGTTGCATTGCGTTTTAATAAAATCGTTATTAAAACGATGGGGTCTGCGGAAATATAAATTTCTATGGGGAGTGTTACAATGAAAAAAGTATTGGCAACCATTCTGGCGCTGGTCATGGCACTCGGCGTCACTACGATGGCGTGGGCGACAGATACGGGGGTCTCTACGCTTGTGGAATTACAGGCGGCTTTGACAGAGGCGGCTAAGGCCGGATCTGGCAATTCGACGATCAAGATCACCAAAGATATTTCGGTAGCGGACGGTGAGAGCTTTACGTCTGTTACGGTAGATGGGTATCATGGTGCCGGTGTCGTCACGATCGAGGGCGATAACCACACCATTTCCGGCTTGACGGCGCCTTTGTTTGCCGGTGGTTTTGCGGGCAACTCCGGTATAGTCATAAAGAATCTGACGCTGAACAATGTGAAGATCAATGACAGCACAAATACACAGGGGATCGGCGCGTTCATTGGAAGTATTGATTCTATGCCCAGGATCGAACTGATCAACTGCAAGCTGACAAACAGCGAGATCGTTAGCACGGGCGGTGCTCGTGTTGGTGGGCTGATCGGCTGGACGTCTGGATACAACAATCAGAACGACGGACCGGTCGACACCCGTATTATCATCAACAATTGCACCGTGGATAACTGTAAGCTCACGGCTAAGGGCTCTGTGGGCGGTGTTATCGGGCATGCCGGGTGCAATCCGGCAACATACCATACTCTCAGCGGATGCACGGTGACCAACTGTACGCTGACCTCTACCGATGAGGGTAACTGGCGCGTAGGCACTTTGATCGGAACGGCTAATGTTGGACAGGTGACGATCGAGAAGGCTGCGGCATCCGGCAACACCTTGGCGCAGGCTGAGAAAACAGCTCCCGAAGGAGAAAATCTGTATGGACGCAGTGTGCCCAACAATGACGGCATCGTTGTTATCGATGGCAAAATCGATAAAGAGGCTTCCGCTGGAAAGTATACTGCTGAGGGAAGCAGTATCGTAAAAGTCAATGGTATTATCAAGGTGGATACGTTTGAAAACGCTGTTAAGGGCGCAAAGAGCGGGGACGTCATTGAACTGATGGGTAATACAGAGGTGACCGCACAGATCAATGTGCCGGCGGGTGTTACGATCAACGGTAATGGCTACACCATTAAGGCAAATAATGCGAATTGGAGCGCGGACAACAGTGCGAAGAAGCTGATGGTGCTGGGCAGCAACGTGAGCGTGACTGATGTTGTGCTGGACAGCAATAATCAGGCGGGCGGCGTACAAGCATACGCTGCTGCGAATGTGAAGCTGCACAACGTAACGATGAAGAACGCAGCGAAAGGATGTGGCTTGATCGTTAATGCCTCTCAGGTGGCAGTTACTGGCAAGCTGGAAATGTCCGGGAATGCTTGGGGTGACTATATCAATTTGGGCTGGGGCGCTAATGTTGCAGGGGCACCTGAGAAGTGTGGTGTGAATCTTGCTGAAGCGACTTTGGTAGGCGTGACCGGCGTATATACAGATAACAATGATCTTGGGAACGCGGGCGTTACGCAGGACGCGTTTGCTACTAAGTTTGAGGTGACCGCCCCCGCAAATTGGGCGGCAACAAAGACGGATGACGGCATCACCTGGGGACCGAAAGCTCCCGAGCAGCAGCCCACCGCACCCCGCTACTACTACAACTCCACCACTACCACCACCGACACCAAGGCCGACGGCACTAAGGGCTCTCCCAAGACCTTCGACGCGGGCGTGGGTATCTACGCCGTGACCGCTGTTCTCAGCGTTACCGGCATGGCCTGGGCCGCTAAAAAGCGCGGAAACTGACCCGTATTTCCTGCGGTGTCTTACCCCGGCGCCGCGCGAAATAAAAAAGGCACCCCGTCAGGGGTGCCTTTTTCCATTTTGTTTTTCACTCCATATGGGGCCGTTCGTCGCCCATGAAGAACACCGCCACGGTGCCCTGTCCGGCATGGCTGCCGATGATGGTGCCGATGTCGCACAGGCGTACCTTTCCCTTCAGCTTCGGGAAGCGCTCCTCCACCGCGTCCATGACCAGCCGGGCGTCCTCCGGGCACTGGCTGTGGCAGATAAAGCACTTGCCGTCATAGTCCCGGCCGCCCTGGGCGTGCTGCTCCATGGTGTCCACCGTGGTCTCCACGGCTTTTTTCTTGCCCCGCACCTTGCTGTATGCCTTGATGGCGCCCTTGTCGTCCAGCCGCATGATGGGGCAGATGTTCAGCACCGTGGCCACCGTGGCCGCCGCGCCGGATACCCGGCCTGTCCGCCGGAACTGGGTCATATCGCTGGAGAAGAACTGGTGATGCACCTTGTTCCGGTTGTCCAGCACCCACTGGGCCACGGTGTCGATGTCCTCACCCGCGTCCCGCATATCGGCGGCGTAGTCCACCAGCAGGCCGTAGCCGCTGGATGAGCACAGGGAGTCGATGACGATCAGCTTTTGCCCGGGGTACTTGTCCTTCAGCTCTGCTGCCGCCAGATAGGCGTTGTTCACCGAGCAGGACTGCCCGGATGTGAATGCGATGTGCAGCACGTCGCCGCCCTGCTGCAGCAGGCGCTCGAAGAAGTCCATATAGCCCGCCGCATTGATCTGGCTGGTCTGGGGCAGTTTGCCCGCCTTCAGAAAGCCGTAAAACCGGGGCAGCGCCGCCGGATTGCGGCCCATGTCGTCGTCATAGGTCTGCCCGTCCACCACGTAGGTGTAAAACAGCACGGGGATGTCCCGGCTCTCCATGTACGAATAGGGCAGGTCCACCGTGGAGCAGCAGCTCAGTGTAAATTTTCGTTCCATTATTTCTCCTTTTACTCCTTTGTTCTGCTGTGTCTGCGGCAGGGAAGGGGGCACGCAGAACGCCCATTTGTAATACAAGTTCATTATATGGCTCTGCCTGTTTTTGTCAATATGCGCTTTTCACGGATTGCAAAAACCGATGGGATACGCTATAATAACCACCTGACTACAATACAGGGAGCGATCCGTTATGATACTCGTACTGCAAAAGAACACCCCGGAGCCTGCCATCCGCCAGCTGCTGGCCCAGCTGGCTCTGCAAAACGTCAAGGGCGGCTGCGTAGCGGGGGAGACATCCATCCTTCTGCCCCTGGTGGGGGAGACGTGGCGGCTGGACCCCGCCGCGCTTCAGGCCCTGCCCTATGTGCAGGAGGCCCGTCGCCTGACCCCGGCCTATCACCTGGCCGCCCGGAGCACTCATCCGGAGGATACCGTGGTGCCGGTGGGCGATGTCCGCGTGGGCGCGGATTTCTGCCTGATCGCAGGGCCCTGTGCCGTGGAGTCCGCATACCAGATACAGACCGTCGCCGCCGCCGTAAAGGCCGCCGGGGCCGTCATGCTCCGCGGAGGCGCCTTCAAGCCCCGCACCTCGCCCTACACCTTCCAGGGTCTGGGCGAGCAGGGCGCGGCGCTGCTGGGGCAGGCCGGCCGTGATACGGGCCTGCCCACCGTTACCGAGATCACCGATCCCGCCCAGCTGGACACGCTGGCTGGTGTGGACGTGCTGCAGGTGGGTGCGCGCAATATGCAGAACTTCGCCCTGCTGAAGGCTCTCGGCCGCACTCGCAAGCCCATCCTGCTCAAGCGCAGAGTTACCTAATAAGTCAAAAGCTATTTCGTGA
>ENA-OPDF01002248-OPDF01002248.1-human-gut-metagenome-genome-assembly--contig:-NODE-2248-length-10150-cov-2.333631_pt1 | contig 10150 bp, 10 predicted proteins | sample MGYA00241575_ERZ501501 | MGnify/ENA primary metagenome ERZ501501 (study PRJEB25962, sample SAMEA1972229) | human gut metagenome | biome: human gut; feature: human-associated habitat; material: faeces... | reverse complement strand
TCTATACGATCATGGCGGTTCGTTTCATCCAAGGCGGGTTCATGGGACTGACCTCTGTTTCCGGCAATACGATTACGATAGACGTAATCCCTTCCAAGCGAAGGGGAGAAGGCATGGGCTTTTACGGATTGACGATCAATCTCGCCATGTCTTTGGCTCCTTTGGTGGCGGTCGGGCTGTACGATCGGCATGGTTTCTTCTGGATCATAGGGGTCGCTTTGGTGATCGCATTGGTCGGGATCGGCTCCGTCGGGCTGATCCGTTATCCGAAACGGGAGAAAGTGCCTCGTCCGGCCTTCTCGTTGGATCGTTTTATCTTGGTAAAAGCGCTTCCTGCGGCCTTGGCCTATTTGCTGGTCGCTATACCTTATGGGATGTTGCTCTCGTTCGTGGTATTATATGGTAAAGAGATCGAGGTGCCGGACCCCGGCTACTTCTTTATATTTATGGCGATCGGTGTAGGGACGGCCCGTTTGATTTCCGGACGGTTGGTGGACCATGGCAAGATCCATGTCGTGTCCATCGTATCCTTGGTCTCTTTGGCGATCTCGTTTTCCGTGTTCGCTACCGTACATACATCGTTTGTCTTTTTCGCTTGCGCCTTGGCGATCGGTATCGGTTTTGGCGTGAGCGTACCGGCTTTTCAATGTCTTTTCGTGAATGTCGCTCCGCACCATATGCGCGGTACGGCCACTTCTACCTACTTGACCTCTTTCGATTTCGGGATGGGGATCGGGATGTTATCCGCCGGCTTTATCGCTACCCGTGCCAATCTGGCTACCGCCTACGGAGTCGGGGCGGTTTGTTGCCTTCTTTCCTTATTCGTCTATATCCGCTTGGTAAAAGCCTCGTACGAGAGGAATAAGCTGATTTCTTGATCCGCTTGATTCCCGGTTTCGTCTAAACCTACGGCGTACTTCGTCGATTCTTCCTTTTCTAGCGGGAAACCTCACCCTATATTTGTATCAAAGATCACAGAGAAATAGTTTTTTAAGGTTTAACAAATGAAAGGAATAGGTAGTATGAAACGTTTAGTAATGGCTATGTCAGCCTTGTTGGTAAGTGTGACAATGAGTTTCGCGCAGGGATCGAGCTTACATAAAGAACCGTTTGTAGTCAATGTGGGCCAATTGGTAAGCTATCTGGAATTACGTCCCAGCCAGATTAATGAGGTAGCGATGATCAACGATTATTTTAGGGAAAAGCAAAGCGAGGGCTTGAGGGGAAGTCATAAAATGCGGGATAAACGGATGCGGCAAGCCGTATTTGGCAACTTAAAGTTGATGAAAAAGGCGTTAAGCACCGATCAATATCGGAAATACGTGGCTTTGATCAACGTAACGAACAATAATAACCGGATGACGAGCGAGCTTTCCTTCCCCGATGTTTATCTAGCCGATAAATAAGTAAAGGATAGATGTAAAGTATCAAGCTATTGCATAAAAAGTATCTTGTGACTGTATCTATTCTATAAACCACGTCGTGGTCTGTATAGATCATGTCGTGGTTTTTATAGATCACGCTGTGGTTTGTATAATCCACGACGGAGATTATAGAATAGATATGGTATCGTATAAGAATACAGCTAGGCTTGTATAAGAATATATCTAGGCTTTTGCTTGTTTATAAACGGTGTCTATGATGAAATAGATAGTGTTTATCGTAATATGTATTACAAAATGATTGCTATATGCCTTGATATATATCAATAACGTCAATTGTTTGCAAAAATTAACCGTATTGAAGAACAATGTTATAAAACATACTGTTATATTTGCAGTAACAAAAAGAGAAAGATAGAAGATGCGGAAACGCCGCATTTATTAGTTAAGGTCTTAGTTTAGGTTTAAATTTTAGGTATTATGAGACGTTTAGGTATGATGGTAGTCGCTTTAATGATGGTAGCGACAATGAGCTTCGCTCAAAAGGTTAGTGATTCAAAGAGTATGAGTTTCGATAAGCTAAGCAGATATTTGCAGCTTGACGCAAACCAGATCGCTGAGGTGTCAGAGATTAATACTTACTTCGAGAATCAATTAGGTCAACCCCTGTCTGCGGAAGCGCTTTGCAATAACGCAAGACCGGAAGAAACTCGCAACGCATTGTTGTGTAATTTGAAACTGATGAAACGTGCATTGACTAAAGATCAATATCGTAAATATGTAGCGTTGATTAATGTGACTCGCGCTAATCAGGAAGATAAGGTTTCTAATCCGCTTTTGGACAGCTATTTGGCTGAGAAGTAATTAAGCCAATGTGATTGGGCTATGTGTTTTTAAGGTTTTTGTTTAGGTTTAACAATTTAAGGTTTTTAGGTATTATGAAACGTTTTGGAATGGCAGTCGCAGCCTTATTGATGTGTGCGACAATGAGCTTCGCTCAGAAACCGAGTTTGAGTAGAGAACCGTTTGTGGTAAGTACAGAGAAGTTAGCGAACTATTTGCAATTGACTCCGAGCCAGTTGGACGAGGTAGCTAACATCAACGAATATTTCATCGAGAACGCGAGCGTAAAAGCTAGCGCTAAATTGCAGGACAAGAAGATGTATCAGGCGGTTTACGGTAACTTGAAGTTGATGAAGAAGGCTTTGAGCCCGGATCAATATCGTAAGTATGTTACTTTATTGAACATCACGAACAATAACAACCGTACGCTGGGTGTTAATACGTTCCCGGAAGTGTACTTAGCGGATAACGCAAGTAAGTAATTTATACTATATAAGAGTGTGTCCCCCACTATTTCCTGTCAGAAGGTAAATAGTGGGGATACTTTTTTTTAAGGCTCGCGTATAAATCGAAGAAGATTGTGTAAGTTTGCGGCGTTTTACAAATAACGCTTAATTCGAGTCATGACAACACAACAACTTTTAGTCCCTTCTAATGCTACTTTGAAGAGAAATGTAATGGACTACTCCTTAATCGTGGTAGGTTCATTTTTGCAGGCACTTAGTTACGTGCTTTTCCTAGCGCCTTACAAAATCGTACCGGGAGGTGTGTATGGTATCTCTATCGTAATCCACTATGTGACGAAAGATTTGTTCCCGTTCTTCCCGGATGGTTTGCCGATGGGTGCGACGGCGCTTTGCTTCAATATCCCGTTGATGATTTTGGCGATGAAAAAGATCGGATTGTCTTCCGGCCCGAAGACGATCGTTACTTTCTTGCTGATCTCTATATTTACCGACTCATTATCTTATTTCCTTACCGATCCATTGGTGGAGAACGATGCCTTTATCGCCGCCTTTTACGGTGGAGCTATTTTAGGATTGGGTGTGACTTGTATTTTCCGGGCGCAAAGTACGAGTGCCGGTACGGATGTATTGGCACGTGTGATCGCTAATGACTCCAACTTGAAGGTTAGCAATATGATCATCGTATTGGATTCCGCGGTCGTATTGTTGGGCTTGATCGTGTTTAAGGATTGGGCGGTACCTTTGTATTCTTGGTTTACTATTTTCGTATATGGAAAGATCGTGGAGATGTTCCAGACGGAGAACCCGAACCGTGCTGTCTTTATCGTTTCCCGAAAGACAAAGGAAATGCGTGATTTGATTGTCGATAAAATGGGTATGAGAGGAACATTTATCCATGGTAAAGGCATGTACGAGGGACATGAGACCGAGATTATCTTTACGATTGCCGAGCGTAAGGACATGCCCCGCTTGAAAGATGAGGTAAAAGAGATCGATCCGAATGCTTTTGTATCTACGATGCACGCTAGCAAAGATTCGCCAAGACCGGGTATTTGATTAATAATTTTACTATCTTTGCCCCTCAAAACGAATAAATATAAGATAGTAATGCCCAACATCTCACAAAGAGGAGTCGAAATGCCCGCTTCCCCGATCCGGAAGCTGGCTCCATTGGCCGATGCTGCCAAACAGAGAGGAGTTCATGTGTATCACCTGAATATCGGTCAGCCCGACCTTCCCACTCCGCGAGCGGCACTCGACGCGATCCGTAATGTCGATCGTACGGTGTTGGAATATAGCCCTAGTCAGGGATATCGCAGTTATCGCGAGAAGTTGGTTGGATATTATAAAAAGTATGATATTAATCTTACGGCTGACGATATTATCATCACTACCGGTGGTTCGGAGGCTGTTTTGTTTGCCTTCTTGAGTTGCTTGAATCCGGGTGATGAGATTATCGTACCGGAACCTGCTTATGCTAATTATATGGCATTCGCTATCTCGGCAGGAGCCGTGATCCGGACAGTGACGACTACGATAGAGGAAGGATTTTCTCTTCCGAAAGTAGAGAAATTCGAGGAGTTGATCAATGAGCGTACCAAAGCGATCCTGATCTGTAACCCGAACAATCCTACGGGTTATTTGTATACGCGTCGTGAGATGAATCAAATCCGGGATATCGTAAAGAAATATGATCTTTATCTTTTCTCGGATGAGGTATACCGGGAGTTTATCTATACCGGTTCCCCGTATATCTCGGCTTGTCATCTGGAAGGTATCGAGCAGAACGTGGTATTGATCGATTCTGTCTCAAAACGCTATTCGGAATGCGGTATCCGTATCGGTGCGTTGATTACGAAAAATGCCGAAGTGCGTAGTGCCGTCATGAAGTTCTGCCAAGCTCGTTTAAGCCCGCCTTTGATCGGACAGATCGCGGCCGAGGCCTCTTTGGATGCTTCCGAGGAGTATGCCCGTGAGACTTACGACGAGTATGTGGAACGGCGTAAATGCTTGATCGATGGCTTGAACCGTATTCCCGGCGTTTATTCTCCCATACCGATGGGCGCTTTCTATACGGTGGCTAAACTTCCGGTGGATGATGCCGATAAGTTCTGCGCTTGGTGTCTGGAAGAGTTTGAATACGAGGGTCAGACGGTCATGATGGCACCGGCGTCGGGTTTTTACACGACACCGGGACTTGGTAAGAATGAGGTTCGTATGGCCTATGTCTTGAAAAAGGAAGATTTGGCGAAAGCTTTGACGGTGTTATCAAAGGCGCTGGAAGCTTATCCGGGAAGAATGTTATAAATGAATTTAGAGCTATTTATCGCCAAAAAGATACATTTCAGCAAGGAGGGGGATCGAGAGGTTACTCCTCCCGCTGTTCGTATTGCCATGATCGGGATCGCCTTGGGATTGGCGGTGATGATTCTTTCGGTGGCGATCGTGATAGGCTTTAAGAAAGAGGTCCGGAACAAGGTGATCGGTTTCGGTTCGCATATCCAGATCACGAATTTCGATAGTAATTCTTCCTATGAGTCGCAGCCGATAGCGGTTAGCGATACTTTATTGAATGCGCTCGATGCATTCCCCGGTATTCGCCATGTCGAGAAATTTGCGACGAAGCTAGGCATCTTGAAGACTGACCAAGATTTTCAAGGGATTGTCTTGAAAGGGGTGGATACGGATTATGACTGGACTTTCTTCAAGGATAATTTAAAAGAGGGCGAGATCTTTACGATCCAGCCGGATAAGAACTCTACGGATGTTATTATTTCCAAGTATTTATCAGATTTGCTAGGACTAAAGGTCGGGGATTCTTTCCTGACTTATTTTGTACAAGATGACGTGCGTGCCCGTAAGTTCACGATCACGGGGATTTATGAGACGGGCTTCCTTGATTATGATAAGATGTTCGTAATCGCTGATATTAAGCAGATACGCCGCTTGAACGGTTGGGATAAAGATCAAGTAAGCGGACTGGAGTTGCAGGTGGACGACTATGATCGTTTGGACCAAGTGGCCGAGGATATTTATTTCGATCTGACGGAACGGCAAGACCGAAATGGTAATACGTTTTACGCCCGCTCGATCAAGGAGTTGAACCCGATGATCTTTAATTGGCTGGATGTGCTAGACATCAATGTGGTGGTTATCTTGGCGCTGATGCTTTCCGTCGCAGGGTTTACCATGATCTCCGGATTATTGATCATAATCTTGGAACGTACCAATATGATCGGAATCCTAAAAGCCTTGGGACAAAATAATAACAGTATTCGCAAGATCTTCTTGTATGTCTCTTTCTTCTTGATCGGCAAAGGAATGTTGTGGGGGAATATCATCGGTATCTCTCTTTGTTTGCTTCAATCTCATTTCCATATTATACAATTAGACCCATCTATTTATTATTTGGATGCCGTGCCTATCGATCTGAGTCTATTTTCACTGTTCCTTTTGAATATAGGGACATTGGCCGCCTCCATGTTGATGATGTTAGGACCTTCCTATTTGATTACGAAGATTGATCCGGCCAAGAGTATCCGTTTTGAATAAAAGCCGTATCTTTGGCATACGTTCTAGTTTTGCCGGATTGATATGACAGATCTTATCTCTAAAGAAAAGCGTAGCTATATCATGTCTATGATTAAGGGCAAGAATACAAAGCCCGAGATTATAGTCCGTAAATACCTGTTCCATTGTGGCTTTCGCTTTCGTGTGAATGTAAAGCGCCTTCCCGGTACCCCTGATATCGTATTGCGTAAATATAAGACCGCTATCTTCGTGAACGGCTGTTTCTGGCATGGGCACGAGGGTTGCCCGGAATTTCGTCCTCCCCGTACCCGGGTAGAGTGGTGGACCGAGAAACTAAACCGGAATAAAGCCCGGGATGCCCGTGTACGTGAGGAATTACGAGCGATGGGCTGGAATACGATGGTGATTTGGGAATGCCAGCTTAAACCCAAAGAACGGCAAGCTACTTTAGAAAATGTCGTCCGTTTATTGGAAAAGACGTATTTGGAATCTACTTACCAAGCAAAGTTTACCCCGGCCTATCCACTATTAGAGGAAGAGGAACTTCCCAAGGTAGCGGAAGAAGAAGAGTGCTATGGCGTTGTAGATGACTAAAGTAACCACACTAAAATTATTTCTATGGAAGATGTGTAATCTTTCTTCTCCCTATAAGGTGCATTCATCAATCCATTTCATCTATTGCTTGTTCTATTATCACATTTTTTAATGTGATGATATAAAAGCTTGCGTCACTTGTTTTATAGATACCATAATTCACATGTTCATATCCATCTATATAAGATACTTCATATTGAACGAATACGTTGTTTGGATTATCAAGTCTTTGTTCCTCTGTATCATTGTTAGCGAATTTTTCAACGAATACAGTTGTTATCTTGGATACTAATCCTTTTAATTTTGCACTCTTATCTAAATGATGTTCTTCTTCGAAACTGATATTATGGTTGGCGAACATATATGGTTCTGTTTTGTTGCCGGTTATTGTTGAATATTCTCCTACCTGAATAGGATTACCACAACATTGCATCATTGAAGGGTCGTATAATACATTACATTGGCTTTTATATTCTTTTAGAGAAACTTGGTAACCTATCATAAAGAGAGCGGCTTCCAATGCTCTTAGTTGTTTTTCGGGAGGTAACAGGTTTGAAAAATTGGATGAATGGGATAGTATTTCTTTTAACAGCCAATTTGCTCTAAGGTTGTTCTCCAGATGATTCCCATAACGTTCTGTATTTCTTAGTAGAGGGAATCGTCCCTCTACAGGATCTGGATTTCTATTAGCTTTGCCTCTCCCATTTGCATAAGCGAACTTTAAGTTTTTCGGTACATCTTCAAGATGCCTGTCATCACAAAATCTCTTGACAAGAAGACCTAATGCGGCTCCTACACGGCTGTCATAAATGACAAAATCATTTATATACAAGGAATAAATCTTAGTAAATCCGGAATTCATATATACTACTTGGTCATCGGACTCTGGTACTTCTATTTTCTCGCTAGTCAATATCATTTTGACGGATTCCAGATACTGAACTAGTCCTTGTTCTTCGTCTATTTTTTCGATTTTTTCCTTATTTCCACGTAAAACACCTCCCCATTCCAATATCTTTAAGCAGGTATCTTTACACAGTATATCATCTTTTGTTTCAAGGCTTTTTTTCAAGCGGCAAGATAGTTTATCCAAAATATTAGAACTTTCTTCAAAGCTGATTCCTTTAATTGTTTTTCCCTCTAAGTATTTTACTCTGAAATCCCAAGCGTAGTTTTCATAGGCATTGTAAATGGAATTGCATTGCCATTCTTTTTTATTTCTTTGATTTATATATTGGTGTGTAAAGCCAGAGTCTATTTTGGGTACAAACCAATTGATGAATTCTATCACTTTTTCATCTTTGTAAAAGTTGCTTTTTTGATTTATATAGCTTTTCATATCCTATGTTTTTTAGATTAACTTATTAAGTTTCCGTTAAATGAGTACGGTTACCTTATAGAGAATGGACTTCCTCCATTCGCTTTAGCTCATAACTGCGGATTTGCATCACGATGCAGTGCAACTTCGTGTCGTGTATCAACTGCCGTACTTTGGGGGCTGCGGCATATTTCTTTATCTGTTCCACGGCCTCTTTCCATTGAGTCTCAGCTTTCTCTTCCGTGTCCTTGGAAGAAAGATATTTCAATTCAAGGATATAGCTATGCTTCACCTCATACCGGAGCAGGTCTGGCATAAGGAACAGATCACAATAACCGTGGTTCAACTCTACTTCCGGTGCGGTTAGGTAATAGGCGTTCACGCTTAGGTAGGCGGTGAAGAAGCCTTGTATGTTTCGCTCGCCCTCGATAGCGCTGCGTACGGACGAGTTCTCCTTATAAGCATTGGCTATAAATTCGAGGCTTTCGCGCCAATGGCCATCGTAAGCCATATCATAGAACATCAAGCCTAGGTCGTTCAAGTTGATATGACGCTTATCTTGATATTCCTCTAGCAAAAATTCGTAGTACTGCTTGCGCACGTTATTGTTAGGGATGCTTAGCACCAGATAATTCCCTCGTTTAGCTGTGATGGTCAGCATACCGTAATAAAAAAGCAGGCTGGGGAAGATTTCCGGGTTAGCGATCTGGGTCGCGGGGAAGGTGGTTATCAAGTTTGTGACAATCTGCCCTTCCTCCGTGATCTTACGCAATACACCCTTGCGATTCCCGTCTAGCTTGTCCAGTTGGATGAGTCTTTTCATCTTATTATAGTCCGTGCGGGTATTGGGGTCGATCATCTCTTTGGGTGATTTGCCCAGCGTCATGTAATTGCGTAGATAGTAAAGCACCATGTCGCAGTTGAATATCTTTGGATCATGGTCTAAACTCTCTTCCGCGAAACAATAATTGTCGTACCACGGTTTCATCTCTTGGATCATCGCATCTATGTCTGCATCTGCCGGGAGTTGCCCGGTTTCTTTATAATATTGGAACATGATGCGCACGTCCGTCTCGCTGAATCCCAGCATCATGTTGAATCTGTGGTCGGTACTGATATTCCAGCCGATATTGAATCCGCTGGTCAGATCGTCCAATGTGACTGGACTTACGCCGGTCATAAAAATGCGTTCGAACATGCCCTTGAATTTCTTGAATATCTCGCGATAGAATCCGCTGGCATGAGTCAAGGCATGATATACCTCGTTGCCTTGCTCGTTGAGGACAACGTTGGTGAAGTTATCATATTCATCGATGATGAGATAGAGCTTGGCGCCATATTCAGCCGAATGCAAGTCCAGATAATTCAGTTTACTAACAAAGTCTGGTTGCGCTTTCATCTCCTCAGCATAACCCGGATAGTAATACGGTTCATAAGCTTTTCCGAATATGTCCATCACCATACTACAATAACGGTCGAAATTCTCAGCTAGTGAACCACTACCACCACTGGCACGCGAGAAGTCGAGATAAACTACCTGAAACTTTCCTTGCAATGGTGTGGGATGGTTGCCTATCCACAAATTGCCGAAGCGTTTATCGAACTTTTCTTTTTGCGTAATGTCATAGTAAGCCCGTAGCATGCTTAAGAAAATGCTCTTTCCGAAGCGGCGAGGACGGATAAAGAAAAGATTTCGAGGTTGTTTTTCCAGCAAGGGCAAGTACATGGTCTTATCCACATAATACATGTTCTGCTCTACCACTTCCACGAAATTGGCAATACCATAAGGGACTTCTTTTACATTTTCCATAATCGCTCCTGTTCTTTTAGTTCATACTTATGGGAATGAGTCAAAGGTAATCCATTCTTTTAGAAGAAACAACGGAAAGAGAAAGAAAGTTGAAGGCAGATGGTTGGGCGCATATGTACCGGTACGAAACCTAGTTTTTTAATCGAAACGTATAATCTTTTCTGCTTCTGAAAAGTCGGTAAATACGTATGTAGCCATTAAACAT
>ENA-OPDF01002243-OPDF01002243.1-human-gut-metagenome-genome-assembly--contig:-NODE-2243-length-10168-cov-2.396618_pt1 | contig 10168 bp, 9 predicted proteins | sample MGYA00241575_ERZ501501 | MGnify/ENA primary metagenome ERZ501501 (study PRJEB25962, sample SAMEA1972229) | human gut metagenome | biome: human gut; feature: human-associated habitat; material: faeces... | reverse complement strand
CGAAATATGGTATACTGTATGCGTAATAAAATTCGGAGGAATTTTGTATGAGCGTAATAGGCGAACAGATTAAAAAATACAGAGGTATCCGCGGCATGACGCAGCAGGAGATTGCCGATGCGCTCGGCGAAAGCTCCGGCAGGGTGATATACAATTGGGAAAAAGGAATCGGTCGCCCCGACTGTGACAAGCTGGCGAAGCTCTGTGACCTTCTTGGTGTATCCGCAGACGAGATGATCGGTTGCAGGTCAATGTCGGAGCGCCCGACGGCTGCCGAATGGGAGACGATGAAAAAATACCGCGTCCTTGACGAACACGGTAAAGAGATAGTGGATTATCTGATCGACAGCGAGTACAGGCGAGTATCTGCGACCGGCAGGAAAGCCAAGTGCCGTATGCTGAGAATGGATTATTACACGCTTCCGGCTTCCGCAGGCACGGGCAATATCCTTGACAGCGAGCTTGCCGAGGAGATTCTTGTTCCCGAATCCAAAGAAGCGGAGAAGGCGGACTTTGTGATTTCGGTCGGCGGTGACAGCATGGAACCGACCTTCCATGACGGAGACAAGGTGTTTGTTGAAAAATGCGACTCCGTCGATGTCGGCGAGATAGGTATCTTCGTTGTCAACGGCGAGGTCTTCATCAAGGAGCGCGGGAACGGTTGTCTGATCTCGCATAACGAAAAGTATATGCCCATACGCCTCTCCGAGCATGACAGCGTGTTCTGCTGCGGTAGAGTTGTTGGGAGAGTATAAAAAATCAGCTTGGAGGTAACTATGGGACTGATTGACTGTGCCAGCGGTGCATCTGTGTGGAGAGGCTACGACTGTTTCCGAGAAAACAAAGTAACAAATATGAAAGAATCAGGCGACGGTATATTTTCAGCTGACGTTGCGGGAACTGCCGACAAACCTTATGCCGTCACAATTGATATACATCATCCCCGGAAATCGTCCTGCAATTGCCCACACGCAAGCGGCAAACGCATTGTCTGCAAGCATATGGTGGCAACATATTTTTCAGCATGTCCGGCAGAGGCTGAAAATTTCTATCGTGAGTATTTAAAGGCTCCAAAAGAGGCGGAATAATACGAGAACGCACTATATGAGCGGGCTCGGAGCTATGTCTGCAAGATGAAAAAAGAGGAGCTCAGGCAAGCCCTGCTTGAGCTGCTATTCGATGGTCCTGAGTGGCAGTTTGACAGATTTGTAAAAAACAATGGGCTTTATGACTGATTGCATAGAGAGGGGAGCCGTACAAAACTGCCGGCATGCGATGCGATTCTGAAACGAACAGATTACACTTTTTCGTCAGAATAGCAACGATATGCCGGCAACGTGATATCTACGTTTTATCTTTTTTTGAATACCCTGCATAAAGTATTCCTGATACAACAGACATGACTATTGTGACAATAATCAGCGCTTTCGTCGATATCAGGCTTGCAACCACTCCAGCAATCATTATACCGCCGGTATGAAGTATCATCCTGAGCGCATTGTACGGTGTTGCGATTTCAAGCGGCACAATATTCCGCATCATAACAGGCACACCATAATCTATGCAGGTCCTTCCTGCATAGACCAGTGCATACACAGCAAGAAATACGTTCCCGTCATGAACAAAAACGCCGCCGAGAATTAAGAAGCAGATACTGCCGCCAAGGATAAGGAGTCTTGGCTGCACCTGCCGTTTGAACAGAACAAATGTGATTCCGAGTATCACCAGATTGGCAGCCGACATGACCGACACCATTCTGACCGTGGTATTCTCGTCATAGCCCAGAGAAAGCGCGACGATAGCCATCATGTCGATGATTCCGTAGGCAAAACCGCGGAGCAGATTCGGAATCGCCAGTTTATAGAACAGGGGGGCCTTTATCACATTGAGCAATCCCTGTTTCATCCTGTTTTCGGGAACGCTGCCGGTTTCTCCGACGGATATAATCGATTTTGTCAGCAGATACAGTGTTGCCTCAACCATGCACAGGATCGATACAACAACAAAAAAGCATCTTATCAAAGTTATGTACGGGATTGATGCAAGCATGACATTTATGGCTTTACTCATAATCAACGTGAGCACCGATGACACGATTCCTGCAGATGACATTATTACCCCATAATCCTTATCAGGAAACAGGAGGTACGGAAGATTGTAAACGATTGTTGTCCGTATGCCGGTTGTGACCGCCTGAAGAACGCTTATGGCAAACAGATACACTACCGAAATTACATCATTCCGGCAAAGCGGAAGATAGAACAGAAACAACGCCGCGTATACAGCAGTTGCCAGAATATATCCACGGATGCTCTTTGAAGGCGGAATAACACATGACCCGATCAGAATCACTGCTATATTGACAGCCTGTATGACAGTTGTCTGAACATAGAGCAGCTTTGAGCTGAACCCTATCATGCTGAGAAACGTCTGATATATTGCACCGGTTACTGCGAAAGCTGCTACGCTCGTGATTATCTGACCGGCAAGGAAAACAGCCTTATTTCTGCTGATAATTTTATTCTTCATATTTCCCAGTATCAAAGTCTCTTTACAAGCTCATCAAGTGTCATTCCGTCCTCCGGAATGAATCTACGCCAATACTCTGCCGAAATTCCGAGGCTGTTGACGATATCATAGCCCTTCACCGATATACGTTGCAACATGGTCATCAACAGAAACATTCGTCAGCAGATTCTCTCTGATTTTGCTATAACACTCGGCAAGCAAGCCTGTGGTCAGCCCTACTGTCATAATATTTCTCCATTCATTATCAGAAATTTTCGATTGGCAGATTGTAAAATGAAGTTGCAATAGTAGAAAAAAGAAAATCCATAGTAACGATTCTGTGGTAGAATTAAGTTGCTAAGACAAAATTCCGAAAGGATCGTCACTATGGACAATACCAAGTATACCACAGAACACAAGAAAAATCAACACCTATTGAGTGAAGAGAGGCACGAAATTGAAGTTCGATTGAAAGACGGCTGGTCGCCCTACCGCATTGCCAAGCATCTGGGACGGCCGTACAATACGATCAAGAACGAGATCAAGCGTGGAACCGTGTCGCTCTACAATGGCAAACAGCACCGTTACAAGGCGGACGAGGGCAAGAAGGTGTATTGGGAACACCGCCGAAACTGCCGCAAGCAGTACCGCTGCCTGGCTTCGGCGCGGTTTCTTCAATACGTCGTCGAGCATTTTAAGAGTACCGACAAATGGTCTCTTGACGCCAGTTATGGCAAAGCTCTTGCAAGCGGTCAATTCCGTCGAGAGGAAATGGTTTGTACCAAAACCCTCTACAACTACGTGGATCTTGGTCTGCTTCCCATCAAGAACATCGATTTGCCTGAAAAGCTTAGACGTAATACCAAGGCAAAAAAAGCCCGTGAGAACAAGAAAAATCTCGGCCGGAGCATTGAAGAACGCCCCGAGATCGTGAGCTTTCGCACTGAGTTTGGCCATTGGGAGATCGACACGGTCATCGGTAAGAAGGACGAGGGCGAGCCCTGCGTTCTGACCTTGGTGGAGCGCATGACGCGGATGTGTATTTGGGTCAAAGCCCGGAACCACACCGCCGAGGCGATCAACGAAGCCCTGCAAACAGTCATGTCGTACTTCGCGGAGCAGAAGGATCAAGTGTTCAAGACCATCACCGGCGATAACGGCTCGGAGTTCGCGGAGCTTTCTCTGCTGGAGGACGGCAAGTTGAAGGTGTACTTCACCCATCCGTATTCTTCCTGCGAGAAGGGCACAAACGAATGCCACAACCGTATGCTACGTCGGTTCATTCCCAAGGGAAAGAGTATTTCCGATTACACCGCTGACGAAATCTGCTTCTTCGCGGACTGTATCAACGGTTTGCCCCGCAAGATTTTGGGTTACCACACCCCCGAAGAGCTTTTCGACCGCCACCTCGACCTCATCTACATCGCGTGACCGTGCCCGAAAATACGGCCGCCACCGCCTTCGGAGGCGCGCCGTTGGCTCCCTCCGCTCGGGGCTTCGCCCCTCCTTCCGTGAGCCAACGGCCCTCTACCTCGATTTGTTACCTTTTTGAAAACTATTGCAACTTGCTATTGCAATTTGCGTCCAATTCATAATTAATATAAACTTTGTGCATTGTTTCTATGCGGGCGAAAAGAGACTGTTAATTATAGATCGTAAATATCTTCTTGGTACTGAAGCAGTCGACGTAAATCGAACTGGTCTCAAAGGGAATGCCACCGGTCTTATACCGAATGCTAAGATAATACCCTGCCGCCTCCTCGGGGATCTTCCCTGCCTTCAGGATGCCATCGGCACCGAGGCTCATCTCGGCCTCATAGCTCTGCCAGAACTGCTCCAAAAACGTATAGGAACGTCCCCAGTTGAACTTATCAAACAACCCATAGGTCATTCGCTCGGTAATGTAGTTGACGGTGACGCTGATATCGGTCGCCTCCGAGGGCACGTTCAGCCGACAGACGATCTCGCGATCGGTTGGCTGTTCAAGAACGGTAATAATGCCGCCCTCTCCTTTGATGACCCAATCTGCGTAAAGATAAGGGTGGGACTGCCAGAAGACATGACTGTGAGAATGTCCCCACTCCTTGAGCATAACAAGAATATTTTTATCGTTAAACCCTTCCGTGTGCTTATACGATTTGACGTAAGAATTCACACCAAAGTTATTGTCGTCGGCGTAAGTATACCACATAATCGGCATGGTGGCATTGTCAAGCAATCGCTCGGCCGCCCACAGTGCCTGAATATAGGGCTCATCCCAGTTTTGGAACACCATCACCGGGTCACCAAGATAGGCCGTTCCGTAGGTCGGGATCGCGAAGGCATATCTTTGATCATAGCCGATGATTTGGCTGACCATAACACCGCCCCAAGAAATACCGGTAATACCGATCTGATCGGTGATCACGCGGTCGTCCTGCCTCAAAATATTGCTGGCAAGAATGACCTGCGTCAGGCCGTGGTAGGCCCACTGGTCCTCTACCTCAGCATAGGAGGTCGGATAGTCTCGCCCCGGCGCATTGCCGAAGCCCTCCTCGAGAAATATGCCGTGAAGACCGTAGACAAACTTTTCGTTGTCTCCCTCTCCGACACCGACATTGGGGGCACTCGGGAAGCATCCGGTCGTCTCCATGGCAATGGCCGCATACCCCTTTTCGTTCCAGAGACGGACCCATTCCATGTAGGGATGTCCGCCGCCACCGTGCACGAGAACGACAGCCGGAACGGGGTTCTCAGATGAGGCTCCCTCCGGGAAGCCAACATAAGCAAAGATCTTCGTTTTCTGGCCTTGATAAACAAAGCCCTCGTAGGTAATCGCCTTAATATGGTCGTAATCGGGAAGCGTAGGATGGTAGGAAGGAACCTCCTTCCACACCGTTTCCGTCTGTATGGCGCGGTTCATCGCCGCAAGGATCTCCCCTCGTTGTTCTTCCACTGTTTTATCTTTTCCGATGACGCCGAAGGTATACTCGCCACCCCACTTGTCAACGTATCCGTAATCCATCTCCTGCATGGGCTCGTCTCCTTTCGATTCGGTCGTATCAGGCACCGTTACCTCCGGGGTAACGACGGGTTCCAATGTCATATCACTGCTTCCCTCCTGTGTGTTCTCTCCCATACTGCAAGCGCAAAAAGAAACAGCACAGCAAAACGTCAAGAACAGAAGCAACACTCTCATAAATAAATCCTCTTTTATCATCTGAAACACAACTTTCAAAGGCACTATGCCGCAAGCAAAAATGTCAAACCAAAGGGCATGACCCGAAGCATGAGGCCACGCAAAAAGTTGGATTTTTGCGTGACCCCGATTCATAACATCAAGTTCCGGCGTTGATAAGCTCTTCCATCTTTAAGAGTAATGCATTGTGGGAAGCAAGGAACGCGTCGCGATTCGATGCCCACCACGAAGCAGGATTGGTAATGGTACCAATATAGTAAAGCTCGGAGCTGACCGTGGGATAGTTCGCCAACGAGAAATCGCAGTACTGGGAATCTCGGATGATGTCCAGCATCGCCTTGCAGTCATCGTCCCGCGCGATCTTATAGCCATAATAGTCCTCATAATACGTGTCATAAACACCCATGGAGTAATAATTGAGAGCATCAAGAATGACCTCCGACATGACGCGGTCCTTGACCGTGGCAGGAATGGCACAGATCACCGGGAAGGTAACGCAAACATAATCTTCCTGCTCCTCCGATCCCTTAGGAATCGGAAGGAAGCCGTAATCCACACCGTCACGCATCTCCTGCAACTCGCCCATACTCATGATATACATCGCAAAGAGCGCACGGTTGCTTTGGAACAGCTTGCACAGATCAGCGACCAGCGGAATACCGTCGCCGTTCACCAGGTCTTTTCTGGCATAGAGTTCAATCATCTCTTCAAGGATATCCACGTTTCTTGCAGAGCCGAGAACCTCGATGCTGGGCACACCGTTTTCATCCAGCGTCTGTATCTGTCTTCCCATACCCATGGCGAGCGCATTGATACCCTCGGTAATGGTCATTCCGATGCCGTAGGTAGCGTCCTCTCCGTCAAGGCCGTTTACAGCTCTTTGAGCAAGCGTCAGCATTCTGTCATAGGTCCATTCTCCGTCGCGAACAACCTCGAAAAGATTGTCCTCGATCTGAAGATCCTCGGAAAATTCCCGATTCCAGAACATCACATTGGTATCGGAGAACGTGGTAAGGTTATACGCACCGGTACAGTAGAACAGCGAGCCCTTATAGCCGAGCCAGTCATTGACCGACTGTACATACCAAGGACGATCCAAATTAAGGTACTGCGAGCCCGCGAGGTTGGAAAACAAGCCGGCGTGGAGCAGCTCCTCGGTGTAGACAACGCTACTCAGGTAAAGATCGATCGTAGCGTCTTCGCCGGCCATAATGCTGTCATAAAGAGCCTGTCTTGCGTTTTTGATATAGGTGGAGCGCTCCATCCATGTGGTATATTCGAAGGTAATACCGAATTCAGTCTCGATCTGCATTTCGCGGTCGGCGACAGCGCTCGACAAGCCCGAACCGGTATCCTCCTCGACAAAGTAACAATCCTGCGCGATACCGCCGATCAGACCGGCAATGCCGAAGGTCGCACCGTCAAAATTCATGTCCGGAAGCTCAAACGGTTCCTCTGTCGTGACCGGCGGAGCCGTCGTTCCTTCGGAAGGTTCCGTCGTTCCGTCAGGGGCGGTCGTACCGCCACCGCCGCAAGCGACGAGAAGCATCTGGACGGCAATCAAGAGCACGCAAAGCAACACTTTCATTTTTTTGTTCATAAATCCTTCCCTTCTTGTTATCGCCCTCCATGCCGAACGCGAGCTTCTTCCCACGCAGCACGGTCACGATAAGGCAAACGTCCACCTTAAAAAGTCCGTAAAAGCTTCGGATCCTCATATGAAGGCACCTTCCGCACAGAATTCACACGATGGACGCATCGAAGATACTATTCTGGAATTTACCGTAAATTGTTCAACTGTTATTTAGTCGAACAAAAACGAAATACCGATCATCTCTTCTTCTTGGTCAGCACAACGCCGGTAGCCGAGACCAATGCGACAAAGGTAACGACCGACAATGCGTCTGCGGTGTCACTGTTGTCCTCTTCCGGAGCGACCTCTTCATGGAGAAGGTACATATTTTCTTCGGAACGGTGAAGCATGATCAAGGGCGAACTCGGATCGAGCCCCTCAGGACTCACGTAAACGGCGAGCATCACATAACGGGCCTCGACCTCGGGGAAGCTGGCCTTGAAGTCGATAGTATAATAATCCCTGCTGGACTCGGGCTTATTTTCGTTCGGCATAACATAGGGACCGCTCACTGCCTTGTAGGTAACGCCGTCCATCTTGGTGAAGGTCCGGTTGTCGTTGCTGTACCAAAGGGAAAGAGCGTCCTTCGTTTCCTCGGTCATACCGAAATGGGCGACGACATCCTCGGTGGAATAATTTTGGGTGAGGGATGCGTTAACACCGTAAACAAAGCCGTTGACCAGCCTTGTCTCACCAATGTCAACGACAAAGCAGGTGTAGTCTCCAAGGTTGGAGGTGCGATCGACCGCAGCGTAGTTTCCTGCGTGGCTGAAGACCGTCCAAGTGGCGGAGGCGGGATCGGCGACGTTATGGGCGGTGCCGTATTCCACGTGCGGGTAAATCGCCGGAGCGGCAGCTCCGACAAGGAAGGAAATGCTGAACATACCGAACAGCAAAGTGATTGCCAAAACGAAAGAAATCTTTTTCATAATTCTTTCTCCTTTAATGAAATATTTTTATTTGGTGTCTTTATTATCTCACATTCTAATTCCAATGTAAATAAGCAAACTTTTGTTTTTTGAAAGAAATCAAGAACATTTGTTAGTTGAAGAGGCTTTTTCACCCCACCCGTGTCGTTTCAGCCACAGCGATAAGGCATGGCGGCTTTTGTCCTCCCAAAGTGAATTGTCAATAGAAGTGCAACACATTTAAGCAAATTTTTACAACTCCAAGTTCCAAGAATCCTGAGCAGAAACATAATTCAAGCATTTGCGGGGTCTGGCATTGATCAATGCCAGATTCCGCAAAAGTGTTTTTGGACCAACTCTTGAGAGATTACGCCCCTTGGGGTAGAATTCTCTCAAGAGTCCGTTGCTGTTTTCGTTTGTGCCTTTCTGCCAAGCACAATATGGGTCAGCAAAATATACCTCACAGCCAAGCACCTTTTCAATCGTTTGCCAATTGGCAAACTCGGCTCCTCGGTCGCAGGTAATCGTTTTAACAAGCTCGCTCGGGAACTCCGAGAGCATGGAAATAATGGCGGCAGCCATTGTGTCAGCTTTTCTGTTAGGTATCTTCATCGCAAGGTAAAGACGAGTTTTACGTTCTGCTAAAGTTGCAAAGCAAGTCTTGCTCTTACCTTGTCCGCTAACGACTGTGTCGGCTTCCCAATGCCCGGCTTCCTTGCGTTTGTATACGCTTTTGTCACGTTTTCTAATTGATTTTCCAAGATTAAACTTACCACGGGTCTCTTTCCCAAGATGGCTTTTACCTTTTCTGCGAAGCACTTTCAGGTTACCGTTGAGCAAATATTTGTCGTAGATCCAGCGGTATATCGTTCTTGCAGATGGCATTTTTTCAAAAGGGGAAGGCGCATTGGCGATCTGTTCGGGCGACCACGTTGCGAGAAGCTTTTCTTCTATATACGCAATTAACTCCTGTGACCAAAACATTCCTCGGTGGCAGTAAGAACGACGAAGTTTACTTTTCTTTTCTGCCGTATGAGGATAATATGTGGGTATGTCATACATATGGGTGCAGTTTCTCCGCAATTCTCGTGACACAGAGCTCACGTTTCTCCCTAATAATTTCGCAATTTTTCTGTAGCTGTAACCTTTTTTGTAGTATTCCCGTAGACAACAGCGTTCTTCTATGGTAAAATGGGTGTAGCTCATATTGAATCTCCTTCTGTTTGATGTTTGTGTGGTAACTTCATTATAACACAGGCTTCAATATGAGTCTTCTTTTTTTCTTAAATGTGTTGCACTTAATAGTATAATTCACCAATTTTTTCGCCCGAGAGATATTCGGTTGTATGTAATCAGAGTTCTAATTCATGGTAGAGATCGGTGACTTTACCGTAGTAAATGCGAAGGAATTTGTTAATGCCGGCAACTAAGGCTTCCTTTCCGCATTTACCCTCGGAACGCTTCTTCTCGATGAACTCATACACAGGGTCGCCTTCGGGCTTGTGCTGTATGTAACTCAGACAAACTTCATAGATGACCTTGCGCAGATATTTGTTGCCTCGCTTGGTAATATGACGCTCCATCGCGGTATACGATCCCGATTGGAAAGGCGGTGCGTCAATACCGGCGTAGGCAATAAGAGAGTGCTTGTTGTGAAATCTTCTGACATCACCAATCTCCGCAATGATCCTCGGTGTTAACCCCTCGCCTATACACTTCATCTCGGAAATTAAAGAATATTCAGGAAGGGTCTTGCCAAGCTCGTTCATGTGTGCTAAAATAATGTCACGGGAGTTTTCAAGCTCGGTGACTCTCCGTAATGCTTCCAAAACAACAATTTTAGTGGTTGGTGTGTGAGGAAGCACAGGGATGCCGTTTTGAACAAGGGCGAAGATCTTTCTTGCCTGACGTTCGTGATCTACTCGGTATCCCTGTTTTTGT
>ENA-OPDF01002232-OPDF01002232.1-human-gut-metagenome-genome-assembly--contig:-NODE-2232-length-10209-cov-2.235474_pt1 | contig 10209 bp, 9 predicted proteins | sample MGYA00241575_ERZ501501 | MGnify/ENA primary metagenome ERZ501501 (study PRJEB25962, sample SAMEA1972229) | human gut metagenome | biome: human gut; feature: human-associated habitat; material: faeces... | reverse complement strand
GTTATAATCTATTATTTTCTTGTATATTTGATACCCAATAGTTCCCAGACGTATATTTGTTGAGAAGGACTACTAAAATTATATAGTAACAGAATACTGCTATTTCGAGGATAGTAATACATAGAATAAGTTTATGCTGATTTTGTTAATCTATGTATAACTAACCTAATGTCAGATATTGTTTTTCTAACTTTTGTTTCATGCTCTTTCAAAAATTGTTGGGATATTACAAAATTCGCTTCTTGCATGTCACCATCTGTAAGCCATTTCCAATATGACGTTGCTAAATTTTGTATTGAATTTTTATCGTTTAGAAATTTAGGAAAAGATTCTTTGATTTCTTCTAGTATCATATCAGAAATGACATCTCCTCTGTGAAATGTCATTCTAATATCGGTTTTTGCATCGTCTAGGGATATTTCACCTTTACTAAGCTGTTCTAAAATAGACATATTCCTACTATATACATCGCAAAGTTCCATTAAATCTTTGGATATTATATCGCGAGCCACATTCCTTTTATTTAGCGAATTACCTAAATATACAACAGCAATTGTTAATGCAGTTGTAATAATGAGCATTAACGCATCAATAATATTTATCTCATAGTTTATACATCCTCTAATAAAGGATAAAATTACTAGAGTTACAACTATTCCTATTGCAGCTCCACTAGCATATTTAAGTAGTTCTTTCATTACCTGTCTCTTTTGGTTGGATGTTCTATTTCCGTTATGATACGTTTTTTTCTAATTTCACTTTCATTAGAAATAAAATCAATTGTAGAAAGAACAACTTCACTTCCCATTTCTAGAGAAAGTTTACCAAAAGCCCCTGATACAAATGAAGATGGATATCCCCACACTCCATCCAAATTAATTATGAGTTTTACTTTATTTCTTACTGCTTCTTCAAATTTGGGTTTTAACAATACCTCAAAAAACTCTTCGCCAGAATGTGGTCCGTCTTTACGATATCGAGCTCCTGGAGAGTCAGAGAAATCAGCCTTTATGTCTATGATAATATCTTCCATATTACTTTTTCTATGTTCAACAATCAAACCAAATTAAATACAAAGATACCACATTTAATGGTCTAAACCGTTATTATGTTTATTAAAAATACTATATGTCTTTGTTTGTTGTATCTCCGTTTGTTAATTCCCAAAACAGCATAGTACCAGAAAAGTTGTGTTCGAGAGCTTCTGCTGTCTTATCTTTTAAGTTTATTTTCACATCATTGCTTATTATATAGGCTCGTGCAAAATATTGAGAATTGCTATTGACAGCTATTTGTGGAATCCCCTTTCCTCTAATTTTATTGTCTACTTTTTCTCGTGATTTAATTTTGCCGTCAAGAAGATCGGGCACTAAATCAGTATTATTTTCCAAGCCTATAACTCTCTTGATTTTTTTAAATACCTGTACAGGGATACTATCAAATATACCAACACCTAAATCTATAAATGTATACATCGTGTGCCCATTAGGGGCGTTATAAGTATATAACCACCATTTGAATTGATTTGCATTTGAATTATTGCTTGCGTGATTATTGGTATTTGACATTGCTTCTATTAGCATTTCATATAGATCTGGGAAAGGTTTATTACTTCCAAACACATGTTTTGTTCCTAGTATACATGCGTTTTTTGCTATATCTGATTGCACTTGATAATTGCTTTCTTGATGGAACAAATTAGTATCACTTTTGTGTGCAGATTTTAAAACCTTTGTTGCTTTTACATGATTATAAAAGCCAGACTCTGTAAATAATTTAAGAAGTTCTGGATCTGTAGGTGCATTTCCCCTAATGCGTCCTCTTTTTCCTAAAAACGACTCATCATTAGCACATGCGGCAAGTAATGCTATTGCAAGCTGTTATATGTGACAAATCACATTGAACCTTTTCCTTATTATGCAATAACGATTTGCATTTTATGAAATATTCTAGAATTTCATTTGTATTATCTATGAATGAAAAGTTTTTAGGAACCTCTAGTTCTACATAAGCTTTACGTTCCCATTTCAGTTGTGCCACAAGTCCTCTTCGTCTATTATCAAGACGATGCCTACGGCGCAACTTGTAACTTTTGCTTTGACGCTTCATTGTGCGCCTCATTCGTTTGAGTTGATAACGCCGTCTTTTAATCTCTTTTTTGGTTTTATAATTCACGAAATTACAATTTAACGATAATGTTATAATTTATTAAACGCTGTTCTATAAGTGCATTATTTTACCATATTCACTTTGGGGCATTTAGTTATTTATACTACAAAAGTATAAAAATAATCCGGACTATTGAATATAATTCACTATATTTGCATTATAAAATTGCATCTAAGAATGAAACTAAATAAGATAAAGGCAGTTTTGTCGGACAAAGGCATTTCTCAGACGTGGTTGGCAAAAAAACTGGATAAGAGTTTTAGTATGGTTAATGCCTATGCTTGCAACAGAATCCAACCTAACTTGGAGACACTGCAACAAATAGCAGAGATTCTTCAAGTTGACTTAAAAGATCTGATAACAGATAAGGATGAACGAGAATGATATTCTGTGGGCATGTGTTATCTTTTTGGCGTATAACTTCTGATAATGCAGAAATATAGGAACGACTATGACTCCGGAAGAAAAAGCTAGGCAAAAGATAGATCTGTGGTTTGCCGAAGCAGGTTGGAAGGTAATCAATAGAGAAGATTATGAACCGACTTGCACGGCTGTCGCAATAAGGGAAGGGTTGCTAAAAGGTAATCTTGAGGCAGATTATTTCCTTTTCATTAACGGAAAGGCTATTGGTGTGCTTGAAGCTAAAAGAGAAGAAATAGATCCTTTTTCCAACAATGTTTGCGAACAGGCTGTATTATATGCTAAAAGTGTTCCCCATATCTATCAGGCATATCAGAAGCCATTGCCGTTTATCTTTACTTCAAATGGCAAAGAACTGTTTTTCTGTGATTTTCGCGAACAAAAGCAAAGTTTTAAACAGATAATGGCTATCCCTACTCCTTATGAGTTGGTCAAGCAGTTAGGAATAAGTGATTATTTCGCAGGACTTCCCTCTTTGCAGAAAAAAGGATTACGTGATTGTCAGTATGAGGCAGTTACTGAACTGGAAAAAAGTTTCAGGAGTGGGCAGAATCGCGCCTTGATGGTTTTGGCTACAGGTGCAGGTAAAACATATACAGCATGTCTTGCTGCATATCGTCTTCTTTCATATACTCCAATGAGAAGAGTGTTATTTCTTGTGGACAGAAATAACCTCGGGAAACAGGCAGAGGGAGAATTTGGTACTTTTCGGCTAACAGAAAATGGAGATGCATTCAATACAATATTTACAGTGAATCGTCTTCGTTCCTCTTCTATACCATCTGATAGTAATGTCGTTATTTCAACAATACAGCGTCTTTTTTCTTTTCTGAGAGGAGATACTATTGAGGATAATGACAATGATGATGATAATGAGCCTACAGAAGAAGTTGTATTACCTCCTAATCCCAATTTACCACATGATTATTTTGATTTGATTATCATAGATGAGTGTCACCGCTCCATTTATGGGAATTGGCGTAAGGTATTGGAATATTTTGATACAGCCAGGCTTGTTGGATTGACAGCTACACCAATTCCTGAAACAATGGCATTCTTTAACAATAATCGCATAGTCAACTACACATTGGAGAAAAGTATCGTTGATGGTGTAAATGTAGATTGCCGTGTATATCGAATCAAAACTCAGGTTACAGAAAATGGCGGCGCTATATTAGAAGGAGAAAAAATCAAAGAAGAAACGCGATATACCGGAGATGTAAAAACCATTTCCAATAAAGAAACGAAAACATATACCAATAAAGAGCTAAACAGAAGTGTCATTAACCCTGCGCAAATAAAACTTATTCTCTCCACTTATCGCGATGTCGTCTATACCGAGTTGTTCAATGATCCACAACGAGAAGCAAATTTTGACTATCTGCCAAAGACTTTGATCTTTGCTCTAAATGAGACTCATGCCAGCAATATCGTACAGATAGCTAAAGAGGTATTTGGACATACAGATGACCGTTTCGTGCAAAAAATAACTTATTCCGCGGGCGATAGTAATGAATTGATACGTCAGTTCCGGAATGATAAGGATTTCAGAATTGCCGTAACTTGCACATTGGTAGCAACTGGTACAGATGTTAAGCCTCTTGAAGTATTGATTTTCATGCGTGATGTAGAATCTTTACCGCTCTATATACAGATGAAAGGACGTGGTGTACGCACAATTGGAGATGAGCAGTTACGGAATGTTACCCCAAATGCGTTTAGTAAAGATTGTTTCTATTTGATAGATGCCGTAGGTGTTACTGAACACGAGAAAACAATACCTACGATAACTGATGAGCTGACTACAAAGATTATTACTCTTAAAGAGCTGTTGGAACAGATTACCCATGGTTACCTTCCTGACGAGCATCTGAAACGTCTTGCTGCAACACTTTCCAGAATATACAACAAAGCTGACAATTCACAGCGAACTGAGTTCGTACGTTTAGCAAATGACGACATGAAAGAACTTGCTTCAAGGATTTACGAAGCATTTGAAAATAATATTCTGCCGCCATTCATAAGTACTAAAGAGCCTAATAACGAACGGAAAGGTTTAGTAGCTCCGCTTGCAAATCATGCAGATGCGCGTCGATATCTGCTTATTCTTGCTGCCGGGTTTGTCAACACACTAATGCCTGGTGAAGACACGCTTATATCTAAAGGTTTTTCAATAGAAGAAGCTAAAAGTACCATAGAAGCCTTTGAAGATTTTTGCAAAGAACATAGTGATGAAATAGAAGCTCTACGTATAATTTATAATAATGAAGGTGAGCCAATTACCTATTCAATGCTAAAAGATTTGGAAAACAAACTCAAGATGGCTAACAATCATTTTACTTCCAAGCAATTATGGAACTCATATGCCATTTTGAATCCAAATAGCGTTCGACGTTCTTCTACAAAAGAGGAGAGCGATGCTTTGACTAATATCATACAGCTTGTACGTTTTGCTTTACGCCAGATTGAGCGGTTAGATAGTGTTGTTTCCACTTCTAAACAGTATTTCAATCTATGGTTAGGACAAAACCAGCGCGAAATAACAGATAAACAACGTGAAGTTATCAGTCGTATTGTAGATTATATTGCTTCCAACGGAGCTTGTACAATCAAAGAGATTCGTGAAGATGATGCAACTCAGGCAGCACAGATGATCCGTGCCTTTGGCAATATGCAGAAAGCTAACGAAGCTTTACAGTCTCTATATACATTTGTAGTTTTAAGAAAAGCAGCATAATAATGACAACCATACAAATAATAGATAGGATAAGATTAAATCGAACTGGTTTGCAAACAAAAGATGCTGATGGGCGATGGGTCAATGTACATAAGCAACAAGGGGATTTAGATGGCGCATGTTCTATTTATTCCCTTGTGATGGCAATGCTATGCCAAGGGATGATTGAAGAGCAAGATATTCAACTATATAAATTCCCCGATAGGCGTACTCCTAAAGGCAAATTCTTATACCATTTTTTCTATGAACAAGGTTTTATTCAAAATGGTTATAACTATACAGCATTAGCACGTGAAATCAATGAACAGCCATTTGAAATTAGGGCAATACACAAAAGGCCAAGATCTAATGATGATAGGATTGAATTGATAAGGCAATTCGTAAGCCAGAATACTCCAGTTATAATCTCGACAGAATTCAATGATGGTGCACATGCTTTATTGGCTATAGGAATAGAAAGCGATGAAAATGACATCATAACTAAAATTTTCTGTCTTGACCCTGGAGCTACATCTCCAAAAGTATCCCCGTGGAATTGTTTTATTGATGTGTCAAAAGAAGGCAAATCGCAATATCCATTCTATTATGTAACTGAAATAAATACTTATAAAGTCACATTAGATGACATGCTTATAATAGAGCATAAAAATTTTGATTAAAATTATGGCAGCAAATAATACAACAGAGCAATCGCTCACCAAAAAAGTTTGGAATCTGGCAACAACCCTTGCCGGACAAGGTATCGGCTTTACTGACTATATCACACAGCTTACCTATCTTTTATTTTTGAAGATGGATGCTGAGAATGTAGAAATGTTTGGAGAAGAATCAGCAATACCATCTGGTTATCAATGGAGTGATTTAATATCTCTTGACGGTCTGGATTTAGTAAAGCAATACGAAGATACTCTGAAACAGCTGAGTGAACAGGAAAACCTTATCGGTACAATTTATACAAAAGCACAAAACAAGATTGACAAGCCAGTCTATTTAAAAAAAGTCATTACCATGATTGATGAGGAACAATGGCTGATCATGGATGGAGACGTGAAAGGTGCTATCTACGAAAGCATCCTTGAGAAGAATGGACAGGACAAGAAAAGTGGTGCCGGTCAGTATTTTACTCCACGCCCGCTCATCAAAGCAATGGTAGATTGCATAGCTCCACAAATTGGAGAAACAGTTTGTGACCCGGCCTGCGGCACCGGAGGTTTTCTCTTGACTGCATATGATTACATGAAAGAACAGTCTGCCAGTAAGGAAAAACGTGATTTCTTGCGTAACAAGGCACTGCATGGTGTAGATAACACACCATTGGTCGTAACGCTTGCTTCCATGAACCTATATTTGCATGGTGTGGGAACAGACCGAAGTCCGATTGTTTGTGAGGATTCATTGGAGAAAGAACCATCCACCCTTGTAGATGTAATACTTGCCAATCCTCCTTTCGGCACCAGACCGGCAGGTTCTGTGGATATTAACCGTCCGGATTTCTATGTAGAAACGAAGAACAATCAGTTGAACTTTCTTCAACACATGATGCTGATGCTCAAAACCGGAGGTCGTGCAGCCGTAGTATTACCAGACAATGTCCTTTTTGAAGGTGGTGCTGGAGAAACAATTCGCAAGAAGTTACTCTCAGACTTCAACTTACACACGATACTTCGTTTGCCTACAGGTATTTTCTATGCACAAGGTGTAAAAGCAAATGTATTGTTCTTTTCCAAAGGTCAACCAACAAAAGAGATTTGGTTCTATGATTATCGTACTGACATCAAACATACGCTTGCTACTAATAAATTAGAGAGACATCATTTGGATGATTTTGTCACATGCTATAATGCAGGAAACTTAAAAGGACGCAAAGAGATATATGATGCAGACAATAATCCTCAAGGGCGTTGGCGTAAATATCCTGTAGATGATATTCTCACTCGTGACAAGACAAGCCTTGATATAACCTGGATAAAACAAGGAGGAGAGTCTGATGACCGCTCCTTGGCAGAATTGATGGCTGACATAAAAGAGAAAAGTAAAACTATTAGCTCAGCAGTTGCAGAACTTGAGAAGCTGCTTGCAAACATAAATGAAGATTAAGCATATGAAGAATAATGACATCGCAAAATCAATAGAACAACAATTCGGAGAAATCATAGATATTATTCTCCAACATAAAAGTAATGCTTCAAGAGCCGTCAATGAAGAGTTGCTACTCACAGCATGGCATGTAGGTGGATATGTATCTGCTAAACTGAAGAGCGAAGAATGGGGAAGTAAGGTTGTTTCTCAATTGTCCGAATACATACGTTCGCAATATCCCGACATCAAAGGATATAGCAAAAGAAGCATATACAATATGGTAATGTTTTATGATGAGTATTCATCAGAAACGTTCATAGCAACAATAAGCCAATATTTGAATACTGAATTTGTGCAGCCAAAAACTGCACAAATTGAAGCAAGAAATCATACACAGGGAACCACTGTAATTGTGCAACCGTTGGCTGCACAATTTGTCCAGCCAGCAATTGGACAAATGCCTAAAATATTGGAGTTAACGACCTTGACTAATCATATAGAAATATTATGCCGATGTAAAAGCAACGAAGAACGGTTGTTTTATATACTCTATGCCAATAAAGAGCATTTAGTAAAACGAGAGCTCCAACGTTGCATTTCTAACCAAACTTATGCAGGATTATTAGGAAGCAAGGACAATATGTCAAAAGGATTACTGGAAAGATATCCTAATGCGCCAGTCATGTTCAAAGACACCCTGTTCGTAGATTTTCTCACCCTGCCGAAAAAGCATAGCGAATCAAAATTAAGAAACGGTTTAGTAGAACACATGAAACAGTTTATTCTTGAACTGGGAAAAGACTTTATATTCATGGATCAGGAATATCGCCTTAATATTGGTGCATCTACATTCAAGGCTGATTTACTGTTCTTTCATCGCGGCTTACAGGCATTGGTCGCTGTAGAATTAAAAAAGACAAAGTTTCATCCTCGCGACCTCGGACAGTTGGAATTTTATCTGGAAGCACTCGACCGGGATGTAAAACGCTCCAACGAAAATCCGTCTATCGGTATTATTCTTTGCCCTGAAGCAGACCGGGTAGTAGTAGAGTACGCTATGAGCCGGAGCATGAGTCCTACGATGATTGCTGAATACAAACGCATACTCATTCCACAAGAACGCATGCAGCAGCAACTGAATGAGTTCTGCAATCTATTCTTAAACAAAGACTAACCCAAATGGATACAAAAAAATTACGTCAAAAAATATTAGACCTCGCCATTCGCGGTAAACTTGTTCCTCAAGATCCGAATGACGAACCGGCATCCGTATTACTTGAACGCATCAAAGCAGAGAAAGAACGTCTAATAAAAGAGGGGAAAATAAAGCGTAGTAAGAAAACAAATAATGCTTCTGATACTCCCCATTATGAGAACGTTCCGTTTGAGGTACCAAAGGGATGGGTATGGACAACATTGGGAAGTATTAGCAACTATGGAACAAGTATAAACGTTCAAGTTGGAGACATTGATAGTAATGAATGGATCTTAGAACTTGAAGATATAGAAAAAGATACGGCAAAGATAATTCAACATCTTAGCAAAAAAGAACGATTTCTAAATGGAACTCGCCATAAATTCCAAAAAGGGGATATTCTTTATTCAAAACTACGTACATATCTCAATAAAGTATTGGTTGCTTCTAATGGTGGATTTTGTTCAACGGAAATAATGCCTTTTGGAACTTATGGTGTATTATCAAATGAATATATATGCCATGTGTTGCGTTCTAATCATTTTCTTGATTATACATTACGATGCGGATACGGTGTAAAAATGCCGAGACTTAGTACAAACGATGCTTGTAAAGGAATGATACCACTTCCTCCTCTTGCAGAACAACAACGCATTGTAACCGAAATAGAAAAATGGTTTTCTCTGATTGACCAAATAGAGCAAGGGAAAGATGATTTGCACAGTATTGTCAAGCAAACTAAAAGCAAAATCCTCGATCTCGCCATTCACGGGGAACTCGTGCCGCAAGATCCGAACGACGAACCAGCCATTGAGTTATTGAAACGCATAAATCCTAGCTTCACACCTTGTGATAACGGGCATTATCCGCAGTTGCCTGACGGGTGGTGCAAATGCCGATTAGAGGACATAGTTGAATACGAACAACCACAAGCCTATATAGTCAATTCAACTGATTATGACGACAGATATTTAACCCCTGTTTTAACGGCAGGGAAGTCTTTTGTAATAGGATATACCAACGAAACAGAAGGCATTTATCAGAATACGCCCTGTATCATTTTTGATGACTTCACCACAGATTCTAAACTCGTTGATTTTCCATTCAAGGTGAAATCATCTGCTATGAAAATCTTAAAAGTAGCAGATGATATAGAAATTGAATATGTTGCTATGTTTATGAACATAACACGGCTCATTGGTGACACTCATAAGCGTTATTGGATTTCAGAATACTCTAAACTTTGCATACCAATACCACCAAAAGAAGAACAAAAGCGTATAATCAATGCAGCAAACGCAATGTTTGAAAAACTTGATGCAATAATTGAGAGTTTATAAATTCTCCATTATTGCATCCAATTTACTATGCATTGAATTTATCACAGTTACAATCCTTACTTGTTCATCATAAGGTGGTACGGGTACTTCTATTGCCTTAAATAGCTTCTTATCCAGATGAGGTATTGCCGAACCTACTTTGTTTTCACGCAATGCTTTACGATGCAGGTTTATAACGTGTAAGATGTACTCTGCAAGCATATTTTCATTGATATGTAGTTGCTTGAATGTGCTACCTTGATAACCTTCAATCGGCGTTCTGAACACTT
>ENA-OPDF01002226-OPDF01002226.1-human-gut-metagenome-genome-assembly--contig:-NODE-2226-length-10233-cov-2.739143_pt1 | contig 10233 bp, 8 predicted proteins | sample MGYA00241575_ERZ501501 | MGnify/ENA primary metagenome ERZ501501 (study PRJEB25962, sample SAMEA1972229) | human gut metagenome | biome: human gut; feature: human-associated habitat; material: faeces... | reverse complement strand
ACCGTCTATTCCAATATCGGCCGGATTCAGATGCCGCCGGAGTATGAAACATATATTGAGCGGTTCGGATTTTTCACCAGCACAGACAAAGTACAGATGTGTTCCTGCTCCTACGGGGACAGCATGGTGCTTGGAATCACATCTAAAATCGCCGATTCCAATATTGAACGGAACCTGATGCATCTGCTGCAGAAAGAGGGCATTGTCTGTGAACAGGAGGAAAATGATTTTCCGGGACAGAAAGAACAGCCGCACGGGACGGCCAAACTGGGATTGAAAATTTTTTCTTTCACCTGCATCGCGGCTGTCGTACTCTGCTGGATGATGAATTTCCTTGCAACGCCGCAGATGTGGTGGGCAGGTTATGCGACAGCGGGTGTGTTCTGCGCCTGGCTTCTGATCCGGGTGGGATATCAGAAACGGAAAAATCCACTCAAAAACAGTATGTGGCAATTGATCTTTATTATGATCGGTGCGATTCTGTGGGATTATGCGACGGGCTGGATCGGCTGGTCTGTCGATTTCGCAATTCCGCTCGCCGTTCTTCTGAATGGCGCGACGATGCAGATTCTGGCAAGAGCGTACAAAATGGAGGTCAGTGAATATCTTTTTTATCTGATGCAGTCCGGAGCAGCAGGAATCGTTCCGGCGATTTTGTGGCTGACAGGAACTGTCCGCATTACCTGGCCGTCCGTGATCTGCGTGGGCCTCAGTGTGCTGTATCTGATCGGGCTGTTTTTTTTCCGCGGAAAAGATTTTATGCGGGAAATGCAGAAAAAATTCCGGGTATGAAGGGAAAAGGTGATAGAAAAAATAAGAAGAGCAGGTAAGAAAAGTGGATGTTGGTCCCTTTTCTTACCTGCTCTTTTGAAACTTGTGTGTGTCTGCGGCGGAAAAGCCTGGAGAGAAATCTACTGCGCCTTCTCCTCACAGCTGCAGGAATCCCACGACGGCATTTCATCCCCATTCTTAATCGCATCGCGAACCGCACTGTAATACCGCACTTTCTGTTGAATATGCTCCAGATCGGATTCCATGCGCTCGATTTTTTCGCGTATATTCTGCTCATGTTCTTCGAGAATGGCAACCATCTGGTCAATATTTCCCGGGATATCATCCTCAAGCCGGAAAAACTCCTGAATCCCCGCAATCGGAAGACCGGTGCGCTTGAAGCAGAGAATTGCGGTCATGCAGTCAATGTGCTGCTGGGTGTAAATTCGTTTCTTACTTTCGGTATGAATGACATCCGTCAAAAGCCCGATCTCCTCATAATAACGAAGCGTAGAGGCCGGAAGTCCAAAACGCTCGGACATTTCACGAATGGTGTAGGTCTGCTGTTCCATGGAAAAACCTCCTTGAAATAATGAAAAATCAACTGCTTCAAGTATACTTTAGGAAGACAAGTTTGTAAAGTGTAAAACATGATTTCTGAAAAACACAGACCATAAAAAAGAGAAAATCAGAGCAACTTGTGACTGGACGGAACAGCAATTGGTTGTTAAAATGGTATTAATGAGGTTTCGTTTTGTGAAAAACGTTTAAAAACGAATGTGCAGATGGGGGATGGAGAAAAAATGGGGAAGTCAAAAAAGAGAAAAGAATATTCCCTGAAGAAAATTGTTTTAATGGTATTTGCATGCAGCAGTCTGCTCTGTCTTCTGCTGATTATTTTTGTCACGCGGATTTCCATGAAAGCCATGCGGGAATCAAAAATGGAAACATCGCTGAAAGCAACACTGGAGGAAGTGAATCAGGGCTTTGAGTCAGAGTACAATGTGCTGCTGCGTCTGTCACAGACGATGACATCGAATGGACTGGTCGGGGAAAAATATGATGCTTATCGAACGGCAGAAGAGCAGTACGATAAAATTCTGGAGTATCAGGACTTTTATCAGACCCTGAATGTCGCAACCTGGGAGATGGAAGATGTTATGCTGGGCGCTTATCTGATTCAGGGGGAGAGCCGGGAAATGACACCGGAGATTCTGTTTTCCACGTACAGCACAAAGAAGGAGACATTCCAGCCGGAAACACTGTCGAAGCTGGTTGATACGGGAGAAGTTACATATCATTCCATTCATCAAAGCTACAACAGTGTGAGAAATGATAATGTTGTTTCGATGGGACGCAGAACATCATTTTCAGATGGCACAGATGCCTGGATTTATTTAGAAGCAAAATCAGATGAAGCACTGATGCTGCAGAAACGTTCCGAATTAGAAAAAATACCATATGTGCTGCTACAGCTGAATCCGGAAAAGAAAGTAGAGTATTCCAGCGAGAAAACATTTGCAAAAGGAGATATCCTTGAACTGGATGAGGATGGCAGAATAGAGCAGAACGGATATGAGGGAGTTGCCAAAAAGAATATCTATGGATTTTATACGGTTTTGTTGCTTCCAACTTATGAATACCAGAGCGAAATTTATCAATGGACCCTGCTGACAGGAAGCGTGATTTTTATTTCACTGGCCATTCTTGCCGTAGTCGCAATTTCACAGATCTGGCTGGTATCGCATCCGATCAAAGTACTGGAAAAAGAAATGCGCCATTTTGGAAAAGGAGATTTTTCTGAGGCAGAGACACCGGTTCAGCTTGCGGAATACAATCAGCTTTTTGCAACGTTCAATCAGATGAAAGCGCAGATTCAGGAGCTGATTGAGAGTGAGCAGCGGAAGGAAAAAGAAAAAGCAGATCTGGAGCTGGGAAAGCTGATGTATCAGATCAATCCGCATTTTCTGATGAATGCGCTGAATTCTATTCATTGGATGGCGCTGACAAATCATCAGAAAGAGATCGATGATTACGTGAAGCATCTCGGCTTTATTTTGAGTTATTCCCTCGGGAAGGCGGAGCAGAACACGACACTGCGTACCGAATTGAAATACCTGCAGTATTATCTGGAACTGCAGCAGATGACGCATGATTTTTCCAGTGAATTTGATATTGCGGAGGGAGAGTACCTGAATACGCGGTGTGCCCGCTTTCTGCTGCAGCCGATTGCAGAAAATGCGGTCTGCCATAATATGGACGAATTTGGAACCCTGTGGGTAGAAGCGTCGGAACAGGATGGGATAATTACCATTCGAATCCGGGACGATGGAAAGGGCTTTGAAATATCGGAGAAGATGGAGCAGAATGCAAAAGACGAACGAAAGGGGATCGGTCTGCGTTATGTGCAGATGACACTGAAATCATTCTATGGAGAAGAAGCAGAGATGAAAATAGAGAGTGAACTGGGAAAAGGAACGGAGGTTACCCTGCATTTTCCGGTGCTTCCGGCATAAAAAAAGAACTACGAGAAGGAAAAGAGAAAAAGATAAAATGGGGTGGAACAAATGTATCAGGTATTGGTGATTGATGATGATAAGCTGGCAAGAAAGGGACTGATTTCACTGATTCCGTGGGAAAAATACGGAATGGAGGTCGCCGGAGATGTGGCGAACGGAGCGTTAGCACTGCAGTTTATTGAAACACATCCGGTGGATCTGGCCGTGGTGGATCTGACGATGCCGGTGCTCTCCGGGTTGGAGTTTATCTGCGAGTGCAGGGCGCGGGAAATTTCCATGGACTATATTGTGCTTTCCGCACATGAGGATTTTACGTATGTGCAGAAAGCATTGCGGCTCGGGGTAATTGATTATATTTCGAAGCTTCAGCTTGAACCGGAAGAATGCGGCGAGGTGTTCCTGCGTGCGGCGGAGCATATTCGAAACCGCTCCCCCGAGAGGGCCGACTTCCCCCGGCCGGGGGAAGATGTCACCGCAGGTGACAAAAAGGGGAATCTGTCGCGCAGCGACTGAGGGGTTTCAAATCGGCGGAGCCGGAAAAAACGGTTAAAAGATCTTCACGCCGAACAGGCGTGAATCTTCAGTTTTTTCCGGTGTAGCCCTCCTCTTTGGGGTTAAAAGGGGCGAGCAGCCCCTTTTTCGTGGCTCCAGCGCGTCGAAATCGCTGGCACTTTTCTGGTTCTCTTTTGGTGTCAAAAGAGAACATCCCTCGGCAACAGCCTCTGCCCCCGCGGAGCGCGGCACAAACAAAAAAGCGAGAGCCTTCCGAAAAAACGGAGGACTCTCGCCTTTTTACTATTTTCAGTTATTCTCCGCACCCTTTTCGCCAAGGGTGACGGTGACGGTCTGCATCTGGCCGCCGCGTGCGACGGTGATCTCGATGGTGTCACCGGCCTTGTGGTTCTGCATCAGGGTGCCAAGGTCGCTCTGGGTGGCAACCTCGCTGCCGTCCATGCTCACGATGCGGTCACCTGCCTGCAGGCCCGCCTTATCGGCAGGGCCGCCCTTGACCACTTCCACGATGTAGACACCGTAGGCGTTCACGCCCAGCTGGGCGGCGGTCTGGGCGTCGGTCACGGCATAGTAGCTGATGCCCAGATAGGGACGGCCGGTCACATAGCCGTTTTCCAGCAGCTCCTGCGCCACCTTCACGGCGTCATTTACCGGGATGGCAAAGCCCAGACCCTCGGCATCGCTGTCGGAGGACTTTGCGTTGACGATGCCCACCAGCTCGCCGTTCATGTTGAACAGGCCGCCGCCGGAGTTGCCGGGGCTGACGGAGGCATCCATCTGGATCAGGGACATGGTGTTGACAGAGCTGGAACCCTGAATGCTGACGCTGCGGTTCAGGGCGCTGACGATACCGCTGGTCACGGTGCCGCCCAGCTCACCCAAGGGGTTGCCCACGGCCATGACGCTTTCGCCCACCTTCAGGTTGTCGCTGTTGCCCACGGTGGCGGGGGTCAGGCCGGTAGCATCGACCTTCACCACGGCGATATCACTGGTGGTATCCTCGCCCACCAGCGTAGCGGGGTAATCCTTGTCGCCGATGCTCACGGTGATGTTGGAAGCACCACTCACCACATGGGCGCAGGTGAGGATATAGCCGTCCGAGCTGATGATGACGCCGCTGCCGGCACCGCTCTCCACCTGGCTCTGGCCGTACCACGACCACTGGGAGTAGACCACCTGCTCGGTGGTGATGACCACCACGCTGGGGCTGACCATCTCGGCTACCTGTGCGGTGCTCAGGCCGGTACCGCTGGTGGCACTGATGGAATTGCCGGTGCTGTCGGTGCTGCTGTCAGAACTGGCCGGGCGCTCCACCTGCTGGATGACCACCTTGCTGCCGCCGCCGTATTTTGCACCCACAAAGCCGCCTGCAAAGCCCATGGCTGCTGCCAGCACCAGCGCCACGGCGCTGCGTGCCAGCTTTTTGCCATTGAACTTCTTCTTGCGGCGGGGCTTTTCCGGCTGCGCCGGGGCGCTGTACTGCGGCTGCTCCGGCGGGATGGGCGGCACGCTGCCGCCATCTGCCAGGGCGGTATCGGTCGGACGCGCTGGCTGTGCTTCCGGCTCGTTATACTGGTTCGCCGTGTTCATGCCGCTGCTGCCCACATTGGGGTAGCCGGTCTCGTTATTGGAAGCGGAATAATCGTATTCCCACTTGTTCTCGTTTTCCATGTTACTACATCCTTCCCTCAAAGGCCGGTCCGCAGGGACATCTGTTCCTTTGAACTGTCCCTATTGTAACTGTCAAATGTGAAAATGAATCGCTTGCGCCGTGAAGAATATGTGAAATGCGGTCCTGTTTTTCCGCCCTTGACAGCAGCGTTTCCGCTTGCTATTGTAAGGGAAGAACATCGGCCCGTCAAGGAGGAGCTTTTTATGGAACTGCGCCGTACTGAACAGGGGTTTGCCCTGTATAAAGAAAAGGACTGCATCGGAGAGTGCACCCTCTCCCCCGCCCCCAAGGGCGCACGGCTTGCCGCCCTGTGCATCCTGCCCCGGTGGCGGCGCAAGGGCTACGGCTCCTACCTGTTAAAAGAAGTATTGCGCAGCTTTGGCGGCTATGACCGGGAAGCTGCCACCGTTTTTACTGCCCCGCTGCCGGAAAACGCCGCCGAGCTTGCCTTCTGGGGCAAATTCGGCTTTGCCGCCGAGGGCGGGCAGCTGGTGCGCCGCCGCACCCCGGACCTGACGGCGGTCAAGTTCGTGCAGGACTTTTTGGCCGCCCGGCTGGCACACCCGCAGCTGTGCGTGGACGCCACCTGCGGCAACGGCGGCGACACCGCCTTTCTGTGCAATCTGACCGCCCCCGCCGGGCGGGTGCTGGCTTTTGACGTGCAGCCCGAAGCCATCCGCTCCACCCGTACCCGGCTGGAACAGGCAAATGTGCCCGCCGAGCGGTACAGCCTTATCTGCGGCAGCCACGCCGACTTATTACAGTATGTGCAGCCCGGCACTGCCGATGCAGTCATGTTCAACTTTGGCTGGCTGCCGGGGGCGGACCATGCGGTATTCTCCACCGCGCAGAGCAGCATCCCCGCCTTGCAGGCGGCGCTGCAGGCGGTGCGCCCCGGCGGCATCGTGAGCGCCATCCTGTACAGCGGGGCAGTCATCGGCTCGGACGAAAAACAGGCGGTGCTGCGTTTTCTGCGTGCACTTCCACTGAAAAGTTTCACCGTTCTGGTGTGTGATTTTGCCAATTGGGCCGAAACTGCCCCTCTGCCCTGCCTGATCCTGAAAAAATAACGAAAACCCTTGCATTATCACGCGTTTTCGTATAGAATAAGGTGCGTATGTGTAAAAATGCTTCTTCCGGCATCGCGCAGCGATGCCGGAAGAAGTTCCATCCATTTCAGGAGAAATATTATCTATGACAAATCGTGAAGAGATCGAACGCCGCAGGACGTTCGCCATCATCAGCCACCCCGACGCAGGTAAGACCACCCTTACCGAAAAGCTGCTGCTGTACGGTGGAGCCATCAATCAGGCTGGCTCCGTCAAGGGCAAGCAGAGCGCCAAGCACGCCGTGTCCGACTGGATGGACATTGAAAAGCAGCGTGGTATCTCGGTCACCTCTTCGGTGCTGCAGTTCAACTACGCCGGTAAGTGCGTGAACATTCTGGACACCCCCGGCCATCAGGACTTCTCGGAGGATACCTACCGCACCCTGATGGCTGCAGACTCTGCCGTCATGGTCATCGACGCCGCAAAGGGCGTTGAGGCGCAGACCATCAAGCTGTTCAAGGTGTGCACCCTGCGCCATATCCCCATTTTTACCTTCATCAACAAGATGGACCGCGAAGCCCGCGACCCCTTTGAGCTGATGGAGAACATCGAGGAAATTCTGGGCATCAAGACCTACCCCATGAACTGGCCCATCGGCTGCGGCAAGGAGTTCAAGGGCGTGTTCGACCGCAACGCGCGCAAGGTGCTGGCTTTCTCCAGCGATGGCCGCGCCAACGGCGTGAAGAAGGTCAGCGAGACCGAGGCCGAGCTGGGCGACCCCGCACTGGACGAGCTGCTGACCCCCTACCTGCACCAGCAGCTGGTGGACGAGATCGAGCTGCTGGACGGCGCTGCCGAGGAGTTTGATCTGGACAAGGTGCTGCGCGGTGAGCTGAGCCCCGTGTTCTTCGGCTCTGCATTGACCAACTTCGGCGTGGAGCCCTTCCTTGAAAACTTCCTGCGGCTCACCTCTGCCCCGCTGGCCCGTGTGGACAGCCTGACCGGCGAGACCGTGGACCCCTGCCGCGACGAGTTCTCTGCCTTTATCTTTAAAATTCAGGCCAACATGAACAAGGCCCACCGCGACCGTATTGCCTTTATGCGCATCTGCTCCGGCAAGTTCGAGCGCGGCATGGAGGCCTACCATGTGCAGGAGGGCAAGAACATCAAGCTGGCCACCGGCACCCAGCTGATGGCGCAGGACCGCGCCATCGTGGACGAGGCCTACGCCGGCGACATCATCGGCCTGTTTGACCCGGGCATCTTCTCCATCGGCGACACCCTGTGCACCGGCAAAAAGAAGGTCCAGTTCGCGGGCATCCCCACCTTCTCCCCGGAGCACTTTGCCCGCATTGAGCAGAAGGACACCATGAAGCGCAAGCAGTTCGTGAAGGGTATGGAGCAGATCGCGCAGGAAGGCGCCATCCAGATCTTCCGCGAAGTGGGCGGCGGCATGGAAGAAGTGGTTGTCGGCGTGGTCGGCGTGCTGCAGCTGGAAGTGCTGGAGTACCGTCTGAACACCGAGTACAACGTGGAAATCCGCATGCAGCAGCTGCCCTTTGAGCAGCTGCGCTGGGTGCAGAACGATCCCGACACCTACAACCTGCGGGATCTGGACCTGACCAGCGACACCAAGGCTGTGGAGGACATGAAGGGCAACCGTCTGCTGCTGTTCACCTCCGACTGGGCGGTGCGCTGGGCAGAGACCCACAACGAGAGCTTGCAGCTGAGCGAGTTCGGCAACATCTGATAAAAGAGCGCTGCGGAGTGCACCTGCGCTCCGCAGTTCTTTTTTATAGAACAAAAAACACAACAAAGTATGCCAGACATCAGAATGAGGGTTCCCATTGCGGGGAACACTGCTGGCATGGAGGGTAAAGTATATGCAGAATATCAACATTGGCAAAAGCGGCATTGCCGTGCCGTTTCTGGGCATGGGTACATGGGCCATCGGCGGCGGTGCATGGTGGGGCGATAACGACGACGCACTGTCCGTAAAGGCCATCCAGACCGCCGTGGAGCAGGGCATCCAGTGGATCGACACCGCGCCCATCTACGGGCTGTACCACAGCGAGGAAGTGGTGGGCGAAGCCATGAAGCACATCGACCGCGACAAGGTGGTGCTTTCCACCAAGTGCGGCCTGGAGTGGCGGCACGAGACCCCCATCCTGCACAAGGTGGTGGACGGGGTACAGGTGTACCGCGACCTCTCCGCCAAAAGCATCATTGAGGACGTGGAGGACAGCCTGCGCCGTCTGCACACCGACCATCTGGACGTGCTGTACACCCACTGGCAGAGCCCGGACTTCGGCGTATATCCGCTGGAAGAGACCATGGAAGCCATGATGAAGCTGAAGGAGCAGGGCAAGATCCGCGCCATCGGCGCTTCCAACGTCACCTCCGACATCATCCGGGGCTACTGCAAGTACGGCCAGCTGGACGTCATTCAGGAAAAGTACAGCCTGCTGACCCGCCGCATTGAAAAGCAGCTGCTGCCCACCTGCAAGGAGCTGGGCGTCTCGGTGCAGGCCTACTCCCCGCTGGAGCAGGGGCTTCTGACCGGCAAGGTGACCATGGACACCACCTACCCGGAGGGCAGCACCCGCAACACGAACCCCTGCTTCCAGCCCACCCGCCGGGCGCAGGCGCTGGAACTGCTGGCAAAGTGGAGCGACCTGACCGAGAAGTACAACTGCACCATGGCGCAGCTGGTCATCGCCATGACCGCCCGCATGATCCCGGGGCTGCACGTTCTGTGCGGTGCCCGCAAGCCGGAGCAGGTACTGGACAACGCCGGTGCCATGCACATCAAGCTGGACGGCGCCGACGCCGTCCGCATGAAGTGGGACGTGGACGCGATCTCCTGAGGATAAACCAAACAACACCGGAGCATCTTCGGACGCTCCGGTGTTGTTTTTTATCTCTTATTCTCCTCTTGCCAGCGCCTGCAGCTTTTTCTTATCCAGCACCTGCACGCCGCCGCGATACAGCCGCACCCAGCCCTCCTGCGCAAAGTATTTGAGCATCCGGCTCACCACCTCGCGGGCAGAGCCCATGTACTTTGCCATCTGGTCATGGGTCATGCGGAGGTCCGCGCCGCCGGTCTTGGCAAGCTCGTCGGTCAGAAAAATGGCAAGCCGCCGATCAGCGCTCATGAACAAAATCTGCTGCATCGTCCACATGGTATCGGAAAAGCGCTCTGCCGTCATCTGGTAGGCGTAGCAGCGCACATAGACGTTTTCCTGCATCAGCTGCCGGAAGATGCCCGCGCTGATGCACAGCGCTTCGGTGTCCTCCTCGGCATCGATGTAGAGGTCGATGTTCACCGCGTCCATCACGCAGGAGGCGGACAGAATGCACACCTCCCCGCCGAACAGGCGGTACAGCGTCACGTCCCTGCCGTCCTCGGACAGCAGATAGGAGCGCAGCTGCCCGCTGCGCAGCAAAAGGATGCCCACACAGCTTTCCAGCGGGCTGTGCACCCGGGCGCCCTTGGCGTAGTGCACCGGGCGGGTAAAGCGGCACAGCCGCTCCTGTTCTTCCGGGGTCAGCTGCTCCCAGAACGGAAACGCACAGGCCAAGCACCGGGCGTGCGGAGATGCTTCTGCCATACGGTTCACCCCTTTCGCAGCGCCTTGGCGGCTTCCGTGCCCGCCAGTGCGCCCTCGTACTCAAAATTGTCGTCAGGTTTGTATTTCCCTGCAATGGG
>ENA-OPDF01002222-OPDF01002222.1-human-gut-metagenome-genome-assembly--contig:-NODE-2222-length-10239-cov-5.141791_pt1 | contig 10239 bp, 9 predicted proteins | sample MGYA00241575_ERZ501501 | MGnify/ENA primary metagenome ERZ501501 (study PRJEB25962, sample SAMEA1972229) | human gut metagenome | biome: human gut; feature: human-associated habitat; material: faeces... | reverse complement strand
CCGCTGCCATCACCACCGGCCTGTAATGCTCCAAACGTTCCTGCACCGTGGGCTGAACTTGCTCTGCGGCGGGGTCGCGGAACACCCTTGTGCCATCTGCACCGAACTCCGCTTCCTGCGCGTCGATGGCGGCCTCCGCTTCATGGTCAACGGAACGCAGGGTATAGACGCGGCGCTCACCTCTAAAGTCCGGCGCTTCGGCAATCGTCACATCATACTTATCGCGCAGTTTCTCTACATACATCTCTAAATTGTGCAACGGTACACCGCACATTTCCACACGGCCAGCACCGGGGATACTGCGGGAGGTCAGGTTCATATCCAGCAACCCCGCCGCCTGTTTTGCGTCCTCACCGTACAGCTCAAAGAAATCCCCCACCTGAAACAGCACGAGGTCGTCCGGGTGGGCTTCCTTTACGGCATTGTAGTCATTCCATGCTGAGCTTCGCGCTGCGGTCTGCCGTTGAAGCTGCTCAAAGCGCGCCTTTTCCTTCGGGGTCAGGAAACGGTCTTTGCGGATCAGCTCGGAGATACGCTTGGCGACGTTCGCTCAGTTCAGTTGAATTTCCGGGCAGTCCTGCTTTTTCAGCACGACGCCCTTGCCGCTGTGATCCTCACCGCTGTGGGACGCGCCGGATACCGCATGGGAGCTTCCCCCAATGCCGTATTCATCTTTCAGGAAGTCCGCCTGCTCCCTGGGGCTGTGTTTCTCTTTGAAATAGGCGTAGATGCGCCCCTTGCTCCCTTCAATATTGCTGCCGCGGGTCAGGGCTGCGGCGATCTCGTCCTCGGTAATAAACCGCTGCACGGCGGGGATCTCCGCCATTTCGGTGCGGTATTCCCTGCGGGGCAGGGACAGCTCCCGTAAGCCCTGCTCGATATTGTCCGGCTTGTGGTAGTGAAAGCGCAGCAGGCTCCTGTCCTCCCGGTAGTCGGAACGGAATTGTGCAAAATCATCCATGAGGACTTCGCGGAACGCGGGGTCTGTCAGCCGCCCGGCAAGCCGCGCCGTTTCCTCCGGGAAACCGCCGCCCCGCATATCCGACAGGCAGGAGAGGTAGCCCTGCTCCCGTGCCTTTTCGCTTAAATCCTGCCGTAGATACCATACGGCCTGCGCCAACTCCGCGCGCTCATGCCCCGGCGCTTCCGCAAGCTCCACATTGGCGGCGTATTCGCCCTGCTCCAAAAGCTCGGAAATGCGCGCTGCCGCCTCCTGCCAGCTTACGACCTTTGCGGAGGTCAGGTATCTTGCCGCGTCCCCATTGGCGATGTGGATGCCGTCCTCGGCATACCAGGCGGAATATCTGCCGTTTTCGGTGACGATGCCGTTGCCGCCGTGGAAGCTGCTTTGAAGAAACGCCGCGATTTCTTCCACGCTCTTGCCCTTGGAGAACTCCGTGGCGATCTTCATGCGGGCATAGTCGGCGTTGCCCTCCATGCGCAGAATGTGGTCGATATCCGCCTGCGGGATGGACATGGAAAAAGCGGAGGGCGTGTAACTCTCCGCTTCTGCGATATATGCGATTTGCTCTTCCTCCGTGGGGAACAGGCTCAGTTGGTATGCCTGCGGTATCGGAGGCTGCGCCGGTTCCGCTTCCGGCGTGTCATTGGTCAGTTGTACACCAGCTCGCTGAGGATGATCTCCTCGGCCTGCGCCTTCAGGCTGTTCATCAGCCCCACCCATTTCATCTGGTCGCGGGCTTTCAGCTCCTCCGTCACGCCCGCCGCCTTCATCAGCTCCGGCATCATCTGCTCCAGCCTCCGGTTCGCCGTCTCGTCGATCTCCCGCAGGTGCGGGAACAGCTTCTCCGACAGCACCAGACGGCTGTACAGCCCCGGTCTGTGCTCCTGAAGGTAGCTCCTGCGCAGTCTCCCGTACTTGCCCAGGGGTCTCGCGTCCTCCGGCGTCTCGCTCAGCGTCAGGTCGGGAATCAGGTAGTCCCCGTTCTTGGTGTAGGTCAGCTCTGTCATGGCTATGGCTCCTTTCCGCGAGTTTCTCGCGCTCGTAATTCTTGATGGTGACTTCGATCTGCCGCAGCACCTCTCCGTTGATCCTGCTCACCGCCGTGCCCAGCTCGGCGGCGGCTTCCGGGGTGTTGAAATCGAAGATGCTCAGGAAATCCTCATGCTCGAAGCGGTCGTCCGCTTCAAGCCCGCAGCGGGACATGAGCGAGTAAGCTATGCTGACGGCGGCGGCGCTTTGGAAGGCCGCTCCTACGTTGAACTCATCATACCCGTAAAGAAAGGAATCGTCAACGATGGCGAGGATATCCCGCTTATAGTCCCGCCAGTATTCCTCCGCAAGCTGAGACGCGATGCGCTCAAGCTGGTCAGGGAACCCTCCTTTTCCGTCCACACCGTAGCGGCTTTCCAGCATGGCGCTTACCGCGTCCGCGTGTTCCTCCCGGTATTCCCACAGATAACGGCTCTTGGGAAATTCTCTGCCGCCCGTATCGGACACGTCGAACACATACCGAAGCCTCGGCCTTTCGCCGCTGCTGTCGATGAGAGCGATGCCCTTGGAGCCCCTGCGGACATACCGGCCCATCTTTTCGTTCCAGAAGTCGTACTCCGCGCAGGCGGTGGCGTCCGGACGCTGGGCGTGGATCATGACCTGCTCGGCGTAGGGGTATTTGTACAGCCTTGCGGCGGTGGTGAGAAAGCCCGTCCAGCCCCGGTAGCTGCCGGTGATCTGCCGCTGCGCCTCGTCCGCCATCTGCATATACGTTTGTAGCTTGCTCGGCATATTGCTCCTCCTTCATGGCATAAATTTAGAGCGCCCGGAACGGACGCTCTATGTAAGGGGCGGTATTCGGTTTTCAGTCGGGGACTATACCGCAGTCAGTCCCTCCGTGATTTGTTTGAAAAAGTCTGCGCTCCATATATTCAGCACGGAGGAATCGTGAATGAACGGCTCCACATCCTGCCTTGCCTGTGCGTAATCGATGCTGTCGAAGCGTTCCGCCAGCATCGCTTTGATTTTCGGCAAGGAACAGTCCGCATCAGCGGAAATGAACCCGGAATCAATCAATCGTGCCCGAAGGTGTTTTTGATTGACGGCCGCACCCCTTGAAAGATAGAATACATAGTCGTAAAGATCCCTGCCCTTGATGCGGCTCTGCCACGCACGGCAGATGACAGCATGGATTTTTCCTGCGAACAGGGAGGGCATATCGTACAGCCGCACCTCATACGGCACGGGCAGCAGCCGGTATTTGTGCTCGAATGCGGCGAAGGCGGGCGGGTTAACGTCCACCTCGAACTTAATCTTGACCGCTTCATTCTTCGCCACGCTTCCCGCCACCTTTTCATCCGCGTAGAACAGCAGGAGATGTTCCTTCGTGTTCCCCTTCAGAAAGGCGGAGCGGATGGTGCTTTCTTTTGTCTTTTCCTTTTCCTGAATCTCCACATTCAGCCCAAAGGCTTTTACTTCCTTCTCCAGCACGGGAAAGTAGGCGGTCAGGTCAAAGTCCAAATCCTCCGCTTCCAGCGAAAAATCCAGATCCTCGGAGAAGCGGTCGAGACCGTAGAAGATTCGCAGGGCGGTTCCGCCGTAGAACGCTGCTTTTTTGAAGAAGCCCGCACGGGACAAGCCGCAGAGCACAATTTCCTGCATGATCTCCTTCATGGCGTTCTTTCTGTCGTAGATATTCTCTACATGGTAGCTTTTCAGCATCTGTTCAATGGCGCTGTTCATGTCAAAGCCTCCTTAAAAGCGAGCAGAGCTTCTTTACGTTCGTGGAGTGATACGCTCCTCTGTATTCGCAAACCTTATTTCCGTCCAGCTTCCCAATCTCCGATTCCTCAATCCGCAAATCCTCCGTCAGCAGCCGGAAAAGCTCCTGTGTGTTCGGTACGGGCGGCATAGTATAGAGCTGGTCGCACAGTGCCTTTTCCGGCTCTGCGATCCGGTAGAAATAATCGCCCTCCTGCACGAGCCGAAGCCCCAGCGGGAACGCCTCGGACGGCACATCCCGATAGGTGAAGGTTCCGAAGGGCGTTTCATACTTCTTTTTCTTTTTCTTTTCAAAGGTGGCGCAGGTAACGGCATATACCGCTTCGGGAATCAGCCCGTAGCGGCTGAGGGCATATTCAAAGGAAATGTATGAAGGCCCGTAAATACTGCCCGCAAGCAGGTACGCAGGAGCGTTCCGGTCAGTTTCATATAGCCCCCTTGTAATTGGAAAGCACTCGCCTCGCTCCGCCATACGCGCCAACTTTGACTTCGGAGAACCGTATTCCCGCAGTTCCTCCAGTAGCATTGCTGTTGTCTTTATCATATTTTCACCTCGCAGTCTTATTATACGCAACTATCCGGTGAAAATCAAGCGTTTTCAGAAAAACAGCGCGAAAACTCCCTGCTCATTCTGTGCGTTTTCCGTGGATGTTACGCACTCGAACGGACATTTTTGTAAAGAGAAGGGCAAACCGCATCTATTGAACATTTTTGCGGATACACGCATTTTGTCCAACAATGCGGCAGTGCAGACAAGTGAAGCATCACAATCTATTTCCCAAAATCAATATTTTTTTGATTTTGGGAAATAGAATCGCGGGAGCAAAGCGGGAGCGACCCGAAAGCCGCTCCCGCCGCATCCGCCTTATTCGTCCGTGTCGAAGTCCGGCACCAGCTCCAGCGCTGCGAAGTCCTCGTCGGTGATTTCGCCCAGCTTTTGCAGGGTGCTGTCGGTCAGCTCCCGCAGCCCGGCTTCGTCCTCGTCCAGGTATCCGCGCATTTCGGTGAGGGCGGCAATCAGCCCGCTGCGGCTGTCGCTCTGGTAGATGCACATGAGGTTCATTTCATCGTTGGTAAAATTCATCATAGCAGCTCTCTTTCCGCGCGCTTTGAACGCGCTGTCTTTTTCGGCTCGTTGACGGGAGGACAGAGCTTTGCCAGCACGGATGGCTTCTTCTCCTGTTGTGACGCTTGCGCCTGTTCCCGGCGCGCCGCCTGCGCCAGCTCCATGAGGGAGACGGGCTTGCCGGACTTTGCCTGTTCCTCCAGCTCTGCCACGGTCTGCTTCGGCCCGTTGTTGATAACGCCGTCGATCATGCCGTAGTCGTCCTCCATGGCCATCTCCGCGTTTTTGAGATAGTTTTCCGGCTTGAGGAAGTCGGGCAGCGCCTTGAAGCCCCGGGAATCCACGTAATGACAGGATACCATGCCGTTCTGCTTCAGCGCCACGATGTCGCTGACGGACAGACTGTGACCGCGAAAATCCTCCGGGCGGCGGAGGTTGAAGGTCTCATACAGCGCATCCAACCTGTCCTGCGTATCGCCCCTGCGGTCAAGGTTTCCCGCATAGACGGCGGCGTAATTTCCCTTTTCAATGGAAAGCCCCTTCTTCTCCAGGTACTCGGCGTTCATAAAGCGGAGCTGCGCCGTATTATCATTATCCCGAAGCTGATAGATGGCAAAGCTGTCGGCGGGGTTACTGAGGAACGCCTTTTCATAGTCCGGCGGTGCGAAGCGGTCTTTGACCGTCTCCCATTCGGAGGCTTCCACGCCGAAGATGCCGTCAAAGCTGCGGATATCCTCTGCATCGAAGGCCATGGCCTCGGTGTTGTCGGTGTGAAGCATATACACGCTTACATCCCGTTCCATGAGCTCCAGCGCACGCTCCTTTGTCAGCGGCAGCATATTGGAATCGGTGTAGCCGTAGGCGTTCATGCTCTCAACAGAAATTGCAGGATCGGGGACGCAGCCGTTGTCCGGCGCTGTGACCGGCTCCTGCTCCTGCACGGCGATCTCCTGCACAGGCTGGGCGGCAAGGCTCTCCGTCTCCTTGTCCAGCCCGCGCTCCTTGCAGATTTCCGCATAATGCCGGTCGATATCCGTAATCAGGGAAGAAGATGTTCTGTTGATGGTCTCCAGCGATGCGCGAAGCTCGGTCAGCTCCCTGTCCTTTGCCCAGGTCGCCAGATACCCGAAGCTGTTTTCGCCTGTCTCAATGCCGTAATAGGCGCAGACGGCGAAGGAGATGCTCTCCGCCTGAATCTCCTCGGCGGCGCGGGAGAGCTTTGCCTTTTCCGGGTACTGTGCGTGCAGAAACTCCTTCACGGTCTGCTCGCCGCCCGTGAAGTTCAGCCCGTCCTCGCCTAAATAAAGAAAGCCCTGCTCCGGCAGCTCAATGGGCGCTGCTGTGATGACAGAGGCGGCGTGATTGACGGTGACATGGCTTTCAAGCGTTACCGGCATACCCGGATCGTAATCCGAGCCGCGCAGGTCATATACATACAAGCCCTCCGGCAGCTTATCCCGGTCGATGCGCCCGTTGGAGAACAGCGCGGGCTTGCCGAACAGCTCGATCTGCTGATACTTTTCCCCGATCCCGTCCTTATTGTGGAGCTTGGAGTGGGCGATCTCATGGACGGCGGCGCAGACCGTCTGTACCTCGCTCATGCCTTCTCTGAGGACAATGCGCTGTTTGTCCACGGAGAAGTAACCGTCCATATTCTCCGCCAGCTTCTCAAAGGTAATGGGGACGGGCGCACTGCGGCGCAGAGCCTCCATAAACACCCCGTAATTCTGCACATCCCCCGTAAGGTTCGCCGCCAGCTTCGGCAGGGGCTTGCCTGCGGTCTGCTGCACGTCGAACACCACCACGGGCTTGTACATGGGGATCTGCACCGTCTTTTCCTCCGTGATAATATCGCCGTTCTCATCCCGCAGGGGGAGCTTGGTGTCGGGGTCTAATTTCTGCTGCTCGATTTTCTTCTTGAAGGGCGTGGGGGCGATGATCTTAATGCCCTTTTCGCCCTTTTTGACGCTCCTTCCGAACTGGTCGCGCCATTTGTTGAAGCCGGCCACATGGGTGGCGTCGGGGCGCTGCATATAGATGAGCATGGTGTTGTTGACGCTGTAGCGGTGAAAGCGGCTCATGGTGGCAAGGTACTGCCTGTATCTGTCGCTCTCAAACAGCTCCTTTATGCCCGTCTCGATGCTGTCGGTGATGTCCTTGAGCCGTTCCTTGTTGGTCTGTTTTTCAGCCATTTCATGCATATCTCCTTTGGATCATGGTAAAAACAGCGGCTCCCGCAGGGGAATGAAACGCCCGTGCGGGAGCCTGCGAGGGTCACTTGGTGAAGTCCAGCTTATAGGAGGAACGCGCGCCGTCGTCCTCCAGCACGATGAATGCGTCGTAGGTCTTGCCGGTTTTCTCGGAGTAGATACCGCTGGCGTAGGCGCGTCCCTGCGTCAGGAGCGAGGAAGCCATCTTCTTCGTCAGGCTGATCTTCTTGGCGGCAAGGAAGCGGTTGTCCCGCCACAGCCCGAACTTGCAGCTCCGTCTCTCGCAGAAATAGCCGTTTTTGCTCTCCGTGACCTCTGCGCCGCAGCGGGGGCATTTGCCCACAACGGGTCTGCCGGAGGGGAACAGCACCTCCGCGCCGTCCACAGGCGCAGCGTCCCGTACCAGCGCTGCGACCATATCGCGGATGCCGGCAAGGAACTCGTCTGCGCCCAGCTCGCCGCACTCGATCTCCTTGAGGCGGTGCTCCCATTCGGCGGTCAACAGCGGGGACTGGAGCTGTTCGGGCAGCACGGTAATGAGGGAAACGCCCGCTTCGGTGGGAACGAGGCGTACAGATTTCTTCGCCTTTTTGCGCTCCGCAAAGCCCGTGGCCACCAGCTTTTCAATGACCGCCGCCCTTGTTGCGGGGGTTCCCAGCCCGCGCCGCTCCGCAGTTTCCGGCATATCCTCCTTGCCCGCCGTCTCCATGGCGGAGAGCAGCGTATCCTCAGTGAAGTGTTTGGGCGGGGTCGTTCTGCCCTCTTTGACCGCGCAGGAGGAAACGGAAAGCAACTGTCCCTCGGAAAGCCCCGGAAGGGTGCTGTCCTGCTTGCCCTTTTCCGTGTATACCCTCCAACCCATATGAAGGATTGTTTTCCCCTTGGCGGCAAAGACATTTCCGCCGCAGTCCAGCCTTGCCTCGGTCTCCAAATAGACGAAGGGTGCGCTGACCGCCATAAGCACCTGACGGGCAGCAAGGCGCAAGATCTCCCGTTCGCCTGCGGGCAAGGTTTCCAAGTCCGTTTCGCCCGCTGCCATGGTGGGAACGACGGCGTGGTGGTCGCTGACCTTTTTGCTGCTGCACACCTGCCCCGAACAGACGGCTGCGGGCGGCTCCGTGCCGCAGATGCCCACACAGCACAGCGCCAGCGCGTTTACGCCGCCCTCCATATCGTCGGTGAGATAGCGGCTGTCGGTGCGGGGGTAGGTGCAGAGCTTCTTTTCATAGAGACTTTGCAGATAATCCAGCGTCTGCTGCGCCGTGTACCCAAGCAAGCGGTTCGCATCCCGCTGCAAGGTGGTCAGGTCATAAAGGGCGGGCAGCTTTTCGGATTTGTCCCTGCGCTCCAGCTTTGTGACCACAACGCTCTGATTGGTGCAGGACGAGGTCAGTCGTATAATAGCCGGACCGGGCGTATACATATGCTCAGACTGCATAGAACTGTGCAAGGATATTATTGACGACGATTATCCCGAAGAACCCGAGGAACTGAAGGATCTGCCCAAGCCTAAGGACATAGTGGACGTATTGGATCAATACGTAGTCGGTCAGGCGGACGCAAAGCGCGCGCTTGCCGTGGCCGTATATAATCACTATAAGCGCATAAATGCGGATGATTCCAAGGACGATGTTGAACTGCAAAAGAGCAACATTGTCATGCTTGGGCCTACGGGCAGCGGCAAAACTCTGCTTGCGGAAACGCTGGCGCGCGTGCTACAGGTGCCGTTTGCCGTGGCCGATGCCACAAGCCTTACCGAGGCCGGCTACGTTGGCGAGGATGTGGAGAATATGCTGCTCAAGCTTATTCAGGAGGCTGTCCAGCCCCAGACGAACGTGCTGGGTGAGGATTTTGCTCTGCTTCTGGGCGAATTGGCGATTTAACTCGCGGGCTGAACCCCAGGTGGCAGAACCGTGTTCCTCGCCGTCACGGGTGCGTCCACGGCTGGAAAAGTAAATAGCCAACCCCAGTACATAAAGGCCGGTGCAGATAAAAATGGACGGAGCGCTCTGCTCCGTCCAACTGATTTCTAGGGGTGCCTGCAACGCTGCTTGCAGCCGGGGGATCATGTCCAGAAGGCTGCCGCCCCAGCAGGGTGCAATCAGCAGCGCCGCCCAGAGGATAAATGGGTATAAAAACAGGCAGAGGAGCACGTCCTCTGCCTTGTTGGATTTGTGGATGAGATCACCTCTATGCGGGAAAAGCCAGCTGATCGGCTGGCTTGGTGGATAATTTGGAATTTATCATTCCATTCTCGACAGCTAAAAATCAGGACGCTCGCCTATTAAAACAGAGTCAGTAACATATATTACTTCACGATTATCATTCGCGTATTCATCCACAAAACTCTCCTCACTGTCAAAAACAATCTCTTCTTCATAACACAATTTTCCGGTTTGAGGAGTCAGCTCCAAATATACGGTTTTACCTTCAAGATAAAATGTTAAAACAGTATGGTACTTCCGTTTTTGCCTATCATGCAAGAGCCAAATCTTACTCGGAATACTATGCTGATCAAGAATGGATCTCATCAAAATAACAGCATCATTGCATGTGCCCACCTTTGCTTTCATGGTATCTTTAGGATCCTGAATGCAGTATTCGGTCAATAAACGCTCAAAGAATGCTTTATCAACACCTTTCGTCATATCAGGTTTATATATTTTCACATTCAAATAAAATCCGTATTCGTAACCATTATTCAAAAGTTCCCGTTTCAACAGCTTACACGCTTCCTGTATCAACATCACTATTCCTCCGTTAAATTCCGAGTTGTCGACCTCTTTCCTAAATTATACTGGTCATTTGCAAACTCCGCAACCCCTCATTTCTCCCGTGCTCTACGCTTCTTTTCCCTGGTGGCCCGCCCGCTGAGCTGCTTCCGATACTGCTCCAGCCTCAGAATCACGGATTCCCGCTCACTGCTCGTCGTCCTCGACTGGGGCGTAGCTTCGGAGCGCGCCAAGTCGGCCATTGTAGCATTTAAGTCGGGCGGCGTTACCAGCGCGGACAGCGCAAGCACGCTGCACGCATGGGACGCGATAGTTGAGCTTACGTCCGCGGAGGGCGTAAGGCGGCTCCCCATAAAGGAATATTATATAAGCGCGGGCGAGCTGCCGCCCCAGACGTAAGGGTAGCCCAGATACTTTTCCGCTTCCTTTATAACTGCGGCGAACTGTTCATCCGCCAGTGCTTCCGGGGGTATCTCGTACTTCTCATACTGGGTG
>ENA-OPDF01002221-OPDF01002221.1-human-gut-metagenome-genome-assembly--contig:-NODE-2221-length-10244-cov-2.883796_pt1 | contig 10244 bp, 7 predicted proteins | sample MGYA00241575_ERZ501501 | MGnify/ENA primary metagenome ERZ501501 (study PRJEB25962, sample SAMEA1972229) | human gut metagenome | biome: human gut; feature: human-associated habitat; material: faeces... | reverse complement strand
ATGCTCGGCGTTGATATTGTCATACCTGATTTTACCTATGTTGAGCAGAATAGGGATAAACTTCGCGGTATCGTGCTTACTCACGGCCACGAAGACCACATCGGCGCTCTGCCGTATTTCCTAAGAAAGATAAATGTGCCTGTTTATGGTACAAAGCTGACGCTAGGTCTGGTCGAGGGCAAGCTCAAGGAGCATGGTCTGCTTAATTCTGCCAGACTTATGCCGACCGAACCGCGCAAAACTATACGCTTCGGCTGTATGGCTGTCGAATTTATCCGCGTCAACCATTCTATACCTGACGCGGTCGGCATGGCTATCCACACACCTGCGGGCGTGCTTATCCACACCGGCGACTTCAAGGTCGATTACACGCCGATAGAAGGCTCGGTGATAGACCTCGCGAGGTTTGCCGAACTGGGCAGCAGGGGAGTGCTGGCACTTATGTCAGATTCGACCAATTCTGAACGCCCCGGCTACACGATGAGCGAGCGCAAGGTCGGCGAAAGCTTTGAAAAGCTGTTCACAAAGGCGGAGGGCAGGCGCGTTATAATCGCGACATTCGCCTCGAACATCCACCGCGTACAGCAGATTGTGAACATCGCGGCGCGCACGGGCAGAAAGGTCGCCGTTTCGGGCAGAAGCATGGTCAACGTCATCGGCAAGGGCATCGAGCTGGGCTACCTGAAAATTCCTGACGGATTGCTTATTGACATCGAAATGCTCTCGCGCTACCCCGCCGACAAGGTCTGCATCGTGACAACGGGCAGCCAGGGCGAGGCAATGTCTGCGCTAACGAGAATGGCGCGCGGCGAGCACAGAAACGTGACTATAACCCCGAACGATTTCATCATAATCTCGGCGAACCCCATACCGGGCAATGAAAAATTCGTCACCAAAGTTGTCAATGACCTGCTTCGTCAGGGCGCGGACGTGGTCTACGAATCAATGTACGAGGTGCATGTTTCGGGTCACGCGTGTCAGGAAGAGCAAAAGCTGATACTTTCTCTCACAAAACCCAAATTCTTCATACCCGTGCACGGTGAATACAAGCACCTTATGAAGCACAAGGCGACCGCGATGTCCGTCGGCATACCCGAAGAGAATATCATGATTGCGAGCGTCGGCTCGGTCATCGAAACGGACGGTGTGGATATGCGGATCACCGGCACTGCGCCTGCGGGCAACGTACTGGTAGACGGTCTGGGCGTCGGCGACGTTGGCGCTATCGTCCTGCGCGACAGAAAGCACCTCGCGGAGGACGGCTTGATAATCTGCTTCGCGACGGTGGACAGAATGACGGGCGAGATACTGGCTGGCCCCGACCTCGTGTCGCGCGGATTTGTGTACGTTCGCGAGAGCGAGGAGCTGATGGAAAACTCCAAAAAGCTGCTCACGCAGACCTTACAGAACTGCCTCGATAGGGATATGCACGAGTGGAACGCAATAAAGACGAAGATGAAAGACGTGCTTTCTGACTATATCTACCAGAAAACCAAGCGTAATCCAATGATACTGCCTATCATGATGGAAATAAACGACTAAACATTCGGTCGCTGAAAGGAATGTGAACTTATGAAGGGAACATCGGGCTTGCAGATAATTATCAAGCTGACAACGGCGATCTCCGCAGCAGCTTCGCTGATAGCTTCATTTATGCTGTATCAAGTGCCCAGAACGCAGACGCAGGGCAAGGCGCTCTTTGCCGTTTCGGTGATCGCGGCGCTGCTGCTGGTGCTGGAATATGTATTCTTTGGCAGCACTACTAAAAAGTACATTGCCAAAACTGCCGCGATGATAAATAAAACAGAGAAAGAATCGCTGCTGAATTTCCCCGCGCCTGCCGTGATAATTGACGAAAACAACTGCATAGTGTGGTACAACAGGCTTTTCGGCCGCCGCGTTTACTCTGAGGAAGAGGCTTACGGGCTTGACATTACCGAGCTTTTTAAGCTTGATATGGATAGAATTTACAGCCGTGAGGGCGATACAGTATGCTATAATGAGCGCTTTTACGATGTCCACGCCGTGCATACAGACCACGGCGGCGATATGTCGATGCTGTATTTTGCCGACAAAACGCAGTTTGTCGAGCTGGATTACCGCTTTCGCCAAACGCGCCAGTCGGTGATAATCGTCATGATCGACTACTACGAAGAGCTTATCAGCAACTTGCGCGAAAGCGAAAAAGCGCACGTTTTGGTAAGCATTGAGCGGCTGATAGAGAATTTCATCGACGGCACTACTGCCATCTCGCGGCGCGCGGGCAATGACAGATTTTACGTTATAATGGAAGAACAGTATCTTCAGCCGATAATCGACAAACGCTTTGAGATACTAGAGCAGGCGCGCAAGATAACTGTCGGCGAGCGCACGAACATCACACTTTCCATTGGCGTTGGCCATCAGGCGGGCGATCTTGCCGAGAGCGAGAAGTACGCCAAGCAGGCGCTTGATATGTGCTTAGGACGCGGCGGCGACCAGGCGGCTGTACGCACAGAAAACGGCTACGAGTTTTACGGCGGGCTTTCAAAGGGCATTTCGCGCAACACTCGCGTGAAGTCGCGCATGGTGGCAAACGCGCTGGTTGAACTTGTAAATTCGCACGAGCGCGTGCTGGTAATGGGCCACACATACGGCGACCTCGACAGTATCGGCTCGGCAACGGGCATCTGCGCGGCGGTCAAAGCTATGGGCAAGGAATGCTATGTCGTTGTCGATAAAGAGCGAAATCTTGCGCATCTGATGATCGACTACATAGAAGAAAACAGTATAAAGAACTATTATATATCTCCGCAGGAAGGTCTTTCCAAGATGAACGAGGAGACCCTGCTTATCATCACCGATACGCACAATCCCGACCTTGTGGACTCAAAGGAACTATTGGAAAAAGCAAGCTGTTTGGCCGTTATCGACCATCACCGACTCATGGTCAAGGCGATAGAGAAGAGCGACCTTTTCTACCACGAGCCTTCGGCTTCCTCGGCTTCCGAAATGGTGGCGGAGCTGCTGGAGTATTTCCCCGGCGACCTCAAGATCTGCCCGCAGGTGGCTGAGGTGCTTATGGCGGGTATCATGCTCGACACAAAGAGTTTTGTTATGAACACTGGTGTGCGCACTTTTGAAGCGGCGGCGTACCTGCGCAAACTGGGTGCGGATACCATAGCTGTCAAAAAGCTGTTTGCAAACTCGATGGAAACATACAGACAAAAGGCTGCGATCATCAATTCTTCCGAAATTTACCGCAAATGCGCTATCGCCCACGCCGACGGCACGTTCTCAAATATCCGCGTGGCTGCCTCGAAAGCGGCTGACGAGATGCTCGAGACACATTGTCCTCGAACTTTGGTGCAATAAACGGCTCAATATCTCGGGCGTGAACGCTTCGTTCGTGCTCTACGAGCTGGGGGGCAAGGTAAACATTTCGGCGCGCAGTCTGGGACGGTACAACGTTCAGGTAATTATGGAATCTATGGGCGGCGGCGGTCACCACGAAATGGCGGCCTGCCAGCTTAATACAGATATGGACGACGCAAAGAAGCAGCTCATATCTGCGATAGATGAATATATTAGAAATAATTGACGAAAGGATGTATAAATCATGAAAGTAATTCTTGTAAAAGATGTTAAAGGCTCGGGAAAAGCGGGCGACACGCTTAATGTTGCCGAGGGATATGCCAGAAACTTCCTTCTGAAAAACGGACTTGCTGTTGAAGCTAGCGCGAAAAATCTTAACGAGCTTGCGGGAAAAAAGGCTTCCGAGCAGCACAAATTAGACGTTGAAAAGGCTGAGAACGAGAAGATCGCGGCGGCGCTCGAGGGCAAGGACGTAACCATCACCGCAAAAGCGGGTCAGGGCGGCAAGCTTTTCGGCGCGGTAAAGACATCCGCAGTTGCGGAAGCCATCGCGAAGCAGCACAGCATCAAGATCGACAAGAAAAAGATCGTCATGAACAGCGAGATCAAGAGCTTCGGCGACTTTGAGGCGACCATAAAAATGTCGCAGGGCGTTTCCTGCAAGCTGACCGTCAGGGTGGTCGAGGAATAATGGCTGAGGGCTTTAACGAAGCGTTTACGCAGCTTTCGGGCAGGAAGCCTATCTACGCGCCCGAGGCGGAACAGGCGGTGCTCGGCGGCGTGCTGTTAGACCCTTCGGCTCTGCCAAAAGTGGTGGAAATTCTCAAACCCGAGAGTTTTTACACGCCGATACATCAGCAGATCTTCGCGATAATCATGCGAATGTTCGCCGACAACCGCACCGAGGACATCATAACCGTAATCAACGAGGCGGTAACGGCGGGCGTTTTTGAAACTTCGGCGATGGCGAAGACCTACCTTTCGGGTCTGATGGAAGCTGTTCCGTCTACCGCCAATATTGAAACATACTGCCAAATAATTGACGAAAAATACCACGTCCGCAGACTAGTAAACATCGCCAACGACATAATCGAAAAGGCGAACGGGGGCACGGAGGAAGCTTCAGCGCTGCTAGACCGCGCGGAACAGAGCATTTTCGACATTCGTCACAACGAAGTACAGGGTCTGACACGCATAGAAAATGTAATTATTGACGCTTATAACCATTTGCAGGAGATAAGCGGAGAAGACGCGGACAAGCACCAGTCGGCGCGCTCGGGCTTCGGACAGCTCGACGCCGTGACGAACGGTCTTAACAATTCCGACCTTATAATCCTGGCGGCGCGCCCTGCGATGGGTAAATCTGCATTTGCGCTCAACATAGCTGTTAATATGTGTAAAAGCTCGCAAAAAGATGTAGCGATATTCTCGCTCGAAATGGGCAAGGAGCAGCTCGTAACGCGTATGCTGGCTTCGGAAGCGCTTGTCAACAACAATTCGTTGCGTTCGGGCAACCTTGAACCCGAGGACTGGGATAAACTGGTCGCGGCGACCGACCAGCTTTCGCGCTTGCCGATCTATTTGGACGACGGCGCGGGCATAACTGTGCCGCAGATGAAGGCGAAGCTGCGCCGTTTGAAAAATCTGGGACTTGTGGTCATCGACTATTTACAGCTTATGGAATCGCCGAACCAACATTCCAGCCGTGTAAACGAAGTTTCGGAGATCACGCGACAACTCAAACTGATGGCGAAAGAGCTGAACGTGCCTGTCATCGCGCTCTCGCAGCTCTCGCGTAGTTCGGAAAAGCGCGAGGACAAGCGCCCGATGCTCTCAGACCTGCGTGAGTCGGGCTCTATTGAGCAGGATGCGGACATCATAATTTTCCTTTACCGCGACGCTTATTACGAAAAAACGGCTGAAAATCAGTCGGTGGCGGAGTGTATTGTTGCCAAAAACCGTCATGGACAGACAGATACTGTAAATCTTTCGTGGATCGGCGAGTACACGCTTTTCCGCGGCATTGACATGAGAAGAGAAGACCGCTGATATGATAGAAAAAGTTAGAAATGCAGTAGAAAAATACCATATGGCGAATACGGAGGAGAGCGTGCTTTGCTGCCTTTCGGGCGGTGCGGACAGCGTGGCTCTCCTTTTGTGTTTGCACGAAATTTTCCCGCAGGTGCGCGCCTGCCACATCAATCACCAGTTGCGCGGCGAGGAAAGCTTGCGCGACGAACGTTACTGCATTGAGATATGCCAAAAGCTGGGCGTGCCAATAGAAGTTAGGCGTGTGGACGCTAAGGAATACGCACAGAAGTTGGGAAAATCGGTAGAAGAAGGCGCACGAATACTTCGCTACCAAATTTTCGAGGAGATTGGCTGCGACAAGATCGCGACGGCGCACAGCCTTTCCGACTGCATTGAAACGGCGATCTTCAACTTCGCGCGCGGCACTGGCATAACGGGGCTGGCTTCGATACCGCCGGTGCGCGGAAAAATTATCCGCCCGCTGATCGAGTGCAGCCGTGCTGAGATAGAGGAATTTTTGAGCGAGCGCGGCGTGGATTGGGTGACGGATTCTACCAATCTGACAGATGATTACACGAGAAACAGAATTAGGCACAATATTGTACCGCAGCTTCGGCAAATAAATCCATCGCTGGAAAAGACTATGAACGGCACTCTGGACAATCTGCGTGAGGACGCCGCCTTTATTAAAGGTATGGCAGACGAGCTTTTCGAGTCGGCGTATTCGGGCGGCGGGCTGGATTGCGCGGCAATAGCGGCGGCACATTCTGCGCTTTCGGGCAGGGCGGTCATGCGGCTGCTGAAAGAGGCGGGCGCGGACACCTCGCGCGAGATGGTGAAACGCGTGCGCGAGCTGTGCACGACAGGAGGCAGAATTTCCGCGGGCGGGGGCGTTGAAGCGTACACCAGCGGCGGCAAATTATTTGCAGTTAAGCCAAACAAAGGCACGCAAATCGAGCAGACCTCAGTTATTTTGCACGGCGACGGCAATTATAAAATTTTTGAAAAAAACATTTTACTGAATATTACACACAATTTGCAATATGATTCAAATATTCATAAAAAGGTAACAAACTTCATTGCTGATTATGGTAAAATAAAAGGTGAAATGGTGGCGCGCGGCAAGCTTCCGGGCGATACGATCAAGCTGATCGGCCGTGGGTTTACAAGTTCTGTTAAAAAACTCGCGCAGGCGTATGCTCCGCCCCACGAACGTGCACAAATGGTCGTAATTACCGACGATGACGGCTTGATATTTGTGGAAGGATATGGTTTTGCTGAGCGTGTTGCAGTTGATAATTCAACAAAAACTGTTTTACACTGCAAAATTTCATAAAACTGTCACAAATATAGTATACAATATATAAATGATTTGCGCAGGCTTCGGCGCGGTTCGCCAAACGGAGCCAATAAGGAAAGGTAGTGCTGAATTGAAAAATAATGGATCGAGATCGTTTATAATATACCTTCTGGTGGCTGTCGCGCTGATCGGCGGAATGGTCTACGCCCTCACCTCGATGGGCAAGCAGAAGGACGACACCCAGTACTCGAAGGTCATGCGGTATTTCGACGAGTTGCAGGTCTCAGAATTCAAGTTTGATCTTAACTCGGGCGAGTTGACCTATAAGCTGAAAGATTCTGACAAGGAAGAAACTTACACTGTTCCTAATGTCAACCTTTTTGTAAACGAAGTGCTTGGCTCGGAAGATGCTTCTAATTACCGTAAGCTTTACGACGCGGAAAACCCTAAAAAACCGCTGAAATACGACCTTGTGCCCATTTCGGACAACAGTTTTTGGCTCAATCTGATACCGACGCTGCTGATGCTCGGCGTGATGATCTTCTTCTTCGTGTGGATGATGCGGAGCGCGGGCGCGGGCAAGATGTCGGGCTTCGGCAAGACGAATGCAAAGAAAGCCCCCGACTCGAAAAAGGCGACTTTTGCCGACGTTGCGGGCGCAGACGAGGAAAAGGCTGAGCTTCAGGAAATTGTAGATTTTCTTAAAAATAACAAAAAGTACAATGAGATCGGCGCGCGTATCCCTAAGGGCGTGCTGCTGATGGGCCCTCCGGGTACCGGTAAAACTCTGCTTGCGCGCGCAGTTGCGGGCGAGGCGGGCGTTGATTTCTTCTCGATCTCGGGCTCGGATTTCGTTGAGATGTTCGTCGGCGTTGGCGCATCACGTGTTCGTGACCTCTTCGAGCAGGCTAAGAAAAATGCTCCCGCGATCATCTTCATCGATGAGATCGATGCGGTCGGCAGACAGCGCGGCGCGGGTCTTGGCGGAGGTCATGATGAGCGTGAGCAGACGCTCAACCAGTTACTGGTCGAAATGGACGGATTTGAGGACAATGACTCTGTCATCGTAATGGCGGCGACCAACCGCAGCGACATTCTCGACCCTGCGCTTCTCCGTCCGGGACGTTTTGACAGACAGATCTTGGTAAGTCCTCCCGACGTTAAGGGCAGAGAGGAAATTCTGAAAGTTCACACGCGCAACAAGCCGCTCGCTCCCGATGTAAACCTCAAGACCATTGCGCAGAGCACGGTCGGTTTCACCGGAGCAGAGCTGGAAAATCTCGTAAACGAGGCTTCGCTGCTGGCGGCTCGCAAAAATAAAAAGGCTATCACACGCGCCGAAATGGAAGAAGCTGCTATCAAGGTCGTTGCCGGCCCTGAGAAGAAGTCGCGCGTTGTCACCCCCGCCGAAAAGCGCCTCACAGCGTACCACGAGGGCGGTCACGCGATATGCACATATTTCTGCCCCACCCAGGATAAGGTACATCACGTTACGATTATCCCGAGAGGTCAGGCCGGCGGATTTACCATGAGTATTCCTGAAAAGGATAAATCTTACGTTTCAAAGAACGAGATGTTTGAAAATATAATCGTTCTGCTAGGCGGACGTGTTGCCGAAAAGCTGATTTTGGACGATATTTCCACCGGTGCTTCGAACGACCTCGAGCGTGCGACAGCTACTGCGAGAAACATGGTCACACGCTACGGTTTCAGCGACAACCTCGGCCCTGTGGTTTACGGACGCGGAGAACATGAGGTTTTTCTTGGCAGAGATTACAGTTCCACCCCAAGCTATTCGGAAAATGTTGCGGCTGAGATCGACAACGAGATCCGCAGCATCGTCGAGGACGCTTACAACGATTGCGAAAAACTGCTTCGCGAGCATATGGATAAGCTTGAGCTGATCGCGCACTACCTCATGAAGCACGAAAAGATCGACGGCAGCAACTTCGAAAAGCTGATGAAGGGCGAGCTTGACCCCTCTGAATTTATGGATTACGATGTTCAGGCCGCTTATGACCAGAAAATGACAGAGCTTATGGGTGACGCTTATAAGCCCGCCGACAAGACCGATGAGGACGAAAATGCGAATAATGACAGCGCAGCTGAATAATTCCAAATAAATCAAACAAATTACCGCCGTTCAAAAAAGTTCGGCGGTTTTTTTTGCAGAAAATTTGTCACAGTTTTGCGGTTTTTGCGGAATTATAAGTGAGAGGAGTTGAAATGTCCTTATGCAAACGGCTGATTCCGGAATCGCTGAACTTGACATCTCTCAAATTATACAAAAATATCAGAATATGGTTTACGGCATTGCGCTTACCCAGCTTAAACATAGATCAGAGGCAGACGATGTTTTTCAAGACGTTTTTTTGACGTACCACAGGAAAAATCCGGCTTTTGAAAGTGAGGAGCATCGCAAGGCTTGGCTTATCAGAACGGCTGTTGTCATATGTAAAAGGTATAATCTAAGTCCCTGGCATACGCATACCGTATCGTTGGACAACACTGATGAGGTCGACGAGTTCACCTGCGAAACTGAGGAGCAAAATAGGCTGTTGGACGCTTTGAGAGATTTGAAGCCGCGCTACAAAATTCCGATATATTTGTATTATTTTGAGAATATGCCGGCTGAGCTTATTGCTCAAACTTTGGATATTAAGTACGATAATGTAAGAAAAAGGCTGTCGCGCAGCAGACAGCTGTTAAAAGACAGACTGGAGCGTGATTATTTTGAATAATTTAATAAAAAACATTCACGATCAGATGAAGCCGCGCAAGCAGGTCACCGACGATCTGTTGAGGAAGATCGAGGAACAGCAGACAGAATAGGTGCGAAAAGGCGGGCTGAGCAAATTATGGGTCGCACTGCCGGCTGCTGCTGCGGTCGCTGCGGTCTGCGTTGGCATTTTTGTGAATCTTGGCGGCAGCAAATTGGAAACAGTTGGCGGCGGCACGGACGATTCTGCTGACAGAAACAGGAAGGTAGATACCGTTTTTTCTCAGATCAATGAGAACATTGGCACGCAGACCACTACTGCGACTTCAAAAGTGAAATCGCCGTACGAAAGCTCGAAGAGCGACAAGAAAGATCCCGATTCCACAGCAAAAACAAGCGTTTTGAGCAACAATGAGGCGGACAGCGAAGAGGTGCAGATCGAACTGACCGACGAGATCACGAGCGTGACTTTTACGATCGACAAGTTTTTTGACGATGGTCTGACGGCGGCAGATTCGCTTATCGAGTTTGATTCGGATTACAAAGCGGAAATTATAGACAATTCTGTAAGTATAGACTATGCTGGTCGGACGTATTACAACACGTTCACCACGCAAAATTCTTACGGCGACCTGCTCGCAGGCGGCACGGCGTGCATCAATGGTGAGGAAAACATCGCGATGTGGGTGTACGAAGCGGAGAGCGGCTCGGCGGACACGCGGCTGGCGGTTGACCTCGGCGACGGCGAGGGCATCGTTTTTGAGGCGGAGGCGGAAGAACCTGAGCACTATGCGTGCCGTGTAGCCAAGCACACGGTTGGCTTCTCTCTGTAAACTGGTC
>ENA-OPDF01002218-OPDF01002218.1-human-gut-metagenome-genome-assembly--contig:-NODE-2218-length-10252-cov-2.550750_pt1 | contig 10252 bp, 10 predicted proteins | sample MGYA00241575_ERZ501501 | MGnify/ENA primary metagenome ERZ501501 (study PRJEB25962, sample SAMEA1972229) | human gut metagenome | biome: human gut; feature: human-associated habitat; material: faeces... | reverse complement strand
AGCTCGGTAAGACTACCGATCAGCGTATGGCGATGCTCCGTCAGCAGGTCACCGACCTTCTGGACAACGGCAAGATGGAAACGACCGTCACCCGCGCCAAGGAGATCAAGCCCCTGGCTGAGAAGATGATCACCCTCGGCAAGAAGGGCGATCTGGCGGCTTATCGTCAGGCGATGGCTTTCATCACCCGCGAAGACGTCTGCAAGAAGACCTTCAAGGAGCTGGCCCCCGCCTATGCTGAGCGCAATGGCGGCTATACCCGCATCGTCCGCACCGGCGTTCGCCGCGGCGACGCTGCTGAGACGGCCATCATCGAGCTGGTCTAAGCATAACAGCGTAAGTAAAAAGTCCTTTTGTATGGCAGATCGCGAAGCCATACAAAAGGACTTTTTATGCTTCTCTGCCGCATGGTCGGAAACGCCTGTTTTCCTTGCGGCGCAAAACGCCCTCTGTTGCACGCCGCAGTGCATCGGAGGGAAAAGAACGATCCGCGGCCCGTCCCGCAGGGATAAGCGCGCCGCCGGGCGCATAAGCTCCTCCGAGGGGGCGATGGAATGACAAGGAAAAAGCGGCGGGCGCTGCTGTGTATGCTCGCCGTACCGCTGCTGGCGCTTGCGCCGCGTTCGGAGGAAAGTCTGCCGGCCTCTGCCGCGGAGCCGGCGGCTGTGCCGGAGAAATATGTGGCGCTGACCTTCGACGACGGCCCATGGCCCGAGACCACCGAGCAGCTGCTCGACGGCCTCGCGGAGCGGGGCGCCAAGGCGACCTTCTTCCTGATCGGCGAGCAAATCGCCGGGCATGAGGACACCGTGCGCCGCATGGCGGACGAGGGGCATCAGGTCGGCAGCCATACCTTTACGCACATGGATCTCAGCCGCGGCGACCCCGCCGAGCGCCTGCGCGAGATCGCTGCGACCGATGAGACGCTGCGCGCGCTTCTTGGCGACGGAGTCTATTGGCTCCGCCCGCCGTGGGGCTTTCTCGCCCCGCAGACCGCCGCGGCGGTCGAGGTGCCGATGGTCTACTGGTCGCTGGATACGGAGGACTGGCGCAGGCTGGACGCCGACGCCGTAGCGCAGGACATCATCGACCATGCCCGCGACGGCGACATCATTCTCCTGCACGACCCTTACACCACAAGCGTCGAGGCGGCGCTGCGCGCCATCGACGCCCTGACCCCGCAGGGCTACCGCTTTGTCACCTTAGAGGAGCTCTTTCGGCAAAAGGGTGTCGAGCCGGAGCCGGGAAAGCTCTACATCCGTCCCGACGAGCTCAAGCGGATCGCGTGAGACAGAGAAAAAGAGCTGCCGAAGCGAGGCTCCGGCAGCTCTTTTTGATTACAAATCGTCGAATATGCGCGAAAAATTACAGCATGTTGAGAACGAGCGTCAGGACGATGAACGCAGCGCCGACCCACTTGGTCGCGCGGGCGAGCTTGGCATCCATGCTCTTGGCCTTGTTCTTCGCCATAAAGGAATCGGCCACGCCGCCGATGGCGCCGCTCAGGCCGGCGGACTTGCCGCTCTGGAAGAGCACGATGCCGATGACGATCAGACCGCAGATGAGCTGAAGAATGGTGATAAACAGTTCCATAACAGGAGACCTCCAATCAGTTGATAAACGCAGAACGCGCTGTATTCACAGGATGTAATCATACCACAGTCCCGGACAAAAAGCAAGCGGAAATTAGCAGTTTTTCACCCAAAACGCAGCGAATGTGCAAAGCCTCAAGGGACCTTGCACATTCGCAGTAAGCTCCGGCGGGAAGGAAGATCGGGATGGGGGGTGCCGGAGTTTCCTCGGTAGCGGGTAAATATGAATTTATATTCGCGAATCAAAATGATGACATAGTATAAGAGGATATTCATGCAAAGTCAATCGGTTTGATATTCAAAATTCACGCACAATAATTAAATTTTCTTATGCAAAATGACAAGAATCCGTTGCAGATGCAAAAGAGACTTGCAATCCAAAAAGAAAAGAGATAAAATACGAAAAAATCGAGTAAATACCGAATGAAAATACGCAAAACGGCTGTATACGCCGAATGAAATCTCAAAAGTACAAGGGCGCATCTCGGCTCGTTCGCGAGATGTGCGGGAAGTGAGGATAGGATATGAATACGACCTACGGAGTGCTCAACAACTCAAGCCTGATCGTCGATACCGACAAGCTGCGCGAAAACGTGCGCACGATCCTGCGCTCGCTCCCGGCGGGGACGAAGCTCATCCCCGTCGTCAAGGACGACGCCTACGGCATGGGAATGGTCGGCGTCGCGCGGACGCTCAGCGCCTTTCCGGAGATCGGCTGCTTTGCCGTCGCCAACGTCTCCGAGGGCGTGACGCTGCGCCGTGAGGGCATCCGTCAGGACATCCTGATCATGGGCAGCACGCTGCCGTTCCAGTATGCGCCTGCGGTCGAATGTGACCTGACCGTGACCGTCTCGCGCCTCGGCATGGTGCCGGAGCTTGCGGAGGTCTGCAAGGCGCAGAGCAAGCCGCTGAACGTGCAGATCAAACTGGAGACCGGTATGCACCGCATCGGCGTGGAGCCGGGCGAGGAGCTCGCCGCGCTGATCGGGGAGCTCAAGGCGGCGCAGGAGTGGGTCCATGTCACCGGCGCGTTCTCTCATTTCGCGTGGCCCGGCAACGCCGAGGTCTGCGAGGCGCAGTATAAGAAGCTGCTTGCCGGCGCGGAGCAGCTCAAGGCGGCTGGTATTCCGGTCCCGATGTGCCACATCAGCGCCTCGGAGAGTTCCGAGCTCTTCCCGCAGTACGCGCTCGACGCCGTGCGCATTGGCCGCCGGCTCTATATGGACCATCCGAAAAAGCCGCTCGGCAACATTCAGGAGGTCGTCTCCTGGCGCAGTTATCTCACCAACGTCAAGCAGCGCCGCGCGGGCGACTCGCTCGCCTACTTCGGCAAGTACGTTCTGGATAAGGATACCGTCGTGGCGACCGTCGGCGTCGGCTACGGCGACGGCCTGAACGAAAAGCTCGTGGCGTGCCACGCGCCGGTGCTCGTGGGCGGCAAGCGCTGCCCGCTGCTGGCGTGCTGCATGGACCAGTGCTTCGTGGATGTCACCGGCGTGGAGGATGCCAAGGTCGGCGACGAGATCACCTTCTTCGGCTACGACAGCGACGGTAATTTCCTCTCCTCGCAGGAAACGGCGAACCTCATCGGCGACGACGAGGGCTGCGGCCTGACCTCCGCCCTGATGCACCGCGTCGCCCGCGTATTCCACTAATTTCCGCGCGGCGTGTGCCGCATGTGCCAGTGAACGGTTATTTTTGCATACATCGTTGCATAATTTTTGATATTACGGTATAATAGCCGCAGAACCACGCATGAAATAACATACGGTGGGGGTAGGCTATGAAGAGCAAGCGACAGGAGAAGATCCTTGAACTGATCGCGCAGTATGCGATCGAAACGCAGGAGGAGCTGCTCGAGCGGCTTTCCGAATGCGGCATCCCCAGCACGCAGGCGACTGTTTCCCGCGACATCAAGCAGCTGCACCTGTATAAAGAGCCGTGCGGCGGCGGACGCTACCGTTACGCCTCCTCGGCGCGCTCGACGGGCTGCGACTTTAACGACCGGCTCCAGCGCATCCTGCGCGAGTGCAGCCTGAGTGTGGACTACGCGCAGAACCTTGTGGTCCTCAAAACGATGCCGGGCCTTGCCAGCGCGGCGGGCGCGGCTTTCGACGCGATGGACGATCTGCCCGCCATGATCGGCTGCGTCTGCGGCGACGATACGGTGCTCGTCGTCATGCGGGACGAAGCCTCGGCGCAGAGCTTCTGCGAGGAGCTGAGCGGACTGTGCAAGTAAAAAACGATCGGAAAAGGCAAGGCGCCCGCCTTGCCTTTTCTCTTGCCCTGTGCTATAGTTTTCCGAGAATATCAGGAAGGCAGGTCACGCCATGAAAGCAGAAAGAGCCTATCCCCGCTTCACCATCACCGCCAAGGGGACCCGCTGGGTCGAGGGCGGCCACCCGTGGATCTACGCGCAGGAGATCGTCTCCGCGCCCGAGGGCGTGGAAAACGGTGCGCTCGTGGACGCGGTGAGCGAGAAAGGGAAATACCTTGGCAGCGGCTTTTTCTCCCGCGAGAGCAAGATCCGTATCCGTCTGCTCTCCCGCAACGCGAACGACCGCTTCGATGCGGACTTCTGGCGCCGCCGCATCCGCTACGCCTGGGACTACCGCAAGACGGTCATGGGCGCGGACGTTTCCTGCTGCCGCGTCATCTTCGGCGAGGCGGACGGCTTCCCCGGCCTGACGGTGGACCGCTTTGAAAGCCTGCTCGTCACGCAGACCCTCTCCGTCGGCATGGAGCGCATCAAGGAGATGCTTTTCCCGCTGCTCGTTGAGGTCCTCGCCGAGGACGGCGTTGTGACCGACGGCGTTTTCGAGCGCAATGACGCGGCCATCCGCGCCCTTGAGGGCATGGAGCAGGGGAAGGGCTGGTTCCCGCTCGAGGGCAGGGACGTGCCCGCGAGCGCCGTGACGGAGATCTGCGAGAACGGCGTCTATTACCGCGTGGACGTGGAGAACGGCCAGAAGACCGGCTTCTTCCTCGACCAGAAGTATAACCGCCTCGCGGTCGCGCGCCTTGCCCGCGGCCGCCGCGTGCTCGACTGCTTCACCCACACCGGCTCCTTTGCGCTCAATGCCGCGCGGGGCGGCGCGGAGCACGTCACCGCCGTGGACATCTCGCAGAGCGCCATCGACATGGCCCGCGCGAACGCCGTGCGCAACGGGCTGGAGGGCCGCATGGACTTCCTGACCGCGGACGTGTTCGACCTTCTCACCGAGCTGGAGAAAAGGGGCGGCAAGCCGTATGACTTTATCATCCTCGACCCGCCGGCCTTCACCAAGTCGCGCAAAACGGTGAAAAGCGCCGAGCGCGGCTATAAGGACATCAACCTCCGCGCCCTGCGGCTGCTGCCGCGCGGCGGCTATTTCGCCACCGCCTCGTGCAGCCACTTCATGCCGAGCGAGCTGTTTGAAAAAATGCTGCGCTCCGCCGCGCTGGACGCGGGCGTGGAGCTGCGCCAGATCGAGGCCCGTCAGCAATCCCCCGACCATCCGATCCTCTGGAACGTGCCAGAGACGGACTACCTCAAATTCTACCTCTTTCAGGTGGTGTAAAGGAGAAGCGCCATGTACCATTGCTTTCGCCTGCATCGCGGCGACGATCTGTATGAGAGCATCCAACGCTATGCCGACGCGCATCATATCGCCGCGGGCGTCGTGCTCTCCGCCGTCGGCTGCGTCTACCGCTGGGAGCTGCGCGACGCGAGCGGCGTCGATGTGCAGAGCGGCACGGAGGATGTGGAGATCGTCTCGCTCATGGGCACGGTCAGCGAGCACGGCAGCCACCTGCACGCGAGCCTTGCCCGCCGCGACCTGAGCGTGTTCGGCGGACACCTGCGCCCCGGCTGCCTTGTGAACACCACGGCGGAGATCGTCCTCGCCGAGCTGCCGGACACCGTCTTTACCCGCGAGCGCGACGAGGCGACCGGCTACGAGGAGCTGGCGATCCGGAAAATTGATAGACAATTCTAATTGATCTGCATCTTCGATAGAAAACTTAAATACATCGCCAAATCCGGGCGCGAAAAAGAGAAAAATTTGGCAAATTTGAACAATTCCCGAAAAAGAGAAAGAAAACGGCTGCAAAGCAGCCGTTTTCTCCTCTCTCCGTTCAGAGCGCGTTAAAATCCCTGTTGACAAGCGGCGAAAAGGCGGGTATCCTGTCCTTAGTTCGTAGAAGCCCCTTGAATCCGCAGGGAGACTGGGGGTGGAGATGGCTCTGGAAAATCTCAGCAATGAGTGCCGAAGGTGTAAGGCCCCGCGCGGGTTGAATCTCTCAGGCAAAGAGGACAGGGCAGGAAACCGTTATGCGGTTTTGCTGCGCTGTTTTTTCATGGATGGGAATTTGGATCAGGGCTGTCGATTTCTTCGGCGGCCCTGTTTTTTGCTTTGTCTGCAAAGCGAGAGGAGGAAGAAAAGCGGGGCACAATATTTTTAGGAGGAAATTTCCCATGACTGAAACACTTCTCCCCATTGTGCAGAAGATCAACGGCTACCTGTCCGACTACATTCTGGTCGCGCTGCTCATCGCCGTTGGTCTGTGGTACTCCATCAAGACCCGCTTCGTGCAGGTCCGTCACTTCAAGGAGGGCTGGAACAGCGTGTTCGGCAGCCTCAGTCTCCGCGGCGGAAAGCAGGAGAGCGGCATGAGCTCCTTCCAGGCGCTCGCCACCGCCATTGCGGCGCAGGTCGGCACCGGCAACATCGTCGGTGCGTCCGGCGCGATCCTCACCGGCGGCCCCGGCGCCATCTTCTGGATGTGGGTCATCGCCTTCCTCGGCATGGCGACCATCTACGCGGAAGCCACGCTCGCGCAGGAAACGCGCACCGTGGATAAGGACGGCAACGTCCTCGGCGGCCCTGTTTACTATATCACCACCGCCTTCAAGGGCGGCTTCGGCAAGTTCCTCGCGGGCTTCTTCGCCGTCGCCATCATTCTGGCGCTCGGCTTCTTCGGCTGCATGGTGCAGTCCAACTCCATCGGCGAGACCTTCTCCAACGCCTTCAACGTGCCGACGTGGATCATCGGCGTGGTGCTCGTCGCCATCTGCGGCTTCATCTTCCTCGGCGGCGTGCAGCGCCTCGCCTCCGTGACCGAGAAGATCGTGCCCATCATGGCGGCTGTTTTCCTGGCCGGCGGCCTGATCGTCCTCATCGCCCGCATCAAGTACGTCCCCGCGACCTTCGGCATGATCTTCCGGTATGCCTTCGCTCCGCAGGCCATCATCGGCGGCGGCTTCGGCGCGGCGCTGAAAATCGCGCTCTCCCAGGGCGCGAAGCGCGGCCTGTTCTCCAATGAGGCCGGTATGGGATCCACGCCTCACGCCCACGCGCAGGCCAACGTCAAGAATCCCCACCAGCAGGGCGTCGTCGCCATGATCGGCGTGTTCATCGACACCTTCGTGGTCCTCACGCTCAACGCCCTCGTCATCATCTCCACCCTCTACACCGAGGGCGGCCCGCTCCATGGCTGCGGCGCGGCTGCGGCGCAGGACGTGCTCAAGAAGACCAACCTCGCCCAGACCGCCTTCGGCGTCGTCTTCGGCGAGAGCGCGGGCGCGATGTTCGTCGCGGTCTGCCTGTTCTTCTTCGCTTTCTCCACCATCCTCGGCTGGAACCTCTTCGGCAAGATCAACATGGCTTACCTCTTCGGTCAGAAGTCCACGGTCGTCTACACCGTCATCGCGCTGGTGTTCATTTTCCTCGGTACGCTGACCTCCAGCGACCTCGTGTGGGAGCTGAGCGATATGTTCAATAACCTCATGGTCATCCCCAACGCCATCGCCCTCTTTGCCCTGACGGGACTGGTCGTCAAGCACGTGAACGGCACGCCCGAGGCGGACCGCTGGGAGTAATTTCTCCCGAAAACAGCAGATAAAGAATCGCTTCCCGATCAGGGAAGCGATTCTTTTGCGTTATTTCACCACGCCGAACCGATAGAGATGATCGCGCCATTGCACATAGTAGGGCGCGCGGACATGAACGCCGTCGCCGGAGTAGTCGGCGCGCAGCGCGCCGTTCTCGTCGTCGAAGAGCGGATTGAGGTCGAGGTAGAAGATCGTTTTGCCGTCCGCCAGCTGCGCGATGGCGGCGTTGCGCTCGTTGATGACCTCGTTTTTGAAGTAGGAGCTATCCGACTTCTTCTGCGTGGTGTGGAAGATGGACTGGATGAAAATGACCGCGTCGGGCTGCTTTTCGCGCACGAGATCGAGCAGCGATTTGTACTGGGCCGCCCAGTCCGCGGCGGTGTAGGCGCCGATCTCGTTGATGCCGAGAAGGATATAGACCTTGCCGAACTGCCTCGTGCCGAGCGCCTCGGCGAGCGTGACCTTTTTGCCGTCCAGCTCGATGAAGCTCTTTTCCACGACGTCCTTTACCGTCAGACCGTTCTTGGTGAAGTAGGTCGCGTTGCCCAGCCCCGCGTAGTCGTGGAAGCCGTCGGTGTGCGAGTCGCCGAGAAAGAGCGCGTCGTCAAAATAGCTCGCGTCCACCGTGGTAAATTGGCTGACCGGCTCCTCCGGCTCGTCGGGGATCACCGGATCGACCACCTCGGGCGGCTGGGGCAGGAGATCGGGCACGGGGCTCGGGATCGGCTCAGACACGCCGGGGATCGTCCACGGAAAGACGCCGCTCTCGGCGGCATCAAAAAAGGCGGCGATGGCGGGCGTATTCTCGCCCAGCGCGTCGAGATACTGCTCGTAAGCGCCGGTGGGGTCGAGCGCGGTGAAGGAATTGAGCGCCGCGGCGCTCACCGCACACAGCCACAGCAGGGGAGAAAAGTGGGACATGGAAAGACCTCCTTCAGAAAAATTCAGAAGCGGGCGTAGAGGAACGGGTTGCCCGTGCCGGTTGCGATGAGATAGAGACACAGCCAGAACACCGCGAACAGCGGCAGCCAGACGAGCGGCGTCGCGCGGTATTTTTCATAGAAGCGGCGCGGCCAAGGCGTGGCGAGGAGAATGCCGAGAGCAAAGAGCCACCAGTAGCTTTTGAGCTGGCGCAGGAGATCGCCGGCAAACACGCTCTCGCCGCTGCTGAGGAAGGGATAGAGACGGGAGAAGTAGTCCCCCAGCTCGCCGAGATCAGAGATGCGGAACACCACCCACGTCTGCGGAATAAGAAAGAGAAAATAGAGACGCGAGAGGAAGCGGTGACGCTCTAAGAAGCTGCCGATGCAGAACTTTTCCAGCGCGATGAACACAAAGAGCACAAGGCCCCACAGAACGAAATTCCACGCTGCGCCGTGCCAGAGACCCGTGAGCGTCCATACAACGAACAGGCTCAGAAGGAGTCGGCGCTTGCCGTTCCGGCTGCCGCCGAGCGGGATATAGAGGTAGTCGCGGAACCAGATGCCGAGCGTGATGTGCCAGCGCCGCCAGAATTCGGAGATGGAGCGTGAGCAGTAGGGTAGGTCGAAGTTGCGCGGGATCACAAAGCCGAGCATACGGGCAAGCCCCATCGCCATGAGCGAGTAGCCCGCGAAGTCGTAGTAAAGCTGCAGGCTGTAGCCCACCGCGCCGAACCACGCCAGCGGCGCGGAGAGATAGGCGAAGCCGATACGTTCGAGCGCCGTCCACAGCGAGGCGAGCTGGTCGGCCAGAACGACCTTGCAGCCAAGCCCAACCACAAAAAGCGAAAAGCCGCTCTCGACCGCCGCGCGGGAGAAGGGACGCTTCGTGTGCAGCTCCGCGCTCACATCGCGCAGGCGCAGGATGGGACCCATGACGAGCTGAGGGAACATCGCCTGAAAGGCGGCGTAGTCCAAAAGGCTGCGCTCGGCCTCGGCGTCGCCGCGGTAGACGTCCGCGACGTAGGCGATGCTCTGAAATACATAGAAGCTCACGCCGAGCGGCAGGGCGACGCGGAAAAAGGAAAAGTCGGTATTCGTCAGTCTGCCCAGATTTTCCAGAAACCAACCCATGTACTTGAAATAAAAGAGACTGCCCACATCGCACGCGAGCGCGAGGATGAGCCAGGCGCGCCGCTCGTCGCCGTGCGCGTCCTCGATCAGCCGCCCCGCGGCAAAGTTGACGAGAATGAGCGCGACCAGCACGAGAAGCGCGCCCGTACCAGCGCCGAGCCAATAGAAGAGCAGGCTCCCCAGTGCGAGCACAGCGTTGCGGAAGCGGGCGGGGACAATATAGTATACCGCCAGAAAGGCGGGCAGAAAATAAAAGAGAAACGGTAAGGTCGAAAAGCTCACGGTGGATGCTCCTACAGTAAAATGAAAAAGGAAGAGTGGTTTACAAACGGCGGAATGCGTGCTACAATATCCGCGCCGCAAGCCACTGCAATACCTTATTGTAGGTGCTTCGGCGCCGTTCGTCAACAACAAAACGGTTACAAATTTCAGGAAATGAACAGGAGGCGGGCGATACGGTGAGTAAGGAGAAAATTTTTGCGCTGCTCAGCGCGCAGGCGGGAGACTTCGTCTCCGGCGAGGACATCTCCGCGCAGCTCGGCATCTCCCGCGCGGCGGTGTGGAAGGCGGTCGGCGCCCTGCGGCGCGACGGCTACACCATCGAGGCGCAGACGGGGCTGGGCTACCGGCTGGCGGATTCGCCGGACGTGCTCAGCGAGCGCGAGCTGCGCCGCCGCCTCGGCGAGACGAAAACCGTCGGGCGCCGACAGCCAGCCCCACTATTCCGTACCTTG